>CYGL01000442.1_pt1 | contig 16981 bp, 20 predicted proteins | sample 485531 | NCBI WGS metagenome assembly CYGL01 (sample SAMEA3497897, study PRJEB9818) | human gut metagenome | reverse complement strand
CCGCCGACACCGCCGCCGCCCAGCAGCGCGAGTATGACCGCGCTCCAGAATTCCACTGAGCCGAACAATTGTTGGAATGGGGGCATCCCGCTCCTTTCTCTTTTTATTGATAAACCCACACGTTTGTCCCGCGCGGATCGGCCGTGCGGCGTGTGGGTTTTCGGAGGTTGAAAATGCTGTTGCGAGAGTTTTGGGCCAACCGGTTTTGGCCGTACTGCACGCAGAATCTGCGCGAGAGCACGCTGGTTGGTTACGAGTCGGCGTGGAGGCTGCACGTCAAACCGGTGTTCGGCGCAATGCAGATGGACGCGATCAACGTGGAACTGGTCGACAAGTGGCTTGCCGGGTTCGATTCGGCGGGTGCCGCACGCAAGGCATGGTCTGTATTACGCGCGATACTGCGCAAAGCGATACGCTGGAACCTTTTGGACGCGGACATCACACGGCGTGACATCCAACTCCCCACAAAACCTCATTACGAGCCGCGAATACTGAGCATCCGCCAACAGCGCACGCTGTTGCAGGGCTTCTACGGTCATCCGCTTGAGGCGTGGCTTATCTGCGCCGTCTCATGCGGGCTCCGCACCGAGGAAGGGTACGGGCTCGAATGGGGCGACATCGACCTGCGGCGCGGTGTCCTGCACGTGGAGCGTGGGCTGCAATGGGTCAACTGTCATGAGGTCGTCGTACCGCCGAAGACCGAACTATCCCGCCGCACGCTCCCGTTGCCACGCTTCGCCGTCAAACGGTTGCGCGAACTCAAGCCACGCGACGGAGGGCGACTCATCGGCCCCCTCACCCCGCCGCAAGCCGCACGCCAATACGCGAGCTGGTGCAAGCGGCATAACCTGCCGTATGTGCCCGCACGCAACCTGCGCCACAGTTGGGCCACGAGCACTCTGGCCGCCGGAGCGGATAATCGCCAATCGTGAGCAAAATGCTCGGCCACAGCGATATAAAAACCACCGCGAAGTACTACCTCAAACCGGACATCACGGCTTTGAGAGACGCGCAACGCCTCTGGGAACGAGCCCTAATAGCCTGAACGGGATTCCCTAACCCACGTCACCAACATACTTCAAACGCAGACGTTCCCAAAGCTCATGGTCACGGCCGATGCGGTTGGGAAAATCGCGACCGTGAATTGCGCCGGTGATGACGTGTTTATCCCAGCAAAAGGCATGAGCAAGGTCGGTCAACTCAAGGACGGGTATCGCCCCACCGTTGAAACGCACGTACTGTTCGGCGTGCAGGACGGCGCATGGGGTTATCTCACCATTCTCACGGACGGCTCCATCAATTTGCGTCAGGTCTACACCGCCAGTAACAAAACGTGGAGGAGGATCGTCATCACCGCCAGCTTCATCACAGCCTGACGTGACCTATGGTTTTCCCTAACCCGTAATGAATCTGCTAGCTTTGACGGCCCATATTCGATGCGGGTGACGTTGACCAAAATCGGCCGTCTCGTCGTGGCGAGCGGGGACGCCTCACCCTCCGCATCTTTCCAGACAGGAGAGTTGTACGCAAGCGAGGTAATCCCGGCTGCGTACCGTCCGGCCGCGAGCGGCAACGTGGTATTCGTGTCCAACAACGGCGGCGCGTTATGTAGCTGGAATGTGAACGCTGCCGGGAAAATCATCTTGCGAGGCAAAGCCGACAAGGGATACCACCAGACCGCCAGCGGGTGCTGGGTTACCGCGTAGCATTCCCTAACCCAGACCAACGTGCTGACGCTGATTAACTCCACTTACGGTACCGTCAAGGGCTATCGTCGCGGGTCGCTCGTCACGCTGCGCATCGACTGGAAGTCCTCTGTTCAGGGCTCGTGGGGCAGCGGGGACTTCGGCATTCTGCCCGAAGGCTGGAGGCCTCCAACCGAACTCAACTTCTCCTACGGGGGTCGTGACGGAGACAATCAGAAAACCATCATCGTGCGGGCAGACGGTGTATTGCGTTACAACAATCAGGGCGGCGTGCAGGGTACTTTGGCATTCGGTCTGGCAATCTCCTACGGCATCTAGTCAGGCTGGCGTGACCGGCGCTATCAGGCAGCCGCGATGCCATGCGTTCTTGGGGATAGTGATGCTTCCCGGCGTGACGTATTGGATTTCCCCTGTGTCGGTCACGGCGAACTGGTTCTTACCCAGTGTGTTGTAATCGATGTTCTCCGCAGCCGGGGAGTGTACGGCGGGTCCAATCGCCTTCCAGCCGACCATGCGCGCCAGCACGGTACCCTGCCATGATTGCGACTGGAACGCGCCCTTGTTGAACCATACGATGCTGATGACCGCGATGGCGGGACTGCCCGGCAGTATCGCACCGTTAAGGTACATCTCATCCCCGACGCTCGTGGTGCCGGAACGGTCGAACCGGATACGCTGGGTTAGGGAATCCCACACGTCGCTCATCGGCTTCAAAACATTGAACAATGGAACGGGGGTGCCGATGTTGATGCCGTCCAACGGGATGCGGTACAAGGGCATGTCGTAGGTGGTGCCGCCATCCAACGGGCTGGTGGTGTTCACGGCGGGGTCGGTGGGCGTGCCCGTGGTGGGCGTGCCCCTGACCACGACCAGTTTCGCGCTCTCGATGTTCTGCGAGCCCTTCGCATAGCGGCATACGATCAGGTCGTTGCGTTTCTGACCCTGCGACCCGTTGGTGACGATCAGGTCCCTCGGGCGTGCCTTGGCTGACGTGACGGCCCTGCATGACCAGCTCGCCCGTGCCGATGGTCACCTTGTTCGCCGAAACGACTGTGATCTTGAGCTTGTCATGCACGTTCAGGACATAATCGTCCAAGCCGAGGATGCCGGCGTTCAATCCCGCCGCCTGCTCCGCTGTCGCGTGCGCCTTGCCCGCATGACCGGTAACGAGTTCAGCCATTCCGCTTGCCTCCGTTCTGCATCCAACTGTCGAAGCTGTTGTCGTAGTCCTTGAGCTTGTTCACATAGTCCGCGTAATCCTGATCGCAAAACAGGTAGTCGTGGACCGTGCCGGAGGAGTCCAACCGGTTGACGTTGTACCACGTCTTGATATCCGGATCGTCCAAGTCCTTGTACCATTTGTTTCTGCCGCAACGGTCGCATTGCATGACCGTCGCATTGTCGATACGCGCCATAATCGGCTCCTTACTGTTTATTCGGCCCCGTAATCGACGCTTAGGACGCCGTCGGAGACCTTGACGATTTTCTTGCTGATAGTCGCGTTGACGGTGATGCCGGTGAGATTATCCCTTGCGGTCACGGTGTCGCCAACGTCGAACGCGATGCCCGAATCCTCATGCACGGTGACCTTCACCTCACCCTCGGACTGCAGATCCTGAAGTTTCTCACAGGTCTTCTGGTTCAGTTCGGCGGTTTCGGCGTTGCTGTAGTCGTAGACCTGCGTTATCTCGTCCACGCCCCTGAGCGACTGGGTCTGGCTGACGTTGCCTTTCGCGTCCGCATACCAGTGGACGACCACGCGGGCCGCCAAATCGCCCTTGCCCAGGCCGATGAGATGGTTCGGTTTGCGCCACGTGCGGGTCGCGTCGAAATCGATAAGGTCGCTGTCAATCGAGTCGCCGTAATGCGCGACCGGTTCGGCCCAGATGTTGACCTGGCCGGACGTATAGGCGAGCCTGAGTTTCAGTCCGTTGGCCGCGCACATCCTCCGCAAACCCGTATAGCAGTCCGTGTACCGGTCGAACTGGTATTGTTTGATGGTTGGGTCGTCACTGCCGTCAGGCGGTACAACCGCGTCGAACACCGAATCCAACCCGACACGGCTGATGAGCGAGCCGATGACCGTGCTGGCCGTGCCGCTCACGGTGAGATAATCCTTGCCCCTATCCGGTTCAAGGATTTTGTTCGCGAGCACGCCGTGCCATGTGCGCCCCGAATAGGTGAGGGTGCTGACGCCGGACGTGAGCTGGTCTTCCATCGCATCCACCACGCCCCCGCATTCGCTGCCGTCGACGTAGATATAGGCACCCGCGTCGATGGTGGACGCGCCGCTCATGACAAGCTCGAAATCGTTTTCCTCCTTGCCCCACGCGCAATCCAAAGTGAAGTCGGCGGCGGAGCGAGCATCGACGTGATTGGAGTCGGTGATAATCAGGTCCACCATGACGGCGTGCTCCTCTCCTGGATCACGGTCAGGTCAAAGCCGAAGCCGTTCCACTGCACCTGGTGTTCTCCGGCCGGCAACGGCTGGAAGATATAACTGCCGCCGTTGATGCCGCTGCCTCGTTCGCCCTTGTCGAACACGTTCGTGGTGTCGCCGTTTTCTGCGGTCATGACGATGCTTCGTTGTCCCTCCACGCTGTTGACGGTCACATACGAGCCCGAGGGGATGTCCATATGCAATTCATACCGGTTGACGCCGATGATGATGGCTGGCTGTGAGACCGGCCCGTAGACCACCAGTTCGAACGGCATCGGCGAGACGGCATCGTTAGCGACCGTCGCGTTTCGTGTCGTCGGCAGGTAGTCGTGAGGGTAATCGTGGGGGTAATCAAGGTCGAGGCCCGGTTGCAGGGCATCCGGCCAGAAATGCTGCACGTCGTCGCGCTTGTGCCACAGGCCGTCAAGCAATGCGACCGTGAGCGCGTACTTCGCGGGGCCGGGCGGATCATAGGATGGTTCGATGCCGGTGATGAGCGCGGTCTGCGACCAGCCGTCCACGGTGAGCAGTCCGGCGTCGTCCTTGTTGCGGGATGATGCCACGGCCTTTACGTCCGCGTCGAATATTTCGCTCGCCACGTCCAGCACGTTGAGGTCGGCGCACGTGGCCTCCAATTGGACGCTTGACGCGTTGAGGGAGGCGGAGTCAATGCCGTGCGCGGCCAACTCCACCTCCCATGCGTGTGTGCGCAGGCTCTCGATGCGTTTGACCATGAGACCGGCCGGGTCGATGAGATCAACGACGCTGGCCGGAACGGCGCGGCTTGATCCTCCGCCGCGCCGGTAGGTCATCGATTGCATGACTGTCCTCCTGTTTTAGACGAGACCAAGCCTGCGCTTCTCCTCGCGGATGGTCATGGATGGCGTGTACTTGGCGATGGTCGGCCCCAAATCACCGTGCAATGCCTGCAGGTCGGAGCGCAGGCCGCGAATCTCCACGACGATGGACGCGAAATCAACCAGCGCGGAGCCGGTCGTGCCGGTCATGTCTGACCCGCCGTTGACGTTGAGGGCGTTGACCCCCAATCGTCCGTCCGCGCCAATCTGCCCGTTGATGTCACGCATCACGCCGCGAATCGACGAAACTGCGGACGGTGCGGCCGAATCCATACCCTCGGCCAGACCCCTGACGAGAGCCCGACCAGAATAGGGCGTCCAACCCCGGCCGGAGAACGCACCCTCCTTGGCGGGTGAATGAGGCAGGAACGACGCTATCTTGTCCATCACATCGCCGATGGCGTCACCGGCCGCTCCGATCATGCCGGTGATGCCGTCGATGAGACCCTGGATTATCGCCCGGCCCGAATCAATCAGCCACGAGCCCGCGTTGGAGAAGAAACCCATGATCTTGCCCGGCAGGCCGCTCACTGCGCTGACCACGCCGCTGATGGCGGACGAGGCCGCGCTCACCATGCCGCTGAAACCGCTGCGCACTGCAGCGGCCGCATTGGAGATGGCGTTGGAGATGGTGGAACCGATGCTCTGGAAGATGCTGGACACCGTGCCAAAGAAACCGCTGATGACCGAGCCGGCCGTGTTGACTGCACCGCCGATGGTGTTGACCAATCCGTTGAACGCGCTGGACACGACGCTCACGATAGTGCTTATCACGCCGGCGATGAATGTGTTGATTGCCGTGAACACGCTCGACACGCTCGCGTAGAGTCCGCTGATGACGCTGATGACCGAGCCGATCACGCTCACGATGACCGTAACCACATTGGTGATGATCGTGATGACCGTGCCTATCGCGCTGACCACGCCGCTGATGACGGCGGTGACCACGGTGAGCACGGCCTGGATGACCGGCAGCATCGTCTGGATGGCGCTCATGACGATCTGCGCCAATCCGGTGATGGCCGGCATGGCCGCGTTCACGAGATTCATCACGGCGGTGATGATGTTCTGGATGACCGGTAGCACCGAGGACACGAGCTGTGCGACCAGCGGGGCCACGATGGACATGATCTGGCCGATGACGCTGGCCACCTGTGTGATGACCGGCGTCAGTTGGCGAATCATCGACGAGAGGGTCGGTAGAATCGCGGAAACGATGTTGCCCACGGTGGTGATGACCTGTCCGATGACCGGCAGCAGGCTCTGGATGGCGGACTGGATGCCGGGCAGGATGCCGGCAAGCGCGCCGCCGAGCATGGCCGCGAGATTGTCGAGCATCGTGTACAGGCTCGGGCCGGCCTGCTGTACCACCTGCTGGATCTGCGAGCCGAACTGCTGGAACATGGTGATGACCACGCCCAAAGGGCTGGCCAGTCCCATCACCGTCTGCGCGATGTGGCCCAGTCCGCCGAGGTCGCCGCCGTTGTTGGCGAACGCCTGCTCGAATGTGGTCTTGATGTTGGTGACCAGGGCGACGATGCCGTTGAACACGGTGGAGACGGTCGGGCCGATGGCCTGGAACACGGAGCTGATTTTCTGGCCGATGCCTTTGAACAGTCCGGGAATGGCGTCGGCCACCTGTTTCGCCGTATCACGAATCTTGAACAGGAAATCGATGACCGGTGAATCTTCCTCCACGTTGAAAGCGTTGCGGAACGCCGCTGTGAAGTTGCCTGCGATTATCAGGTCTTTCAATCCGAGGAACCCATCGCGGATGCGGGATATCACGTCGAGGACTTTGGCGACGGCCTCCTGGAAGGGGGCAGGCAGCAGTGACACGAGACTGTCGAACAGGGCTGGTATCGCGGAGACGACGCCCTTGGCTATCGCGCTGAGACGTGGCACGATGTTCTTCAGTGCGGTGCCGATGCTGTCGGCCAGCTGCTGGCTGAGAGCGCCCATGTCGGCGTTCTCGTTGCCTAATCCGGCCAACCAGTTCTGCCATGCGGCCTTCATCATGCCGATGGACCCCTCGATGGTGGTCGCGGCCTCCCTCGAGGTCGTTCCGGCGATATCGAGGCTCTTCTGCATGACATGGATTGCGGACACGACGTTCGCGAACGACATGGAGGAGCCGTCGACGGTGACGCCGAGTTCCTTCTGGATATCGGTCATCCTAGAAGCGTCCTGGATAAGGCGCTTCATTTCCTCCTGAGTACCCCCGTAGCCAAGCTTCAGGTTGTCCAGCATCGTGTAGTTTTGCTTGGCGAAGCCCTGGTACGCCCATTGCAAGGAGCCGAGGTCGGTTCCCATCTTGTTGGCGTTGTCGCTCATATCGACCAATGCCATGTTGCCCAATTCGGCGGCTTTGGCGGTATCGCCTCCAAGCGATTGCACGAGGCTCGCGGCAAACGAAGTGACCTGATTCATGTAATCGTTGGCCGAAACACCGGCGGTCTTGTACGCTTCCGCGGCATATTTCTGCACGGTGCCGGACGCGCTTTTGAACAAGGTGTCGATGCCGCCGACCGCCTGTTCCCACGTGGCATAGGCGTCGAGCGCCTGCTTTCCGGCCACGGCTATGCCGGCACCGGCAGCCGCACCGGCAGCCGTAACGGCCTTCAACCCGGCTGAGGCGGCGGTCTGGAGCGCGGAGCCAATCGAGGAGCCAAGCGCACTCATCTTCTCCATGACGGCTGAACCGACATTAGAGAATGTGCCGGTGATCCGGGAGCCAACCGCGCCGAACACGGACGCCGTGGCGGAACCGAGCTTGCCGAAAGCGCCGATGGCCGTCGATGCAGCGGTCTTGGCCCCTTCTGGCATTTTGTCGAACGCCGACTTGGCCTTGTCCTGCAATGTACTCGCCCAGCCGGTGACCGTAGACTTGGACTTCTCGAACGCGCCACCGAGATTCATCAGGCTCTTGGCCGCGCCGGAGAATGCGGAATTGCCATTGGCGATATTGCCGACGCCGATCTTGAAACTGTTCGCCAGTGCTGCGAAACCGCGCGTGGATTTGGCCGACGTGTTGGCCAATTCCTCCTCCGCGGCCTTCAGCGTCTTGGTGGCTTGGGCTTTCGCTTCGGCGGCCGCATTGGATTTGGCCAGGGCATCGGCTTGGCGCAGTTGCGCCTGCTCGAGTTTGACCGCTGCCGATTGGGCCTGGGTGGATTCCGGACCGTATTTGGCGATGGCCGCGTTGAGCTTGTCTTGGGCGGCCTGCACGTTGATGGTGGACTGCCTGTAGTTGAGCAGTGCCGCCGAGGCCTTGCTGGTGGCCTGTGCCACGTCGCGCTGGAACGGCTTCAACGCGTCCTTGCCGAGGCTGGAAGCTGCGTCGTTGAACGAGTTCTTGAAGTTGCCGCCGAAGCTTTTACCGATTTTGTTGCCGTCGAAGCTCTTGGAGAAGCGGTTTGAGCCGGATTTGCCGGCGTCCTGCATCTCCTTGTTGACCGCCGAGCGGAAGCCCTTCATCTCGGGGAAAAGGGAAATGTGGCCCTGTCCGACTTCGGCTCCGTTTGCCATGCTTCACCTCCTGAACAGTCCGCTCATATGTGATTCGGCTTCCAACCGTTCTTCTTCGGTGATTTCCGCCGTGTCGTCCTTGCCGCCGATGTCGCCGAGGAGTCTGCCGCCGCCGAACATGCCGAGCAGCATCATGTCGGTCACGGTCATGGGCAGCATGAGGCCGAACGACCTCATGCCCGTGTAGGTGCGTGGGTCGGCGGCGAGTTTTTCGTGGAGGGCGATGGCGTCCGCGTAGCGCAGCCGGTCGCCCAGATCACGTTCGAGGCTCCACCCGTATCGGGCGAAGTCGGCGCGGATTCCTATTCCTTCTTCGGAGTTGAGGAGTCGGCAGAATCCGCTGATTTTCCCAGATTCTCGACTCCCTGCGTCTTCGCGAGCAATGCGCCGTAGTCCTGGATCAAGTTGAATGCGACCTGCATGGGTTCGTGTTCGAGTTGTTCGGCCTGCTCGTCGCCGGCGAAAACGGTGAGGATGCGTTTGACCTGTTCGAGGCTTTCCGTGTCGGTCTGTGTGTTCGACAGGGCCTCGAAGTCGGCGATGGAAAGATAGAGGGGCAGTTTGTAGACGGTGCCGCCGGGTGTCAGTGCCCAGTATTCGTTGTTCTTGATGATGTGTCGCACCTTGACCTGGTTGGCGACCTCGGCGAGGGCCTCGGCCTCCCTGGTCTCGTCCCAATCCTCGAATTCAGCGATCGAGGGTGCCGTGTTCTGCTGCTTTGCCATGATGGTTCTCCTGTCATACGTGTTTCTCCCGTCGTTGGTGTTGGGGCTCCCCGCATGCCGACAGGAGAGAGGTCATGCGGGGAGGGAATCGTTGTCAGGCCGCCGCGTAGGACTGCAGGTAGCGGCTGTTGCCGCCGTCTACGGCGGGATCGAGCTGCCATGTGGCGGTCAGCGAGAGGCCGGACACCTCGCCGCGCGTATCCTGCGCCGGCTCGTTGCCGGTGATCTGGATGACGCCGAGACGACGGCGTTTGCGGCCGGACTTGTAGATGGTCTCCTGATAGGCGAACCATTTGGTGTCCTGGATGATGTCCTTGACGTGGTAGACGCCGGTTTCATCGGGCCTGCCGATGGTCATGAGGCGGGTGAGGTCGTTGTCCTCGGCGACGGTGAACGCGAGCGTCAGCGTCGGGTCGGCGTTGAGCGCGTAGCCCGGCTGGTGGAATTCGGTGGCGTCGTCGCCGTCGCGGGAGTCATGCGGTGCTCCGTCGCGGGTGATGAGGCCAACTGCGGCGGAGGAGGAGCCGAACACGTCGCCGAGTTCGGTGATCGGGTCCGCCACGCTGGGCGCGATCTGCAAGGCGGTCAGCGTCTTGCCTGCCACATAGGGGGCGACGATGATCTTCGACGTGAGTACGTTCTTGACGGCATTAAGGTCGTTGCCCTGGTTGTCTGCTGTCATTCCATGTCCTTTCAAACGAAAAGGCCCTACACATTGTGTAGGGCCTAGGAAAACAGTTAAGGGATTGGTTAGTGTTCGCCGACCGTCGAATATTCGACGATCAGGTAGTAGTGCGCGGTGTCGGAATCGTCGGACACCGGGTATGGGCCGTTGCACGAGGAATCATCCACGGAAACGATTGGCGAGCCCTTGGCGAGGGCGATGGCCGGATGTTCGGTGAGCGTCGCGTAGACGCGACGGGCGAGAGTCTTGCAGGGCTTCTCGTCCTGCCGGCTCCACCCATACACGTTCACGCCAATCGAACGGTCGAAATGGCCGAGCCCGTCCGCGTTGCCGCCATCGTCCCGGACGGTGACGAGCGGATACGCGCCCTGATAGTCGGGAGGCTTCTTGCTGCCCACCTGCAAACCATCCACATCGGTGATATGAGTGCGCAGGTAATCACAGAGGAAAGCTTCCATGTCGGGAGGCAGTATCAATGTCATGTCTTCGCCGCCTTCAACGCCTTGCGGAGATTGCCGGTCTTGGATTCGACCAGCATGGTATTCGGATCATGGCCGACCACCATGAAGGTGGTGCGGTGCGCGCGTTGGACGGCCTCGACCTGCAGGCCGTCGCGGTAGGCTCCTGTATCGACGGGCGCGTTGGCCTTGGCCACTCCGAGCGCCTTTTCGGCGGCTCCACGGGTCAGGGCCCTGACGCCGGCCGAGTTGAGGATCTGGTCGAAAAACGCGTCGTTGAACTTGATGCTGGTCTGTCCGCTTCCGGCCATCGGCTACCCCTTCCACTCGGTGAGCTGGACTTCCAATGTGGGCTGCCAGCCGGTAAAGGCGTTGGCATCGCGGCTGGGGAAGCCGCTGACCTCCCACATGCGGCCATCGGCCGGTTCGGGTCGGATACGGTCACCAAGCCGGATGTCCGCGTTCGGGTCGGCCACGGTGAGCACCGCAGTCGACGTGGTCTGCACGTCCAAAACGTCGGGCGTGCGAGTCGAACTGCTCGAAGCCAAAGCTCCTCGCACTTCCAATTCGACGGGTTTCGTCCAGTCCTCGGTGGTCTGCGCGGGATTGTACGGGTCGGGTTTGCGTGAGGCGCGCAGACGCACGAACCGTGTGGCCGCCGGCAGGCCGGAGGCGTTGATGTCATCGATGATGCTCACGGCAATGCTCCCAGCTTGTACCGGTCGAGTTTCGCCAGCTCGTCGGCCATCAGGGTCACGTTGTAGGTGACGCTGCTGCCGTTGACCGACTGGGATTGGACGATGCCGGCGGCTGCGCTGCTGGCCCGTTTCGCCGCGTTTATGAGCACCCCCTGTACATCCGGCACCTCGTCCGGCGCATAACCGGCGTGGATGCGGTAGCGTATCGTGGCCACGCCGGCCGGGAAAACGCCGGCGGTGCATTCCACCAAACCCGTGGCGGGGTCGTAGGCGTAGTGCAGCCGGTTGCCGGCGATATCGGTCAGCTCATCCACCGACGTGACATGGCGTGCGGGGAGGCGAATCACCTTGCCTCCCCGCGAATTGACCACGCCCGACAGTTCGATGTTCGGCGTGATATGCCAGCCGCACGTGCGACGGATGGCCGCCTGCGCCGCCTTGACCCAGAATGTCCCGTCCGCGTCGAACACTGTCGGATCCTGGATCATGTCGGGGATTGCCCCCGTGGAGGATACGACGCTCATAGCCCCTCGCTTTCGATGGTTGCGATGCTCGGGTCTGCGATTCGGGCCGTGAACTCCTGTGACGCTTCGGCTGGGAGGACTGACGCCGAGAGTCTCGCCGTCTCGCCGACCCTCATCGCGAGGGCGTCGGGTGTGACGGCGATACTCTCGGCGTCAGGCGTCACTTCGAGGCTTTTCCCAGTGCGACCTTGACGAACGCCTTCGGATACTTGACCTGCAGGCCGATGCGTTCGCGCACGCGGAACGTGATGAGATCGTTGGTGAAATCGTCGGCGTGGGAGTTGGTGGACTCGGCGCGCAGACCGCCCTTGCGGATCACTGCGCCGCCGAGCTTGAACGCGCCGACCAGGACGGTGCCCTGGGCGATGGCCTCGGTGACCACGGTCTTGAGACCCCACAGCGGCGGGTCCTGCATGATGGTGCCGTTGCCGTACTGGCCGCCGAAGTAGCCGCCTCCGTAGTACTGGCCGTTCGAATCCTTGGAGAGGCGGATGGTCTCGTAGTCGGCGGGGTTGATGACGATGGCGTCGGCTCGGAAGCCGGTGGCCACCGCGATCTTGGTGCGGGCCTTGAAGATGCGGTCCGGGTCGGAATCAGCCGCCTGAGCCATCGTCTGGATGTCGCGGGTGAGCAGGCCCTTGACGTTCGCGCCGGTGCCGTCGCCGGACAGCAGCTGGGTCTCTTCCAGCAGCTGCAGGTTGTAGCGGGCGTGGTTGTTGATTTCGGAGACGATGTAGGACAGGTCTTCGGCCATATTGTCGGTGACCTTCCACCAGGCGGCGACCTCCTTGAGGCTGTCGGACTCCCAGCGGGGGGCCGGCAGATGGGTCTGCGGCTTCTTGCCGCCCTCGCCCACGGTTCCAGCGTCGCCCTCGAGCGCGCCATACACCGGGTATTCCACGGTGTTGGCGTTGCCGCTCAGGGTGACGGAGCCGAACAGGTCGGCGACCACGAGCGGACGCTCATACGGCCACACGCCGTCCATGTCGACCTGCGTGACCACCGGCGCGTAACCGGTGCCCGCCGTGCCGGTGCCCACCACGTGCGTGTCGGACGCGGCCTTGAACTCGCTGGAAGCGAACGGGTGCGCCTTGGTGCCGATGACGGTCAGGCCGGCCTTCTTCAACTCCTGCGCGTACAAGTCGCCCAGCGTCTTGGCGGCGGGAGCCGTCTTGGCCTCGGGCTTCACATCGTCCACGTTCAGGTCGTTCACGCCCTTGAACAGGTCGACGCGCTCCTGCAAACGCTTGGCCTCCGCGTAATGGTTCTTGAGTTCGGTAGCCTCATCTTCGGTGAGGTTCTCCAGGCCCTTGTCGTACAGGGCCTTGACCGCCTTCTTCTCGGCGGCCAGCTTCTCCATGTAACCCATGGATAATCCTTTCTATTGGTTGTTTGCCAGCGAGAGGAAGTCGCTGATTTCCTTGGCCCACTGCGGGTCAAAACTCTTTTTCGCCTTGCCGGCGTCCGACTCGGGCTTGTCCGAATCGTCCGCCGTATCGTCGTCCGGCTCGTCATCGGGCTTGGAATCGTCGGTGTCGTCATCGTCGGGGGTTTCGGTGATGGAGTCGAGCAGTTCGCCGAGCGCTTCGTAGGCTGTGCGAATCTTGTCCTCGTTGGCCTTGCTGATGGCTCGACCGGCCTTGACCTCGAGCACTTCCGCCCCTTGGTTGGCGGCGACCTGCACGAGACTGATCTCGAACAGTTTGAGCTGCCGAATCTCCCGGTAGCCGTCCCATGGGCTCTTCGATTCCTCGTCCTCAACCCATGCGGTCTTTTCGGCGATGAAACCGATGCTCATCTGATGGATGAGACCACGCTTGAGCAGGCCGTAGGCTCGCTTGCCCTCAGCAATGTCGGTGTCGAGCTTCGCGGTGATGAGCAGGCCATGCTCATCCTCCACGGCGCTCAACGTTTCGCCGATCACATCGTTCGGGGACCCGTCCTTGTGTTGCCAATGGATGGGGATGCCCGCGCCGCCCGCCTTGAAATCGGCGGAGAGGGTCTGCGCGAAAGCGCCCTTGACCACCACGTCGTCGTACAGGTCTTTCTCCCACGTGCTCGCGTAGCCGGAGAACACGCCGCCGCCGCTGTTGTCGGTGGCCTTGAGCTCCTTGAGCTCGTAGCCGAGATAATCAAGACTCATCTGAGGTTTCTCCCTTCGTCATCGAGTCCCATGACGCGCGGAAACCGGCGTCATACGTGTAGAGGCGTTTGAATTCGGCGAGCATCTGCTTGCCGTTCGGGCTCGCGCCCTGTTGCGCGTTCTGGGTCTGGCCGCCGTCCTGCGGGCTGGGCTGGCCGCCCTCGCTCACGTTGAGCGGGGTGATCAGTTGGTCGCCGCCCGGCAGTTTCGGACGGTCGAGCAGTTCGCGTGCCTCGTCGGTGGTCATAAATGGACGGCCGGTGGCGGTGGAGAGCGCCTGATATTGGGTCTCCATCGTGCCGCGCAGCTTCGCGTCCAGATTCGCCTTGATGTAACAGTCCGGTTCGCCCACAGCCTCGGGCAATGTGAGGTTCAAAGCCTCCTCGAACGCCACCAAGTACGGCAGCAACTCCACGTTCCAGAGTTTTTCTTTGTAGGCGCTGATGTTCGAGTTGGTGCCGGAGCGGAAGCCGATATTCTCCGGGCTGATCTGGAATGCGAGGCACACCTGTTCGTTGATTTTCTCGCGTGCGTCCAGGTCGGCCATGTCCACCGGCTTGAACAGTTCGCCGATGGCGCGAACCTCCATGCCGTCGCGCAGAGGAAGCCATGCACCCTCGCGGCCGCCGCCCTGCTGGTAGTTGCGGAGCGCTTGCACGAAATCGTCGTAATCCTCCTGCGACTCCCACTGCATTTCCTTCGGCCGGTAGATGTACGCGGGTGTCTGCGGACTGTTCTCAGCGACTTTGCGACGGTATTTCGCCATCGCACGCGCCTCGGAGAGCAGGGAACGGAGAACGTTGGTCACGGGGTCTCCGAGGTTCAGGCCGTCGATATAGCCGATGTCAAGCACGATTCGCGGGTCCGGCAGCTTGTAGGTACCGCCCTTGTTGCCGTCGACGCTGCTGATGGTCACGCCGGTGAGTTCGCCGAAACCGTTCGCCGTGAGGCTGTACCCGTCGGCGGGGATGCGGCGAAGCGTGTTCCCGCCGCCAGAACGGTTGCTGCCGAGCGTGCACAGCCACCGGTCTTCCAGCAGCATGTCACGGATGAGTGATGCATAGAAACGGTATCGGCTCATGCCGGGCAGTTCGGAAGGCCGTTTGACCAGTCGGGCCAATGCGCCGTCTCGTATCTCCTCCGCGTCGCCGTCAGCGTTCTTCCGATACACCTTCAACGGCAGAGAGGCCAATTGGCGGGTAATGAAATCGACCACGACGCGCACCGCGTATTCGCGGCAGTACATGCCGTTCACGTAGCCGGCGAAGTCCTCTTCGGTGGGCCAGCTGATGGCCTCGGGCATCGCGTCGCCCACCGTGGGCAACGCGCCGGTCTCCGGCTCCGCGCCCTTCATGGCGATGGCGGCGGGGCCGCGCAGCAGATTATTCAGAAATCCCATACGCAGCCTCCTTGGGTCACGTCATATCAACAGTGAATCTTGATGCCCGTGGAGGGCCTGTACTTCGGTTTCTCCGGCTCGCCGTCCATAGTCTCCAACGCATACAGTGCCTGCGATTCGGCGATGAGGCCGGAAATGTGCATAGCGCTCTGGTTTCTGTCCCACACCTCGACCTCACCCAATCGTCGGGTCACGGCCACGCTCACCTGTTGTTCGATGGCGGGCTGGGGGAGATGGCGGAGTTTGTTTTCCTTCACTCGGTCACGGAAACGGCCGGTTGCGGCTCCCATGCGAAAGCCCTCGATGAGATGCACCGTCCAACCGGCCTCCGCGAGCGGGTCGGCGAAGTCCACGGCCGGGCAGCCCTTGGACTGCAAGGCGATTTCGTGGATGTTCGGCCAAGCCTCACGAAGCATTTTGAGGTATTTCGGCACCCAGAGCATGCCGTCGCGGCGCACAATCAGTTCGACGTGCGGCAATCCGTCCTCGCGGTAGCCGGCGGCGGCGATATAGGTGGTCTCACGGTCGGCGCTGGTGTCCACGGAAAGCACTACGCGCCCGTCATCGGGGATACGGGACTTCGGGTCGATGCCGCGCTTCCACAGCTTCGGGTTGATGTACGGCGTGATGTCGGCCGTCACCCACTGGCACAAGACCTCGGTGCGGTACGCGGCTTCGGTCATGCCGTTGATGTCGGCCGCGATACTCCGATACGTCATCGGCCCGTAACCCATGGAGGGGTTCGCCTGACGAATGCCGTCGAGATCGTCCAGCTCGCATTTATCCGGAGCCGACCACTCAAAATACCCATAGGACGGGTCATGTTCATCGGCCCATTCGTCCGGCGACTGCTTGCCGGTCTCGACCGACGCATTCCATGATTCAGCCAGGGCACGGCCCTCGTCAACGACTCGGCGCAGTACGACGCTACGATAGTCGCCGGCGTTCGAGATGCCCCACAATTGGCTTGACCAGATGGCTTTCGTGGTTTGACTGACTGCGTTCCAGCCATCGTCGGTATGCTGTTCGCGCAGCTCATCGAACACGACACGGCTCGCGGACTTGGAACGGATGTTCTTATCGGCGCGCACGATATACTGCGCCTTGTTACGGCAGATAATCGCCTCTTCGCCATGCGAATTGTTGACGCGCTGCACACGTTTTTGCAAAACCGGAACCGCAAGAGCGGCCTCGCCCTCGGAAGCCGGATTCGGATTACACCAGTTCAGCACGGCCTGATACGGTGCGCGCGCGTTATCCAACGTCTGCGCGGCACCGACCACGAGAAACTTCCACGCCGGCGACAATTCCGGGTGGCGGGCGGAATCCACGAACAGCCACCACGCGCATAGCACGCTCATCACCGTGGTCTTGCCGTTCTGGCGCGCGACCTCGGTGACAACTCGGCGGAACCGGTAGGAGCCGTCCGGCAGAAGCTCAAGCCCGTGGATCAGCAGCCATTTCTGCCACGGGTAAAGATGCACGTGGAGAAACTTTTCGGCGAACTCGATGACCGCGTAGCCGTTTGATGTTTCCGGCGTCAGTTCGCGCAGCGGGGGGAGTGAATATGCGCGGCGTGGTGATGCCATGGGCATCGTCGTCGATTTCGCCGATGCCCATGACGCCTCCTAGCTGATTTTCGCCAAATACTCCTCAAGCTCATCCGCCACCGGAGTCGCCTCGGGCTTGGCGGCCTTGCCCCTCGCCGGCTTCGCCGGCTTCTCCTCCTCGGGAACCAGTCCGAGAGCCGCGCAATATTTCAGGAACGTCGGCAGCGAGGTATTGTCGTTCTGCGGCACAGCCGGACGGGCACCCTTT
>CYGL01000440.1_pt1 | contig 16987 bp, 25 predicted proteins | sample 485531 | NCBI WGS metagenome assembly CYGL01 (sample SAMEA3497897, study PRJEB9818) | human gut metagenome | reverse complement strand
GAGGCAATTCACGGAGAAGTAACAAACTTCGGAGATATTTCGCAAGGCGTTGATATCCCTCCTTTTGATTTGTTTACCTACTCTTTCCCTTGTCAAGATATATCGAACGCCGGCGAAAAGCGAGGGTTCGAAAAAGGTAGCGGAACACGGTCTAGTTTGCTGTGGGAATGCGAAAAGATTATTGAGAAATATCGCCCGCCGTTTTTGTTGATGGAAAACGTGAAAGCGTTAGTGAGCAAAAAGAACTTACCGAACTTCGAAAAATGGTTGGCATTATTAGAAAGTTATGGTTATACAAGTTATTGGCAAGTGCTGAACGCGAAAGATTATGGCGTGCCACAAAACCGCGAACGCGTCTTTTGCGTAAGTGTATTAGATGGTAGAGGGTACAAATTTCCAGAACCTGTGCCGTTAGAAAAACACTTGGTAGATATCATGGAAAACAACGTAAATGATAGATTTTACTTGAAGCGAGAGACGATAGACAAGTTGGTATTCAAACACGGAGCAGACCCGAACGCCGTGATGTGGTCGGCTGAGTTCTTGAAACATCACGATGTAGTGAATCAGAACGACGTGAGTTTTTGTGTAACAACGCGAGTAGCAAACGGAAAGAACTACGTGAACGAAACGAGACGCGATGAGATATTACAGATTGGCAAAGAACGCTCCGAAAAAAGAGACAATCCTAATCACAATCGCGTATATGGTCCGAACGACATCGCACCTACAATAGATACGATGCAAGGCGGCAACCGACAACCATGCGTATTAATCAAGAACGGCGCAAAGAAAGGGTATCTTGAATGCGAGCCGAGCGACGGAATTAATACAGGTTTCCTAGAAAGCAACACACGACGTGGACGAGTGCAGAAACAAGTTAGCCCTACGTTAACATGTAACGATACAGCGGCAACTCTAACAACGGATATCCGCATCAGAAAGTTAACGCCGTTAGAATGTTGGCGCTTGATGGGCTTTAGCGATGAGGTTTTTCGTAAAGCGGAGGCTGTCAATTCGAATACGCAGTTATATAAGCAAGCGGGGAATAGCATCGTTGTCGATGTATTAGAGGGGATATTTACAAATCTATTCTTGAAAGAACCAGAATACACACAAACAAGTTTGTTCTAGGCGGTGGTACTATGATAGAACTATATCATGTATATGACTATTACGGAACGTATGTTGATTTTTACCACGATTATGAGACGGCACTAAGTATGGCGAATTGTTGCGGCGGTTACGTAGTAAGTAGCTTCGAAACTGATTACGATGATCCCGACGGCGACGATTGGGAAGGTGACTTAAAAAGGAAACATGCGACGAAAGAAATCGACAATCAAAAAGAAAAACGGTAAATTTGGTTACATTGTTTAACGCTGTGTTTGGTGGGAAGTTGATTTAAAATCAAGGACGATGTATAATAAGAATGTAGCCAAGAGCTACGGCATGGTTCTTTTCCTCCTTCCTATCCCTTTCCGAAAAGCGGCGTTATCGATTTCGATAGCGTCGTTTTTTAGTATGAAAAAGGAGCTGATTGCGTATGAAGGAATTTAACAACGAAATGAATAATTTTATCATGAATCACAGACAAGTTAGTCGCAGCTGGTACAAGTTAGCGGATGAGTTTAACCGATCGTTTGGCACTCATTACTCATGGGAAAAGATACGATCACACTATAGACGGAACTTGGAAAAGGAGGCTCAAGAAATGCGAGCAGAGGGAAGCGTGTCACTGAAAGAAAACGGAGAACAAATCAGTCAAATTAAAATAGCGATGACGCGTGAACAGAGCAAAGACCCGGACTATTTGTTAGGAGCGCACGGCTACGATCCTAAACAATGGAAAGTCAAGAGTGCTGTATCTAATATTTGGGATGGGCAAACGGCGGACGGCCCGCGAATTATGTATCAATCCAAAATCACGGTAGCACCTCGCAAACCGAACGAAATCAATGTAAACGAACTCGTTCAAGCAATTACGGCAGAAACCAAGCCAGTAGCTATCGACTATATAGAGAGCGACACAAAATATGCGAACAGCGGTTTAATTGTCAATTTGGCAGATTTGCATTTTGGCATTTTGAAACCTGGTGTCGCGCTCAACGCGTTGCAAATGCGTATTTGTAAAGTAATCAAGCAAGGAAAACCCGAAAGCGTTCATATCAATTTGTTAGGGGATATTTTCCATAGCGATTCGATGGTATTAGGCTCGACGACGAAAGGCACGCGCATAGATGATGTTGACATGGTGAAAGCAATCGAAGGCGCAAAAAGGTTTCTGGAGCCGATCATTTCAGAAGCGAAATTTTACGCGAAATATGTATCTGTGAATATGGTAGCCGGCAATCACGATTTATCCATTAGTTACGTGTTCGGGCAATATTTAAAAGCGCGTTTCCAAGGTACACCAATCAAATTTAACGTGGAACTACAGCACCGCTTCGCGTGCAGAGTGAATGACAATATAATGATGTGTCTAGCGCACGGAGACCTCGGACGCCGGAACTTGCCGATGATTTTCGCGACGGAGTTCCCAGAGATTTGGGGAACATCTAGCGAACGCGTTTGCTTTACGGGGCATCTGCACCACCAAAAGAAAGAGGTTACCGCGCCTGTAGACGACAAAGACGGCATGACAATTTATCAGCAACCGACGATCAAACCTAACGATTATTACGAAATCAAAAACGGATATGTTACATCTAAGAAAATGATACAGTTGTATTCATATGATGAAAAACATATAACGAAAATTCATCATCTATACATGTAAAAACCGCATAAAATCAGCGTTAACTTGACTTAAAATCAATAAAATGTTATAATTATGCATGAAGAAACAACGCGTTAGAACGTTGGATAGCGAGGGGTAAAAGCCGAGCTGTTTACACATGGGGCATTAATGGGCGCAAATCGCGAGCATCGTTAGTCCGCACGAACTGACGATCGGCAGCGTGACGCGCAAAACATCGATGCGAGTTATGCCACCTTAAAACATCGAGACCGCTTCGGCGGCAAGGAGAAGACGTTCTCCTTTTGGAGGGTACAGACGACACGTGTTAGACGGTGCAATTCCGTCTACTCCATTTATCGAGCAGTGTACTACGGTATAATCTCGGAGGCGTATTGCTACGGCTTGCGCTTGACGGCATGGATGTTTCTATGCCGTTTACATATATTAACATTTCGACATAGTCGGGCACATACATTATTGTAATGAGAACGGAGAGGGAAAAATGGAAACACTAAGACATTTATTACAGGGAATTGATGGCGATGCACACGTAACAATCGAATTATCCCCTTATTTAATCAGATTCTTAAAAGTAAAAGATGTAGAAAAGAGATATCCAGAGTATTTAGATACAATCGTTAACGGCACAACGACGGATAAAGATGGCGGTCTTATCATTTCTCTTGTAACAAAAAAGGCGAGAATAGAGGTGACTAAAAATGGCACAAGAAAACAGAGCGAATCAATTCATGGATAAGCAAGAACGTGAGCGTTTGATGCGAGAATGCGCGATCTTACTAATCATCAAGCGTAAGAAAAAAGTCGAAGTTGCGAACGAGTTGGGATTGACAATTCAAACAATTACAAAATGGACGTTACACGACGATACCTATCAACGTATTGCGAACGAGATGGCGCACCGTTATTTTACAGACTTAATAGGAGATTCGATCGACACCGTTAAAAAACTATTGAATGCGCGTTCTGAGAAAGTACGGTTAGACGCGGCAAACAGTATCTTAGACCGTGCCGGGTTGAAACCTATCGAGAAAGTAGATGCTACTCACGACGTGAACTTCGAAATTGTGATCGGAGAATACGCAGAGGAGGAAGAGGAATGATAACTCTAGGAGACTTGTTAAGAATCATCAATAACGACGAGGCGGTAACTGTCGAAACACGAGAAGAAGAAACAAACGCGTTGTTAGAATGGTGGTACGGAACACCTAGATTATTGTCGGGCATAAAAGAAATAAAAGATATCAGATACGCGTACGTGAATGAAATAAAAGTGGACAGCGAAAACGAAATGGCTATATCAATTCTATTTGATGTGGAAGGGGAAGAGTGATGGATGAAGTAAGATGTGACGAATGCGGTGCGATTATCGATTGCGAATGTATGACGTGTCACGAATGTTATCCGGAAGCGACGTGTGAAACGTGCGGACTTTGCCATATAGACCATTGGGAAGCTATGCATTGTTGGTCTATGGCGAACGACCCGGACTATGACCCGTGGGATATTTAAAGGAGGCAGAGGAATGAACCTATTTGACACACACGATACAAATATGCGGTTAGTCGATATTTTACAATTGATTCCACTAAGCGAAAAAGTGAGAGTGCGTGAAATAGATGATATCGAGTATCCTGCCGTAGTGACAGGCACACCGAAAGAGATAGCTTTCGAAAAAGAAGAATGGTTACGTTATGAAGTCTTAACTGTTACGCACGAATTTTCTGAAACGGAACTGATGCAAATTGACGTTATAGGCGAATAGGAGGGATAAGAATGGGAAACACGGTTAGACTATACGATATTTTACAATTACTTGATCCGCGAAGTTTTGTAACAATTATTGGTAAACCGACAGTAGAAAGCAAATTAGAAAATTCGCCTCTACATCGCGGATACGTAGAAGATATTTTGATTGATATCACGGTTAACGGTTGGATGAGCGACGAAGTACTTGCGTTAGATATCGACTGTGACGGGGAGCAAGAAATACACGTATTACACAGGGAGGGATAAGAACGAGCGATTTAATAATTAGCTTCATAGCGATGGTAGTGTTTTGTTTGGTAGTCGGCGGCGCGATTTTGCTTGTTCATTGGTTAGCCGGAATATTCGGAGAAGTTATAGTTATACCGATTGCCTTGTTTATTTGTTTGTGGATTTGTGCATACTGTGCGCTTCAAGAATAGGGGAATAAAAATGGTATTAAAAGACGTGTTGCGAACGCTAGATTTAAATACGCCGGTATCCGTTAAACGAGAAACACCCGAAGGCACACATCACGATTTAAGATATGTAAAAAACTTTTTATATGATGGAACATATAAGTATCACGGTAGCAAAATAAAAGAAATGTACTTACAAGCATTCCGACTAGTGATAGTTATCGAGTAAAGGGAGGATGGAAGATGTTGACGCTAGGCGCGCAGTTAGCTGTGTTAAACGACTTTGAAGAAGTAGCTATCCGCTACAAAGACGAAAATATTTTTGTAGGTCAAGTGATGGATATAGCGCAAAAGTTACCTTTAGGTTATTGGTTTTATGATGTGAAGCTTGTTATGGCGTTAAATAGAAAATTATTTATTGAAATAGAGAAATAGCAAAAAGGAGTTACGTAGTTATGAAAATCAACATCAAACATCCGGAACGTGTGTTTAACAAACATATCTACGATATCTTATACGACTACGATACGCCTACAGAAATCCATTACGGCGGCGGATCATCAGGTAAATCTCACGGAGTGGTACAAAAAGTAGTCCTTAAAGCATTGCAACCATGGGATGTACCTCGTCGTGTATTATGGATGCGTAAAGTAGGACGCACGATAAAAGATTCTATTTTCGAAGATGTAATCCGTTGTCTATCGAGCTTCAAGATTCTGCCGTATTGTAAAGTGAATATGAGTGACTACCGCATTACGTTGCCTAACGGTGCGGTTTTCCTGTTTAAAGGTGCAGACGACATCGAGAAAGTAAAATCTATCAAAGCTGTATCAGATATCGTAATGGAAGAAGCGACGGAGTTCAATCAAGAAGACTATATGCAGTTAACCATCCGTTTACGTGAACCGATTTACAAGAAACGCCAATTGTTTATGATGTTCAATCCGGTTAGTAAAGCGAATTGGGTATACAAGTTCTTCTTTGAACAAAAACAAGAAGACGTTGTAATTTATCACACTACATACAAGGATAACAAATTCTTAGATGAGGCAACCAAAAAGAACCTAGAACTGCTGATAGATCGCGACCCGGTGTATTATAAGATATATGCATTAGGAGAGTTCGCAACACTAGACAAACTTGTCTTTCCTAAGAAAACCATTAAGCGATTGAACTACGACGAAATGAGGAGATATCCAAGTTATTTTGGGCTTGACTTCGGTTACACGAACGACCCGACAGCGTTCGTGAGGTTAGCAATAGATAAACCGAATAAGAAGTTATACGTCGTAGAAGAATGGGTACGCAAAGGTCAAGAAAACGACAAAATAGCCCAAGCAATCACTGATATGGGATATAGAAAAGAAAAGATAATGGCGGATGCGGCAGAACCTAAGTCTATTGCAGAGATACGACGGCTAGGAATTGACAGGATACAAGCTGTCAAAAAGAAACCGGACAGCATCTTGCAAGGAATCGACTTTATTAAGCAGTTTGACATTATTATTGATGATCGTTGCGTCAAGACAATCGAAGAATTTGAGAATTACACATGGCAGAAGGATAAGAAAACGAACGAGTATATTAACAAACCAATCGATAGTTTTAACCACTGCATAGACGCGATACGTTACGCAATGGAACCTTTCAACGGACAAGGACCGGGTCATGTGAAATCTATCAGTTTATAATTAAGGAGTGAACAACGTGAGATACTACAACCCTATTGACGGCGAAAAGAAGCCGAAACCCTTTCGTGTTCATCCGGGCACAGAGGTAACGCAAGATTTAGTCAATAAGTTCATCCAGAAGCATCAAATAAACAAAAGACGCTATAACTACTTAATGGATATGTACGACAACCGAACAGACGTGTTTAACTTACCAGATAAAGAGAAATACAAACCTGATAATCGTTTATCTATCGGATACGCAAGATACATCACAGATACGTTCACAGGTTATTTCAACGGTATCCCAATACATAAACAACACGAAGAAGAAGCAGTGAACGAGCTTATCCAATTATTCGATGACGACAACGATATCGAAGACGAAGAAAGCGAACTAGCAAGGCTAGCGTGCATCTACGGACATTCATTTGAAGTTATGTACCAAGACGAAGACAGTAAAACATGCGTGTGTTACGTAGACCCGACAGAATGCTTCATCGTATATGACACGACAAAAGAAATGAAACCTGTCTTCGCTGTTCACTATGTAGAAGACGAAGAAATGAAAGTATTCGGAACAGTCTACACAGAAACAGAAGAAATCGACATTGAAGGGAACGCAGGTGGCGTAGTATTTAAAGACAGCACACCGAATATCTTCGATGGCATTCCAGTGATTGAGTTTATCTTAAATGATAGCCGGACAGGAATATTCGAGGGCGTTGTTAGTCTTATTAATGCAATGAATAAAGCGACATCAGAAAAAGCAAATGACGTAGACTATTTTGCAGATGCTTATCTAGCAATCACAGGAATGGAAGTCACAGAGGAAGACGCGAGAAAGATACGAGACAATCGGATCATCAATGCATACGGACCGGATGGAGCAAAAATAGAAATTAAATTCTTAGATAAGCCGGATAGTGACGCCACGCAAGAAAACTTATTAGACAGATTACATAAGATGATATTCCAGATCTCTATGGTAGCAGATATCAGCGATGAGAATTTCGGAGCGACATCAGGAGTAGCATTGGAACATAAGTATCAAGCGATGAACAACTTAGCTCATGCATTCGATAGAAAGTTTCAATCGGCATTACGGCAAAGATACAAATTATTGTTCAGTCTAACGGTCAATATGCCTCAACATTCAGCGGATTCTTATCAACAAATCGAATACACGTTTAAACGGAACATGCCAGTTGATTATCTAGCACAGGCACAAGCTGCGACAACGACGGCAAATCTGACAAGTACAGAAACGGCGCTTAAGATTTTGGACATCGTTCAGGACGTACCGGCAGAGCTAAAACGTATCGAAGAAGAACGTGCGGAAAACATGAAACTGATTGAGGAAAACGGAGGGTTCTACAATGATAGTGAAGCTAAAGACGAAGATCATGCTGACGCTAACCAATCCAAAGATACAAATGATACTGAAAGCGATGAATAGCTTGTGACCGTTATTTATATTTTGTATTTCGCCCGTGAGAAAAAGTCATTTAAGGTTGTCATATCAACAACCCTAATTTTGATTTAAAATCAAGCGGGCGTTATTTTTAGGAGGTGGCAGAATGGACTACTTCATAGAACGAGAGAAGCAGCACATCGAAGAAATGCTAGCTAAGGACAGAGTGACTAAGCGAGAGATACGACGGATCATCACACAAGCACAGACGGATATAACGCAACAGATAAACGACCTGAGAAAGAGCCTAGCGGGTAGAGAGAATATTTCAGTAGATGAGCTACTTAAACAAGCGGACAAGATGGACGTAGAGTTGTTTAGCGAGAAAGCGAAAGTCTACGTGCAGACGAAAGACTTTAGTCCACAAGCAAACAGAGAACTACGTCTATACAACTACAAGATGAAAGTCAGTCGATTAGAACTCATCAAAGCGCAATTAAACCTAGAACTCACAGCGATGATGAATGACATCGATAGATTAGTAGGCAGCGACCTATACGACGACGCTATGAGCGAGTTTAGAAGGCAAGCGGGCATCCTTGGAGAGACAACGCCGAAAAGCTTCAGAACGCAAATTACAGCTATAATTAACGGTAGTTACTTAGATGAAGAAGGCAAAGACGAGTTCGTGAAATTTTCATCCAAGCTATGGGGCTTTAAGCGAGTGTTACAAAGTGAGTTAGAACGATTGGTAACGAGAGCAACACTTGCCGGTCAACATCCACGCGTAACAGCGCGAGAGATTAAAAGAGTGTTTAACGTGACGACAAGTCAAGCGGTACGATTAGCTAGGACTGAAAGCACACGAATACAAACAGAAGTACAACATCGCATGTTTGAGAAAGCAAAGGTAAAACGATACATGATTATCGGAGAACCGGACGCATGCAGTAAATGTACGCCTTATCTAGGTAAAGTGTTCAGGATAGACGAATGGATATACACGCCACCGTTTCATCCGCACTGTAGATGTTCGGTAATAGCGTTACCTGACGACTATTATCCGTCCTAGCATTGAAGACGTTAAAAGCTATGGTACATAAAAGTGCAAGCATTGATCCACTATAAAAGCTATGGAAAAGGAGCGAATGAATATGTTTTACCAAGGCAAGCTATTGAAGATGAATTTGCAGATGTTTAGCGATCCCGATCCAGAACCAACGCCAGACCCAGAAGACAAACCATCCGAACCGACCCCACCAAAACCCGAACTGAAATACACGGATGAAGACGTCGACAAAATCATCGCTAAACGATTAGACCGTTGGCAGAAGGATCAAGAAGCTAAGCAGAAAGAAGCTGAACGACTAGCGGCAATGAGTGCCGAGGAACGTGCAAACGAAGAAATTAAGAAACTGAAAGCACAAATCAAAACGTATGAACAAGCAGAAACACGTCATGCAATGGCGGCACAAGTTGAGAAAGAATTGAAAGAAGCTAATCTGACAGCGAGTGCGGACATGGTAGACATGTTAGTTCGTGAGACAGCAGAGGAAACAAACGCAGCGATCAAAGCATACGTAGCAAATATGGAAGCTATGCAGAAACAATGGGATGTAGAACGCAGCAAAGGTAAATCAAAACCGGCGGCACAACCTACATCGTTGCCAGATGCGGACAAAATGCCAACGAAAGACCAAATCTTACGCATGACTTATCGCGATCACGTGGCATTTAAACAAGCGCATCCGGAAGAATACAAGCAAATCATGGGAAAATAACATATAAAAAGGAGAATACATAATGAATCCAGAATTAATCAAAATGAACTTACAGATGTTTGCGACAAACTCTCAGACTAACACAACATCTGTAGTAGGCAAAGACGTATACGATCCAGAGGTACTGTCTGCAATGGTAGACGCTAGTTTCGATCATCAGATGTTATTCGGCGTATTAGCTGAAACGGATAACACTCTAGTTGGGCAACCCGGATCAACTATCACAATCCCTTCATGGAACATGATGGACGGCATCGAAGGATACATCGAAGAATTCCAAGAAATTCCGGTAGATAAAATCACTCACAGCACGCGTAAAGTGACAATCAAAGAAATCGGTAAAGGATTCGCGGTTACTGACAAAGCAAAAGCAGTTGGTATCGGCGACCCGCTAGGTGAAGGAACTCGTCAATTAGGTATGCACTTCGGAGACCGTTTAGATAGCGATATCTTAGACGCGCTTTTAACAACTACCAACACGGCGAATATGACGTTAGACTACGAAGGCGTAAGCACTGCCGGAGACTTCTTCACTAAAGAAGTAGACCATCACTTAATCTTGTTCATGAACCCTAAAGATGCACGCAAAGTCCGCAAATCAATGGCAAGCACTACGCTAGCTAACACAGAAGTAGGCGCCAACGCTTTAATCAGTGGAACATTTATGGAAGTTGACGGTATCGAAATCGTACGTGCTTCTAAAATTACAGAAGGTACAGCCGTAATGGTAAAAGTCGGTACTTACAACAGCGAAACACATCAAAATAATGACCCTGTCGTTAAAATCATCAATCAAAGTACCTGTGACTATCGAGCCAGAACGTAAAGCTTCGCAACGTTTGACTAACTACTACGGCTCTGCAATGTACGGAGTAGCGCTTTACAACGAATCTCGTGCGTACTTAAATTGACAGTGACAGAAGCGTACAAACCCTAAGCCTCCCCAAAAAGTGACTGTCGTTACTAGCCAAGCGGGCGAAGTAGGACATTACACCATTGGGGGAACTTATACAGAAAGCGACAACGTGACTGACGTTGTTTTGAAACGTGTAGACGGCAAAGCAGTGAGCATCACTAAGACAGTGGAACACGGAACGTATTCAATCGATTGGAACATTTCCAAGTTAACGCCGGGCGAATACAAGTTACAAGTGATCGCTAAGAATGCGACAGGAGACAGCGAACCTACAGATGTAACTGTTAACCTAACGCAACAGATGATTAACGGAACTGCATCGCCAGAAGCGTAATATACGAGCATTCTAAGGCGTTTAAATTCGTTTAGATGGGTAATCTATCATGAAAATGCCTTAGAATCGCTTATAAGGAGCGAGAAAAAATGGATATTAGCAAAATGAAATTGTTATTAACCGGCTCGCTTGATGAAAAACTACAGATTGTTAGCGAATTGACAGAACAGCGGTTAGCGCGTTTGTTGGGGATCGACCTAGACGTAGCAAACATCCCTAGCTCGTTTCAAGACGTACTTTTCGACGTGTCATTAAAACGGTTGAACAGAATTGGGCAAGAAGGGAATGCAAAGCTATTCGCAAGAAGGCTTATCGATGGCATTTCCTGATTCCGATTTCGACGAGTACATAGACGAGATAAACGCGTACAAAAAGGAGCATGACGGATCGGGCTTTATGCGTGTGAAGTTCATATGAGAACGCGAGAGGTAACATTTATCAAACGCACGATGAGATATGATCCAGCACAAGGTCAACAAGTTCCGACCGATGTAACGCTAAAAACAATGCATGTAAACGTAACGGACGTAGGCATCGAACGTAGCGCAACGGTGTACGGTAACGTGAAGCAAGGGCAGAAAGAAATGCATTCATGCCTATGACCTTCCACCAGAAGGCTACACGCACGTGCTATTCCGATGGTAAGACATGGCAAGAGATAACGAGACGTGGCGAGGTACGTGTCACGGTTATCCTACAGGAGGTGTAGCGATGAGCGGTTACAAATGCACCTTAGAAGGTAACAGCGAGCTAGTAAAAGCTTTGCAGCACGGACAGAAGCTTATAGAAGCTGAGAAAGTCGTCGCTAAACACACGATCTTGCTAGCAAAGAAAATGAAAGAAGAGTGCCCTGTAGATACAGGTTTCCTGAGGAACTCTATCGTTTTCGACGTAGCCCAACCGCTACAAGGCGAGGTTACACCAACGGCAGACTATGCTGCGTATGTAAACTACGGAACGCGTTACATGAGCGCTAACGAGTTCATCGGACGCGCATTCAACTATCAGAAAGTGCAATTCCTAGCGGATTTAAGGAGGTTAGTCGCATGAATCCAGACCAAGAACTATACAATGCGATTTTCATGATTTCGCAAGAGTTAGGATACGCAACGTTTGACTACCTACCCGCCGAGGAAGAGGGTTATCCGTTCGTATACATCGGACAGACGCAAGAACTCCCACAAGGCAACAAGTTTGCCTACACGGGAGAAATGAACGTCACATTGCATGTATACGGCGAAATAACGAATAGAAAGCTCGTTTCTGATATGAAAGGCAATCTATTGAGAGAAATCAAGCGATTAAAGGAAACACCTAGTTTCAAATGGTATTACGTAGACAGCGCAAGTCAGCCGTCAATGATACCAGAACAAAACACCAACCAGATGCCACAACATCGTCCGTTATGGCATGCGATCATTCCGATCGCACTAAAATTCATAGATAAAGGAGCGCTATAACATGGCAGAGGCAACACAAGGTAAACAGGTTATTTTGTTAGTACGTCGGTTAGATGAAGCGAAAACGAAAGCGGCTGCTAAACCTCTTTCTAGTTGTTTAAAACGTGTTAAAGACTCTTCTGAACTGCTCGCGTCTAGTTGGTATGTAATTACAAGCTCACGTGCTGGCAACCGTTCCTCGGTCACAATACAGCCGTTTGCTACATCTTCTGTTGTTAGCTCTACACCGAGCATTTCACGCCCGGATACCGTAAGGGTTCGATATCCGGGGACGATGTGCTCAATGAAACCGCCATCGAAGTTCATAGCTACCGTTGGCAACCATTCTTCGTGAAAATGCCAATCGCTTGTCGTGTCTCTAAAGTTGTACATCTTGTTACCTCCTTGTTAGAATACATCTAAACGAACGTCGGTTTCGTTTTCGTGCTCATCAAAAATATCAGAAACGAAGGCTTTGTATGTTTGACCGCCCATGCTCAACGTGATGTATGCCGGTTGGACACTTGATCCGTCGATTTCATGGCGCACGCGTGTTTTTGTGTTCTTGTCAATCGTCATCGTTGGATTCACATCGTTAATTGCGCTGTCAATGCCGTTTGTTACGCTTGTGTCACTCAAACAAGCTGTTACGCCATCGACAAAACGTTGTACTGCGCCGAACTTGCTTTCTAGTCCGTTAAGCAAACCGTTCATAATCGCCTTACCGGCAGGAATTAGCAAGCGTTTGTCGTAACTAATTGGTCCTTTGTGTTCACGAATCCAATCAGCAATGCCGCCTACGAAGTCTTGTACTTTCTTCCACGCGTCTTTCAGTCCGCCTAAGAAACTATCCATGATGCTGCGTCCGGCTTCTCCTAAATCAAAGCTTTTCAACTTATTAAACCATTCGCAAATACCTTCCCAAGTTTCTTGCGCGCCTGTTACTAGCCCGTTCCACCAACCTTTCACGGTGTCACAAACAGACTCCCAAGTGTCGGAGAACCAATTGCCGACTTCTCTCGCTTTGCGTGGTAACCATTCGCAAAAAGCGTTCCATGTATCTTCTAACCACTTCGTGAAGGTGTTCCATGTGTTTTTCACGCCGTCGCATAGGTCTCTCCATGCTTGTTTGAACCATTCTTTCGTGTTTGTCCATGCTTGTTTCAACCAATCACAAAAGCCTTTCCACGTGTCTTCAATCCATTGTGTGAAGTTTTTCCATGTTTGTTTTACACTTTCGCATAGGTCTTGCCATGTTTGTTTAAACCATTCTTTCGTACTTTCCCACGTTTCATTTAACCAGTTTGTGAACTCTTGCCATTTCGTTTCCAAAAAGTTGCACAAGTCTGTCCACAACGTTTTCGCTGTCTCTTTGATTGCGTACCATACATTCCACCATAGGTCTTGCCACATTGCGAATGTATCATTAAACCACGAAACTAGCTCGTTCCAAATGCCTTTAATGCTACCCGTGAACTCACTCCAAAGCATAGCGGCGTCTTCTGCTAATTGTTCCCATTCACCAGTGATAAGGTCGCATAGCAACAATACCGGCGCCATCACGGCGGCTTTGATTGCGTTCCACGCTTCGCCTGCGATGTTTTTGATTGCTTCCCATGTTCTACTTAGGATGTTGCCAATCTCTTCTCCCGCACCGCTTAAACCGGCATACAACGCACCGAATTTATCGAGAAACGGATTGATGAATTTTTCATACACCCATGTAACAAAACTGCTGAAAGCGATTTGTACGCCATACCACATCATCTTGAATTGATGAACAACTTCGGCTTTGATTTCTTGAACTTTCGTCTTGAAACCTATTTTTCAAGTCTTCCCATTTTTGAATAGCGGCATTCTTGGCGTTTTCGATGCCATTAGACACCTTGTCTTTTAAGCTATCCCATTTATCTTGGACTGCTTTTACAGCTCCTTCTACAGCCTTGCGCGTGCTTTCTTTGAAGCTTTCCCACGCTTTAACCGTGTTTTCTGGCAAATCTTTGAACCATTGAATTACTTTGCCAACCGCTTTGCCGATTTCTTCCATATCTCTTTTGAATTTCTCAACTGATTCGCTGACTGTTTTCTTCACAGCATCCCAACAAGCGTTTACTTTGTTACGGAACTCTTCGTTTGTTTTGTACAGATGCACTAGCCAAATAATCAACCCGGCAATAGCTACCGCTAACGCGACGAATGGATGCGCCATGATTGCACCGCCTAGCAACTTGAATGCACTAGCTAGCTTGCTTAGAATTTTCACAGTATTCGCGATTGTCGTAGGAATACCGATAATAAACGTTGTGAACTTGCCTAGCGTCCACAATAGTGGTCCTATCGCTGCTAGGATTGCCGCGAACACAACGATTATTTTTCTCACAGGCGCGGGTAGTCCGTTGAATGCGTTAATCATGCCTGTAAACGCATTGACAATGCGTGTAAGTGCTGGTTCTAAGTCTTCGTAGATTGTGATTGCCATCGTCTCTAAAGAACCTCCGGCTTCCTCGATAGCACCCTTGAGGTTATCTTGCATCGTCTTTGCCATTTCTTTGGCAGAACCGTCAGAGTTTTCTAGGGATTTCGTTACCTTGTCGATTTTATCTGGACCGGCGTTCATCAACGCAAGCATACCAGACAAAGCTTCTGTACCGAATAGGGTAGCGACAGCGTGTTGTTTCTCGTGATCCGCCAAACCACCTATCTTATTTTGCAACTCTCCGGCTAATTCCTTCATGCTGTACATTTTGCCGTTGTTATCACGAATAGAAATACCGTATCTTTCCATTACGTCATACATTGCTTTCGTCGGTTTCATTAAACGAGTGATTGCACCACGTAACGTTGTACCGGCTTGCTCCCCTTTGATACCGGCGTCGCTCATGATACCGATGGATGCGGCGGTTTCTTCGAGAGACCAACCGGCAGAATTAGCGGCAGTACCGGCATATTTCAACGCGTACCCCATATCTTTCGTTTCCGCATTGGTATCAGCGGCGGCACGTGCAAACACATCGGCTACGTGTCCGGCTTCGTTCGCGTCTAATTGAAATTGTCGAATAGCACTAGCGGCATACTCGGATGCCATTCCTACGTCCTTGCCAGATACGGCAGCAAGGTCTAGCAAACCCGGCATTGCCTTCATTACTTCTTCTGTGTTAAAACCGGCAGACGCTAATTGTTCCATACCATCAGCGGCTTCTTTAGCAGAAAAGGCGGTATCCGCACCGAGTTGTTTTGCTTGTCCGTTCAGTTTCTTCATGTCGGATGGCGTAGCACCTAGAATCGCTTGCACACGGCTCATTTGCGCTTCGAACTCCATACCGACTTTAGTTGCCGCCGCAAACCCCGCTACGATTGGCACGGATACATATTTCGTCATACCCGCGCCAACTTGTGTCATTGTTGCACCAGCTTCTGCCCACGCCGCCCTAGTCTTTTGACTAGACTGTTGGGAACGCCCGCCAACGCTTTCTGTTTGCTTTTCTAGCGCTTTTGCTTGCGCCTCTGCCTTTTGGTATGTACTACTAAAGTTTTTATCGATTGCTTGTAGAACGGCGGTAACCGAATAGCTTTGACCCATTAGGATTTACCTCCCTTTAGTTCATCGTATTCTTTTAACCGTCCTATCCGTTTTAAGATGCGTTCTCTAGTGTCGGGGTTAATATGATCGCGTTCGTATTTCGTACCATCCAATACGTTGTCGATTTCTTTCTCATAGTCGAAGAACTCGTCGAACGTCTTGAATTTTGGTTTACCCCTTTTATCCGTTGACTGTACGACTTGATTCAAGTAGGCTTGCTCATGCATTTTCTTGCGCTCATCTACTTCTCTCAGCTTAAAAGCAAGTATACGAAGACGGTACTCTTGCAACGTCATTGCACCGACCTCCGCCATGCTTGTACATCCTAAGAACCGGAACGCGGATAAGAGTATATCTTCGTATGTTTCGACTTTTCTTATTCGATTGTTTGAAGTGCTTCCGCTGTTTGATCTTCCATTTTCTTCGCGATAGTCTTCGTCAACGGTTGCTTTTTTATTTCTTCCAATAGTTCGCTACATAATTGTTCTACGTTGTCGTTTTCAATCATGAAACGCTCAATAGATAGTTTGCCTACTTTTGTAGGTTTGCCTACTTGAACAGCTTGTAATACATTTGCTACCGCGATAGGGCTACCTTGTTCTAAGTCTGATAGTACGTGCTGTACACCGAACCCGAACTTAATACCGTGCATTTCTACAGCGTAGATTTGATCCAATGCGTTGATAGCATCCAATGTAAATACCACTTCTAATACTTTATTATCGATTTCATAGTTTAACATACGAAATTACTCCTTCTTATTTTTAATTGAAAGGGCGGATGTACCGCCCCCTCTAGATTATCCATGCGCTACTGTAGTATCCGCAAATACGTATTGCGCTTTTTTGATTATGTCTTCGGCTACCGTTGCGTACCCTTCTTGCGGCACGCCGTCGATGTTTGCCTCTGTACTGATTTCTACCAAATCTT
>CYGL01000439.1_pt1 | contig 17083 bp, 25 predicted proteins | sample 485531 | NCBI WGS metagenome assembly CYGL01 (sample SAMEA3497897, study PRJEB9818) | human gut metagenome | reverse complement strand
TAATTTTAGATAGTTTAGAGGTACATTTACTTGTTGCCCGTCGCGCTTAATAAATGTGATACCATTGTTATTTGTATTCACGTTTTGAATATAGTTTAAACCATAAACAGCATTATCCAAAACATCCATATTCTGATTCAGATAATTAACATCAATAGTATCATCATAATCAGGCTTGTATAGATTATAATTTTCTGTATACTTCATTAGTTATTAATCTCCTCATTTAGTGTATCATTCCACGTTCTTGTGTTCATATATTCCCATGATTTTCCGTGTCTGTCGCGTATTTTAGCGTCTCCCCATGTCATTGAAATTGTATTCCATTGGTAATTATTTTTAGCCTTACCCCAGCTAATGTCTGTAAAATAATCACGCCAACGATTTTTTTCATACACCCAATTCATAATCATATGAGCCGGGAATACAATTTTATTATCGGATAACCATTGTTGATATGTTTCGCTTGAATACCGATTGCTAAAACCTAATCGAGCGGTATACGTTACTTCGGCGTCACCATTATAAGATACTTTTACGTCATTATTGAAATATCTAGTAGCAAGATTTTGTAATGATTGCAATGAACATTTATTCCAAGCTTTCCACTTACTTTCAATAGCGTTACGTCTATCCGATAATGATGTCAGTGGTTGAAGTCCTAAATCATATTCATAGTTTAAACACCCATATTCATTTAGGGTTTTGAAAAATATATTGTTATAATTTGCTGTGTTTAGTTCATCTTCCTTATTATATACAACGTAACCGCTATCATATAATTTATTAATTAGTGTATCACGTCTATATAATGTCGGTAATGATTGTATAGCTCTATTCGTCATATGTAACACCACTTAACACACCGCATGAATCATTTGCGATTGTGATACTAGCATGAGCACCATTCAACAATACTTCTTTAAAATCAGTAACCCCGTCAATATCAATAATTAACGCCCCGATTTTGGCAATAGAAATATAATCAGTATTAAACGCACTTTGTCGTACATATCTATCTATAGTATCATGTATTTTATTTTTTAATGTACTCACGTCACCGCTGAATTTACAACCTTTAATATTAACAGCAATAGGAGTTGTAGTAGCACTCACAACTGTTGTCACAGCCCCAATAGTTGCAACACCTGAACCATCGCCATTCTTATTAGGGTCTATGTAATCTTGTACTAACTTAACCACGTTTTCCGAGGCCGGCTTATAATCATTACCGATAATAATAACCTTGACAGTGTTCTTGCCATTCCAAATAGGAACACAACGAGCACCACCTACACCAGCTACTGAGTTAGCCCATGAAATATATTGATTGCAATTAACTCCATTTACTGGATTACGTAGTCTGTCAAAATAACGAGCCAATAGACTTTCATCGGTTTCAGTGTCATAACCGCCCGTAGTAGGTTCATCGTTTATTATTTGACTAACGCCAGTAATAGTCTTTGGTACTACTGTAATTGCTCCTACTGGAACATTACCAACTAAACCGCCTTCTGTACATTGTACAAGCACATAGTCACCAGCTGTTACGTCCTTCGCCTCTAGTGATTGAAAATAAATATCGTTTTCTGTAGAGAATAAATCAGTTTTTAAAACAGAACCTTGCCCGCTCACAATCTTAACACGTCCAACGGCTTTTACCCCTGTTTTCCGTGTAAGTCCCGTTCGCTCCTCAATTACTGTTTCTAGTTCTAACCCAGTTAGATTGCGAATGCTTTGTTTTTTCTTGACGTCCTCAATTTTTGTGTCTAACTCTTCTAACGCGAACCCAAACCCTCGTGTAATATCGTGTACGGGATAGCCTTCTCCCTTATTCCATTCGTCGGGGATGTTATCGAGCATTATCTTATGTATTTCATTAATATTCAAATTTTATTGCCTCCCCTAAATCCGTAACGACTGTAAACGTGAAATGTCCTTTGTCAAAAGAAAAATCTTGACATGATGTGACGTGTTTACATCCGTTCACTATTCCTTCATGTAAGCGTCTAATAATTTCAGATACTTGTACACTTCTAGGAAGTCGATAACCGACTAAATTACTTAAATCTAAACCAAAGTTGTTTGAATAAATAGCGTATTTCCCAAGCTCAACACGAATAAATAACTCTATCCACTGTTTAACAGCGTCAACTCGTGATGTTTCTTTAATGTTACCATTTTTCATTACAAATTGATTTGTCTTATAATCAAACAATATAGAGCGTTCGCCAGTGTTGGTATCTTGTGTTACTGTTTCTATATCATAGCTCGTTTGCGGGAAAATAATAAACACCTCCTTCCTAGCATTAATTATACAGTATTGTACTAACAATGTCAACTATTCGGCGTGGTTATTACAATTATTGACTTTTCTTAAAACATCAACTACAAAAAAATGCTGTTGTGCCTCGTCAGCGATAACCAAAACTAAATCACCAACACGCCACACCTCGTCAAGGTGAATTGAACCATTTGATTGAATTGTACCACTGCTACTAAATGAACCAGAACATGGGTGACATGATATACTAGCGTTACCAGATTCTTGATATTGACCAGTGTGATTTTTATACGTTGTTTCACGTTCTAATAGTTGATTACATACATACAGCTGTTCATTCTTAATCATGAACCGCCCATCTTGAATACTAACTATCGGTGGACTTACAGATTCAACCTTACCAAGGCAAGCACCTATTCTGTTTGTAGGGTTATCGCGTTCCTTGAACATCGACGCGAGGCCATATTCCCATGATTCACTCATTAGGCGTGTCCTCCTGTTTGTGGTGGTTTAGGTGGCTCACTAGACCATGTATGAGTCACTGGAGCATAACTTTTAATTAACGGCAATGACTGAACCACGTCAAGAATACTAACCACATTCTTTTTATCCTCATTTACTGAATTAGCGAACGCCCAAAGTTCTTGCTCCTTTAAATCCTTCCAATCTGTATCTGTAGGCAATTTAAAACGTTTATTACCTGTATACGTATCTAAACTAATTTCTACGATACCGCCCGTCATAACATAATCGGCGAGCGTTGTATAAATTATATTATTTACCTTCATCATTTTGTGTAGTCGCCTCCTCTTTCGTGATTTCACATTGCATAGTGTGTAGAGAACCACTGTAAGTGTGAGTACAATGATTAACTAAATACTCACCATATAAGCCGATTTCAGGCTGTTCAAATTGAATAATACGCCCACTACGAATATAATTATCACCTAATAATGTTACAGTTGCTTTTTCAAAAGTTTTAGATAACTCTTTAAGTTTAGTATCAGCTATCTTTTGAGCTGTATCTTTTTTCTTATCATCAACTTTTTCATAGTGAGTGTATTGTCCATACAGTTTTATAGATTCATCATTTTTTGCCTCAGTATATATAGTAGTACTTTTCTCTGTTGAAGACATGACTATAACTCTATTCGCTAAATTGTCAATGCTTTCATCATAGCTAAATTCTGATACAAGCGGTTTAGACTTCCATATCATTTTTAGATTATTCATAGCGTTAACATACAAACTACCTTGATTGTACTCACGTCTATATTTTAAGCCTGTATCATCTGACGCTTGTTTTAATAAATCATCAATTACACTCGATATAGTCTCACCATTATAAATCTTTGTAACTTTTGTGGGTATATCACAATCAACCTTGCATGGTATATACTCTTGTTTACAAAGCTGTTCAATACAGGATTTTACGTCTAAATCTGTAAACTGTATTCTCGTCTGGTTCTTGTTTAAATAAAATGCGTTATCAAAGCATTTTACAGAATACTGAGATATACTAGACCTCGATAACGTTATTACTTGACCTTGAAAAATTAATTCATCATTATCATATAGTATAATTGTATTCCCTGTTCTTAATGCTGTGAATTGTGTATAGCCGTCGTAAACGTGATTATTAAGGTAATCAAAGTTTAGTTCTACACCTAGGGAATCAATATTGTCCGCTCGTGTCACATTACCGCAAAACGCGGATATGTCAATTTGCTTTCCTTCTTGTATCGCTATAACTTTCATCATGACTGCAACCCACCTGTCATAGGGTTATAAGTTCTATATTCTCGAAAATCAATATTAATATAATAGTCGTTAACATTGTCCAATCGATAATCAAATTTATCAATTACAGCTAACATATTTAAGTACGTGTTATCGCCTCTAGTTATTACTAACCTAAAAGGCTTGTCTTCTAATCTTGCTGTGTTAATGAAATTTACAATTTCAGAACCACTAGAACCCCTAGCCCAAGAGTAACGGCTAATATCATCGGGACATAACAAATCAGAAAATGAAATTGTACGCAACCCTAGAAGTCCGATAGTTGATATATCCCCAATTATGCTATTAAATGTGTCGTTGTGTTGCTCTGTTTCAATCGGTGGGAGTTCTGCGGGTGGTGCTGGAAATGTTACACTATCTCCATCTTCTTGCAGTAGACATATCTCAGCTCTATCTATTCCGCTAATATATCGAGATAAGAAGTTACGATAAATAGACAACAAACCTAATAAATTCAACTTTACACCTCCAATTCTAAGGCTTTTTCAACGCTCCAACTTAGTTTATTAAGCCTAGTACATACTGTATTATAATTAAGTCCTAATATTTCACACCATTCAGATATACAATGAGTTTCATTTTTATATGTAAAATTTCTGTTATTGCGTCTATTCCTAGCTTGCTGTTTTCTATCAACCCAACGGCAATTAGTTGGTTCATAATTTCCGTTTACGTCTATTCTGTCTATGGTTAGATTATCGTCATATCCGTTTGCCATACTCCAGTCATAGAACGCCATAAAGTTATTTTTCCATTCGTTACATAGTGTAATACCACGCCCGCCATAATCTTTATAATGCTCTTTGTCAGATTTATTATAACATCTTGTTTTAATACCGAGCCATTTGCGGTATAAAGGTTCATATGACTTCCCGTGTTTTTTAACTAAACAACCACATGAAGTAGTTAAACCTTTTTTTAAACTACCAAGATAAACCTCGGCGATATTACCACAATCACAAACACATAACCAATAACTATGATGTGTACGATAATTATTTAATCTATATAAAGCTGTTAAACGTCCAAAATGTTGACCTGTTATATTTAATTTTTTAGGCATTTATTCACCTCCTCTCACATAGTATTATAACATATAACAAACGTTTATACAAGTGTTAAGTTACGTTCATTTTACATAAAAGAAAAGAGGTGTATTATTACACCTCTTTAACTAATTATACGTTACTTAAAGCTAGAGATACTCTATTACTTATGGCGTACCCTATTTCATTTATTATGTCACTATTTGAAATTACATTCCCTTGAATTGTTACCGGACAATTAATTGTAGAACCACCGCCGGATAATTCTCGTTGTGTTTGAGCGTTTGTATTTACACTAGAACCACGAGGCAAGTTTACCAATTCAGGCCCATACTCGCCTACTAATGTCGGCCCACCTTGCCAATAGTTTGTACCATTAGCATTACCTGTTATACTAGGAACACCACCAAGAGAAAGATTTGCACGTACCTCGTTAGCTGTTTGCCATGCTTGTTTTAAATCAGCTAACTTACTAATAACATAATCAATTTCATTGGTTATGCTTTGTAAATCAGATATAAATTGTTGTGTGCCAATTAAGTCTGATAAACTCCCGCCGTCAAAATCAAATATTTCACCCAGTTTAGTATATATATCTGATAAGTTTTGACCAATTAATTGTAAATCGTTTACCTCGTCAGAATTGAAGAACTTATAACCCCCTTCCGGTGTATCTACACCGCCGAGAATGTCCATAAGTTCTTGAAATGCACCAGTAAAGTTTTCTACAATCGGCAAAGCAAAGGACGCTATACCAAGTTTAATTCTAGTAACGATAGCGCCAATGCGTTCCTCACAATCACCAAGGGCGTTATTCATTTGTTGAATTTTACCGCCCGACGTTTTAGCCATAGCCTCATTAGCTCCCGCTACTGAATTTTTTAACTTATTCATAATAAATGCGTAGCGTTCTGATTGACTCATGGATTTAAATTGTTTACGTTCAACATCCGAGACTTGTATACCATAGTTTTGTAGTGTCAACTTACCCACGTTAACCATATTAGCGACGGATTGAGAAATCTGTTTGTAATCATCACTCGATACGTTTAACCCGTTTTGTTTCACAGCTAAATCTTGAATTAACGGCGTCATATCTTTTACTTGCTGTGCTGTTAAACCCATTTGTGTCATTACGCCCATACCGCTTAGCGTTACCTCGTCGCCAATGACACCCACTTTTTGCAATTCTGACGCAAGCGATTTGTATGCTTTCACTTCATTGTCTATGTTTTTTTGCGATTCACCACGAGCCGTCATGTTCGAATACAACGCGTCATTTATAGATTTTTCGGCTTTTGCTTGCGTTTTATATGCTTTTTCTGCCTCATCAGCGAAGTCCATAATTCCCTTAGCTAGTCCAACGACTGCCAAACCTCCCAAAGCTCCTTTAAACTGCTTTAGGCTACCTAATGAACCTTTAAGGCCGGCGTCCATAGTTTTTAGTGATTGAGTCGCCTTGTTGATACCGCTTGTATTAGCCTTTGTATTAACTGTAACAGTGGCGTTTCTATTACTCATACTTTACTCTTCCTTTCTACTTGCTTTTTCACAAAGTCGGCGAGCCTGTCAACAAATTCTTGAGTATAATTATTAAACATACTTTCTGTCTTTTCTTTGTTACCAAACCCCGATTTAGTTGCAAGTTTAGTTGTGCCGATATGTGGAGTAAATTGTTTAGCCTCCCATACATTGGCTAAGCCAATTTTATTTTTTAGTCTAAAATCAAACTGGCCATTTCCTTTATCCTTTATTGGCGTCTTTTTATATTTATATTTTGATTTACTAATACTTTTGTCCTTTTGACTATATCGTCTCATTGATAGTGTAAAACTACCTTTTTTCTCGTGCCCACCAGTGAAAGGAAAGTTTATGCGGGCATTGGCGTCTTTCATCCATTTAGTCATGATAGTCCCGCCCGCTTTTTTGGCTGATTGATATAAATCTTTATTAAAGTATCGAGTATCAAAATATCTTAATTGATTTATAACTTGTTTGAGTTCTCTATCGTCAACTTCAATCATTTCTCAACTCCATTGTAGCATATAAATATAAAATATCTGAATAACCTAAATTCTTTAGTTCAGTATAAGACATACCTAATAAGCTATAATAAGATATTACCGACGCCCTAATATCTTCGGTTATTACTTTTTTAGGCTTTTAACTGTTACATTTACAGTATTTTTGTAAATCGTACCATGTTACAATAGCCATTGCGATTTTATTGATTAGTACAGGATTGTCGCCAAACACAGCCTTCACTACATTATGTGGTTCTGGTGACTCGTTTAATTGCATAACAATTTCATTATTAAACGTATCATAAGCACTTAAATAAATCAATTCAAGCGACGCGTCATATTCATTTGTACTAGCTTTATGTACTAAGTCTAGTACTGTTTCAAGTGGCAAGCGTTTTACTTTTAATTCAGTCCCGTCAATATCTAGTGTCATTTCAGTGTCGATATTTTGATTCTTTTCTGCTGTTTCGTTAGCACGCTTTAAAATCTGTTCAATATAATCCATAATATATTACCTCCTATTTGCTTAATGCTTTAATTGCAGTAATAACACCACACTCAACGCATGTACTAATTGCCAACATAAACATGAAAATTAAGCCAAATTCTAGGCGAAGGATAGCACTTAAACCCCAGATAAACATTGGCAAAAAAGCTAAACCAACAATTCCCAATAATACTTTTAATAATGTTTTCATTTTAATTACCTCACTTTTTATAATAACATTCAGTAGGTTTAACCTCCCTACGTCTATTATAATACACTATGATATGTCATTCGTCAAATACTAAAACAGCAAGGCAACTATTACATAAAGTAATAGGGGAGTTTAAACTCCCCTATGCATTAATTAATCAATAGTACTGATATAGTTATAATCTCCCGCACGGAACGCAGTGCTTTCTTCTCGAACTTCACCATTAGCGAAGGACAATAGTGTAGCATCGTCAAACATAACATCTAACACTTCCACAGCCTCATCACCGCCATTGTTATTAGGGTCTGACAATTCGCCCAAGAATTTAATGCTAGGCATCACACCAGTTTTGATTCCATCTTTTACAAGATTAATATTAGCAGAATTAACCTTATGTACTACCATAGTTCCGGTCAATGTAGCACCTTTATATTTACTTTGTGTAATTAAATTACCATTGACTAAAACGTCTTCATATTGCATACTAGCTTTTAATTCAAAACTTTTAATTTCAGCAACTCTAACATTGTTAATATAAAGGCGCCCATAAGTACCTAAAATGACTTTGTTTCCGTCCATTTATTTATTCCTTTCGTTTAAATCTAACAATTTTGTATGTGTGCAATATAATATATTTAAAAATTTAAATATGTACAAAACTGTTAAGCAAGACTAATTGTGAATTTAAGAGATTCCATACAATTAGTGATTTTAGCGTCGCCCGCTAAATATACGTTAGTACGGAAAGACATTTGTTGAACCTTCAAATCAGTCCAATCTTCCGCCTCAACTTTACCAATAGACGTCCATGCGTTGCGTTGAGCCTCAATGTCAATTTCAGCGTGATTGTCATATGCGTCATCTAAGATTTCTTCACCTTGCAACGTACGGAAATAACTGTTTACACTGGAAATAAACAAACGTTGATTACTCAAAGTATTTTTGTATTTACCAACATAATAATCTTTAAATGTAGTGTAAATATCTTCGAGAATCAAATTCATAGATTCTACGATGATAATAAAGCTCATATCTTCCGTATCTGTACTTGTAAAAGTAACTAGACTATTTACAGCACGGCCACATTTTACTTCATCATCATCGTTGATTAACGTTAAGAACCCTTTATCAATCCAAGAATCAATTCCCGCCTCATCTGTGATGTAGCTATCATCCCAAGATTTCAAGTCGCTAAACACATAGTATGTTAAACTACGATTCATTGGTAAATTACATAATGTGGAGGCAATGCGAATGAGATAATCTTCAACTTTTACAGCTGTATTTTTATCTTTTAACGTACCACCCGTACCTTTAACATTAATGATGTACTTACTATCTGCTGTTGTAACGTTGGCAACCACACACACAATTTTATGACCTTTGCTGTCTACGTTAAATTGACGTACATAATTAGCCAACGTCTGTTGTTTGGCTGTAACGTTAGTACAAATGTAGTTGAATCGTACTTTTTCGACTTCTTTGTATACAGTTTTTTCTTCTACTGTACTTGCATATCTAAACACATATACTTTATTTACAGCAACATCAAACGCCCGCATAATTGCAGTATAATTCGTATCGCTGAATGATGTTTTATCGACATCGCTCCCGCGTCGATATGTAAAGCGTGTAACGCCTTCTGTTTGTTTATCATCTTGTACCAAAATACATAAGATTCCGCGTTCGGAACGCTGAATAGCTGTCACAGCTTTTTGTTTAAATACAATGTCAATATTAGGTAATCCCAAGCGTGGCATATATTAGTGTACCCCCTTATTATAATCCAATTCTTCCATATAATATTCTGTTTCGTTGCGTTCAATCTGATTGACTATAGATACTTGAAATGAGAATTCAAGAACCTTATCATTTTTAAACAATTCTGAGGTTGTTTCTAATAACGATACATAATATCCATTATCTAATTCTAAAGGCTCATTGAATAACTGTGTCAAATGATTCTTCATTTCTAATAACTACTAAAAAACCTTCATAGCGATTTTCAGCAAAAAATACAATTTGTAAATCGCTCAACTCTTCTAAGTAGTCAACGGCTACCCATTGAGTTTTTACGCTCTCAACCTCTATAAAATAAGAGGGGCGAGGATAATCCTCCTCAATGTCCATATCTACAATAGGGTAATTAGGATATTCTTTTTCAATCAAATTCGACAACGCTCTTATAACGTCAATTACGCTTGTAATAATATTCACCTCCTAACAATACCTATTATACAGTATTGTTAGTACAATGTCAAATATTAAATAACAACCTCACAATAGACCTCCATTCGCTCGTGATTTAAGTACGGGTCTAATATATACAAAATGTTGTATCTTACCCCGTCATATATAAACCAATTAGCGGACGTTATATTCTTATTATATCTACATACTATTTTATGTGTGGTACGTGTTAGTACAGTGTCGGCGGGACGATTATTCAAAAGTCCGACCAGTTTGTGGTAAAATTGCCCCGTATACTTCAAATTGCTTTTTTTCTTGTCTTAGAGTATTGCCCTAGTTTATTTTTTTCTTTTGCTGTTTCAATTCCCCATACTTCTAAGCGATTCTTGAGCATGGACGATAACCGCAAATCTTTAATATATCTCATTCGTCGCTAACCTCTAAGAAATTATCACAGTACATCGCGAACATATCATTAATAAGTGGGTTCTTCGTGATAGTGCTACTTGTGAATTGTCTTACCTCATAAGCGTCAGCAACAATAGCCATAGCTACAACTGCAAGCGTAGCATATTTATCTAAGTCAGCAACGCTACAACCTAGATAACTACACATATATTCTTTCGCACTATCAAGATATGCTGTTAATAGAATATTGTCATCGTCGCCGTCGACGCGTAAATATTGTTTGAGTGTAGGTAAAGTAATTTCTGATACTTTCATCTTACCTCCTATGATAGTAAATAAGGGCGATTTTCATCGCCCTTATAATTTATACATTAGTCTTTTACTGGTTTAGTGCCTTTTGTGGATTGGCTAGCAGTTCGAGACGCTTTTTTAGCAGTTTTTACGAATTTACCTTCTTCCATAGGTTTTCCGTCAACTTCCAACCATGCAACAACGCCAACAGCGTGTTCATCTGCGTATTTTTCGTTCAATACTTTGATAGAGGAGCCTTCATGGATGTTAATGAAGTAACCGCTAAAGTCACCATATACAACGTTAGCATCTACCATTTGGTCGGATACCATTACAGGTTTACCCAAGAACGTATAACCAAAACCATTAGTTAAATCGTTTTGTAAGAAATAGCGTCCGTTTGTATCTTTCATTTGACGCATAGCCAATAATGTTTTATTAGACACCAACCACATAGCCCCTGCTTGATTTTGTTGAGGGATTTCAACTTGAGTTGCGATAAATTCATCAGCTGTTGGAGTGTCGCCAGTAGTTTCAACTTTTTTTACAAGCACTTCATCATGTAAAATACCTGTGATTGCATTTGCACCGGTACCATTGATAATTTCTTTTTCTAAGAATAAAGCGATGGATTCAGCTACTTTGTTAATAACATAATTAACAATATCGAATTGAGAATTGTTTACTAAAGATACAGATACTTTAGATAATGCACCAACTAAGAACCCATCTAGGGTACGTTTATCAAAACCAACTTTAGAGGATGTTAATGCTGTAAATTCAGTTGCGTAAGCTGTTGTGATTGCGTCTTTAGCAACCGGGAAGTCAAGTTTACCTTTTACATTAAATTTTGTAGCCAATTCATAAAGTGGTGCAATTTGTTTTACTTTGTCAAGGATACGATTAGCGATTGTAGTAGGAATTACAGCACCATTATCGCTTTTTGCCATTTCACCAGTTCGATTTTCACGAATCAACTGCTCAAACGCACGAGCCTCTACATCCTCAACTTTTTCTTCTTTTTCAACTACTTTACGTTCTTCTTGAGGTACATCCAAAGCACCCATAGAACGCATATCTTTTGCACCTTCAATAGTTTTGTCAAGTGCTTTCAATTCAGCAGTTTTTTCGTCAAATGTTTTTTGCTCGTCGTCAGTCAACGCACGCACTTCTTTTTCTGCTGTTTCGAACATTTTATTGATTTCATCTACAATAGCGTTGCGTTTTTCAATTAATGCTTTTAAATTCATGTATTTATTCTCCTTTAATGAAATTAAAATGTTGTTTGTATATATTCAGTTGTTTAAGAGCTCTCAATTCAGTATCGTCAACTTCTACAGTGTCAACCTCTCCCCGTTGCTCGATAAGACCGCGTGTATCAATCTCCGTCGCTCGATATGCGGGGGTACAATTTAAAATAGATACTTCAATTAAGTCAATGTCAGTAACGTTTCTCAATCGTGGCAACCCGTCACGCTCTTCAAAATCAGCACCTAAACAGCGAAAACCAAAACTAAATCCAGTTAATTTATTATCTTGTGCATTTTGAATCACTTCTGGGTCTGTGACGTCTACGTCAATTTTTAATCCTATACTATCTTCTGTTAATTTCATATCATTTGCTGTGATACTTCGAGTGTGATTAAACATTAACCCTACATCGGGATTGCGTTCTAAAGCTTTTCTAAAGACGCCCTCTTTCATCACCTCAACAAATTCGCCGGAACTATCATGTAGAACACGACTTTCACGCTCAACGGCGTTTACATATCCGCTAATATGAATAGAACCATTTCTTAATTCGATTTTCAATATTTCACCTCCTAACAACACTTATTATACAGTATTGTTAGTACAATGTCAAATATTTTTTTCGTCTTTTTCAAGAATAGTTTCTTCGCCCTGTTTGATGGACTGGCCAGTGTTAGGAACGAATATGTCACCAGTGTTTGTGTTATATAATACATCGCCTAAACTCATCTTAACGTATGGCAAATCTAATACTTGCAAATTTTCAAGTCGGCGAACTTCGTCAATGGTTAAGACGCCACTGTCAATCCCTGTCTTATAAGCGTTAAATCGTTCGAGAATGTTAGTACGTAAAATTTGTGTTGTATCAATTACAAATTTAGTACTATTCTTTTCAGATTCCAGTAGTAAAAACTCATTCAACGCGTTTTCTAATATAGCGACTAACGGCAAGATTGCAATGTGCACAGCAGTTTTATAACTGTCACTATTAGCATTGTTTAAAAAGTTGCTAGGTAAGCCAAAGTAAGTTAAGATAGCTCGTGTATTAATTTCCTTATTTTGACTTAATTGAGATTCAGTTGCTGTGCTAGTAGCATTTTCAAACTCAATCCCATCATTCAACACAAGAACATCACTATCACGATTTCTTAGTTTACGCCAAGCAGTTTTCAAACTCTTTAACTTTTCTTTATCAAGTTTGTACTTCGATTTCAAGAACCCTCGACGCACACCGCTCGATGTAGTTTTGTTTTCATAATCTAAACTATTTAAAATAGTAGATAATAGTAGCTGATTGTCAGATACAAAACCAATGCCAGTCAAACCATTCTTTGTATGTCTACAAATACGCAGTAAGTCATAGTCTCTAATTTCACGAGCGTCTATCCAAATCTTTAAAGTCTTGTCAACAACGTCCACAGATTCAGTATAAGTCAATTTAAAAGGCGGTATGTAAGATAATTTCTCTATTGTATTACCACGTTTAACAACATAGGCAAACCCGTTTCCGTCTAATAAATAGTCTGTTATTATGTTACGAAACAAATCACTGGCTGTCATGCAGTTTCCGCTATACTGATTTACTAAGTTTAAACGATAATCATCGTAAATTTCTTGATAACCGCTTTCAGTAGCTTTATACATTCTAATCGGTAGACTTGCAATGGTACCCGCTATCCAGTCAATGGAAGTGGCAACCGCAGGAATAGATAAAGCGTCTTGACGTGTTTTTACTTCTTGATTACTAGGGGCATACCCTTCGGCAATATCAGCAAGTACTTCCGCCTCTGTGTTTGAACGTTTAAAAAAGTCAAACATTACTAGTCCTCACCTCCTTTATTGATTTCTATAAGCCAACGCACATAGTCTGATAACGTAAAGCCGTTATCTTCCGCTTGCTGTTTTAAGTTTTCTAATTCTTCATCTGTCATGCGAATTTGTGCACGTACATTTTTACTCAATATTATTCACCTCCTTGTGAGTACATTATAACATAGTGTGAGTACAATGTCAAATAAAAAACCCGTGAAACTAATCACGGGTAAAAAGATACACTATATATAATTTTTTAGTGTGTGAAGATAGATATAATTATCTTACATAACACTCGGAGATAATAAATGTTTTATATCTTTTTCTGTATTATAACATATAATATGTCATATGTCAACTATCACTCACAAACCCACGAGCTATCTAATAATTCATATTGCTCTAACAACGCTAAGGCTGTAATAGTAGCCACACAAAGGTCTACTTTAGCTCGTGACTTTTTCTTATGAACATATTTATTCATATTAGTATCATATTGTACTTTTGCATTTGCAAAGTTGATTTTAAAAAGTTCATTTGTTGAAAATCTGAAATTGTGAGTACATATCTCTTCATGTAATAACTTTGTAGGGCTAGCTAATACGCTTGAATGTTGTTTGACTTCTACGCAAGACATACCATTTTCCTCTAATTTGCACACAGTGGATAGAGCGTTGTACCTGTCATATCCAATCGCGTTAACTGTACAGCCGTATTTTTCCTCGATATGTAGGATATAATCTTCTATAACACCATAATTTACCACGTCACCGCCACACGCTATACATTTATTTTCTTCAATATATTTAGTGTAGTTACATCGTTCTTCCTTTTCCTTAATACTTATTCTATCGGCAGGAATAAAACACATAGGCTCACAAATAAGGTGCCCATTAACATCACGACCAACCATACTTACAGCTACATTATCAGTGGTCATCGCAAGGTCTAGTCCTAAGTACACTTCACGTCCCGCCCAGTCTATTGGCTCTGATATTTCACACGCCTCAACGTCCACAGGGTTTACAAAAGATTCTGTATCTATATCACTTGAGATAATATTACACATTTTACATAGGAATTGCCCGCGTTGTGATGGAATTTGAATGGCTTGCTCACGCATTTTTTTTATCTCGTTTAAGGTACTAGGTATTTCAACAGCCAAAGGACTTGCTTGTTTTAGTACTAAATCATTTGTTTCCCATTCTTTTTGAATGTCTTTATTTGGTTCATAAATTAAACTAAAGGCTGAATCATCTTTAATTACACCATCTAATACATTTCTAAAGTAAACAAGCTCATCCTCAAATGGTGTTGAGATATTTGCATATTTAGTACTAATCATAATAATCAACTTGTTTTTAACAGGTAACGCCCCAAGTCTAAGAGCAGAAATAGGGTAGGCACTAGGTAGTGCTGAGCATTCGTCTACCAAGGCTATTGATGGCATACGCCCGTCCATTCGGGAGGTACTATAGTTCAATGGGACGTATTCATTATGCGTAGCGTTGCAAGTCAATTTGTCCCTTGTGATTTTGAATAAATCTTTCTTTTTCCACTTTTGAATTTTAGGGCTCATGTTTATAAATTGCTGTATTAACGTGTACACCTCACGCGATAGACTTCCATCTGGAGCACAACTAAACAAACGAGAAAACTTTACTTCTGTCATCAAAGCCAATATAAACAGTAAAGCAATTAGAAATGTTTTACCATTCTTACGGGCTAACTCAAGAATAACGTTTTCATACCGCCGTTTAGTAGTATCATCATTATGATATGTGCACCATATGGCAACAAAAAATAAACACTGAAAACCGGCTAAACTATCAAAAACTGGTTTACCTGTTTCCTTACCCGTAGGCATAATTATAATTTTAAAAAGACGCTCGATTTTCAATAATGCGTCTTTGTTAATATGGTATACTGTTTCATTGTTTACAATCTTTAAAAACTCTTTACATTTGTAACTGCACATACTTCGGGACGTCGGGGTTATCTATAGAATTTTTAGCGTAATTAATCGCACGTTTTAACATTATAAAATACCCTCAAGTTCATCAACATCATTGTCATCTGTGTCTTTACGTTGAGATGGTGTAATACCTAGTAATTTGTACCCGTTTTCCATTTGTGTCCGTATTTTTTCACGACTTGACATGAAAACTTTATCTGACAATAATGCTCGAATGTCATTTAATTGACTGTTCATAAAGTCTAATGTATCAATAGCAAATGCTAAATTGTCAACCACAGGTTCGTCTATAGGTTTATAATTATTGTCCATTTGTTTGATAATAAAATTTTTTATTTTTTGCTGTTCTGCTGTCAATTTAACTTTCATTATTTTCCGCCCCTTTTATAATATAAACATTTATAGCAGTCCCACCCTTTATGATAGCGATAATACAAAGTACTTTGTTTTATTCCTGTTTCCCTACTCCATTGTGCTATGCTTTGAGTTTTACCATTATAAGTTAGATGAACTGTATTTATTTTATTGTTTTGTTGTGTAACGTTATCAACCCATCTACAATTATTTGGTTCATAATTTCCGTTTACATTAATTCTATCTATAGTTAAATTTTCTTTATAACCATTATTCATAGACCAATTATAAAATGTCATAAAATCATTTAACCACTCATCACATACTGTTATACCTCGTCTACCATAATGTCTATAATTTGTATCGTTTTTGTTGTTACATCGTTGTTTCATCTTGTCATAAATTTTATATAACCGCTTATTTAATGTAGATTGACCTTGTTTTACATATTTACTGGTACCATATTTTTTTATTAAACATCCACATGATAAAGTTTCACCACTTCGCAAATGGTCGCCACGTATTGTAGATATATTGCCACAATCACATTTACATACGTAGTTTATAGTTCCATTTTTTGCTCGTTTTCTGCTTTTGTCTATCACGATTAATTTGCCAAATCGTTGACCAATCATATTGTCACCTCCTTGATTAATTGTATTATAACACACTGAAATTAAAAAGTCAAATATATCTAGGGTGATAATGTTCATATGAGCAAATATTCATATGAACGTGTGCAATTTAATTTTATAACGTTATATGAATGTATGTTCACTTTAACATATATCTTTTGAAATGGGTTTAAGGTGCTGACGTGGTTTTTGTGTGGCGGTGACGTGGTAAATTATGGTGTTATAGAAGATTATATCCTACATATCGAGGAAAAAATACGGCTGTACAGTTAACGCGATTGGATATGACAGGTACAACGCTCTATCCACTGTGTG
>CYGL01000438.1_pt1 | contig 17130 bp, 21 predicted proteins | sample 485531 | NCBI WGS metagenome assembly CYGL01 (sample SAMEA3497897, study PRJEB9818) | human gut metagenome | reverse complement strand
ATCTGCAAGGATTAGATAGTTATTGGTACAGTCATTTCCTGATACAGCACGTGTGCCGGGTGTAGTAACAATACCAACAAGCTCAATAACCTTGTTTACATAGTTCTTGAGTTGGCTCACTACCATTAAGTGCGGTTGCAACCTTAACTTTGCCCTCATTAGTAGTCATATCAAGAGTAGCAGAGTTGCAGGCTGGCGAGGTTGTTAAGGTTAAGTGCATTGAGCAGACGCTCAATAATGGCAATACTTTGAAGAGCGTTGTACCTGCTGTTTAACCTTAATCGTTTAATACACACTATAGGGCGTAGCTTAATGAATAGGTTGCGCCCTATTTTTAATCATTTATTGGTGGTTATTTATGAGCAACTATAATCAAATACGCAACGAGCGTAAGAAAGCAGAGAACAGAATAAAAAAGCTAAAGCAAGTAATGAAAGACACGCAAAATGAAGATACGAAAAGAAATATTAAAAGCAATATTAAAAAGCTGAAAAACGCTGTAAACAATACAAGAACATATGCAAAGTCTACAGGAAAGAAAATACGCAGCAAGGAAAAAGTAGAAGCAAACTTTGAGAATTTGAAAGAATTAAATACAAGATTTGATGCATATACCTATAGAGGAATAAACAAGAAAAATAATGCTACAAGAATTGAAATAAATAAAGCAAGCGTTAAAGCAGATAGTATTTATACTAAATATCAAGTACAAACATTTTTCAACGTAACACGAAAAGCATGGAATAGATCTGGCGTTGACCCTACAAAGCGATATGAAGCGATTCTAAAAGCATACGGAAAAGTTGATTTAGCGCAACTATTTGATGATATCGTTAATAATGAGAAGAATTTGCAACTACAAAAAGCACGTGAAATTCTCGCTACACCTGATGCAGGTTGGACTGATGAAGAAAAAGCTGCTGCATTTGAGATTTTGAAGGATAATGAAGATGATTATATCGTTTCTCCTGATACTGGTATTGTTGTTAACGCTCCTGATTACGCTCCTATGCATTAGTAAAAGAAAAGAAATTGAGATATAAGCGTAGAAAATTCTCCATCGTTTGCTCATACGATACAGAAACAACGAACTTTGGAGAGGGGAGTGAAACGATAGCTTTTCCCGTTCTTTTTATTGACAACGATTTGCGAGATATTGACTTGTACAATTATGAACCTGATGTAGACGATACAATAAACTTTTATAGAACAGAACAAGAAATGGAAGAAAAGATTAAAGAATATATCCTATATGGAAAAGCTATTAAAAGAGTACCTATTATTTGTGCTTATAACTTGATGTTTGACTTGCAGCCAATGATGGAGTATTTGAACGGTGAATATGATATTAGAGTAAATGCACAATCAAGTACGAACGTTTATACGGTAGATTTGTACGAACAAGAAACAGATAATATGCTGCTTAGATTTTGGGATACATATCATCTTGAAATGCGTGGTTTAAAAGCTATGGGAGAAACGGCGGGATTACCGAAAGCGGTAGGGGATTGGGATTACTCACTTATTAGAACACCTGAAACGCCGTTATCAGAAGAAGAGTTATTTTACGCAGGAAGAGATACACAAGTTATTCCAATGTATTTAAGGTATCTATTACACGCAAATGAATGGTTAAAACAAGATGACTTGGGAAATCGTGTACTAACAAAGACGTCTATTGTAAGGCAAATGGCAAGAAAGCAAATCGGTAGTTTATATGTAGATAAAAAAGATGGAAAAAAGTTATCGCTTGATAAAGCATTTATACAGAAATGTTTATCGCAAAGACCTAAAACGTTCGGTCAATATGCATTAAGAAAAGCGTGTTTTAGAGGTGGTTTTACGTTCACCGCAGCAGAAACGGCAAATCAGATAGTGCATAATGTAGTATCGCTAGACGTAACATCAATGCATCATACATTTATCAACGGAAGATTTATTCCTGAAGATTTTACGATTCGTGATAACAAAGAAATAGAAGTTATATGCAATCAGATTTTGAAAACGCCTACAGAATACATATTAGAGCATTATGAAAGACCGTTCTTAAATGCAATTCACGCTCGCATATGGTTCAAGAATATACGCATACGTAAAGGAACGTGTTTTGATAAATGGGGAATTGCGCTTGAATCAACCTCAAAATTCAAAAGTCAAGTAATAGCTGGTATTGATATTGGACAAGACCCTAGAGCAACAACACAGGAAAATGAAGTGAGAAGCTATGGTTGGTACGATACTATGAAAAACGGAAAATGCGCATTTGGAAAAATGTATGCAGCAGATGAATGTATTTTGAACTTATCAGAGTTGGAATTATGGTGCGTATCACGTGTTTATGAATGGGATAAAATGGAAGTGCTTATTGGTGAAGCTACAGGCAAGTTTAGAACGCCACCTGATTTTGTGACACTACAAAGTAATGAATTATTTGAAATGAAAAGTAGAGCAAAATTTATTTCAAAACACTACACAGAGGGAACGCCTTATGAATATAACCTTACAGGTATTCCTGACGGTATTGCAGAAGAATTAAGAAATGGAACTTGCCCTGCACAATTTTTTGAAAGCTGGTATACAGGAACAGTAAAAGGTATGTTTAATGGTATTTATGGAACGATGGCACAGGACGTTTATAAACCTAGTTATAAATGTGAGAACGGTGAGTTAATCGTAGATGAAACGACAAAAACAACGCCGTTTAACTTTGATGAAAAGAACGATATGAACACGCTTAGAGTATTGTATACATATGGTTTGCGTATTGTAGGTGGTTCGCGTATGCATATGGTACTTGCTATGGAAATGCTTTATAAAGCGATGAAAAATCGTGTAAAAGTACTCGGCGGTGATACCGATTCTATGAAAGTATCTTGCGCATTTAATGTTACAGACGAAGAACTAGATGAAGCCTTAAAGCCTATTGCAGATGCGTCAAAAGAAGCAATTACAAAGACTATGGTACGATTAAGAAAGACGTTTCCTACTAAAGCATCTTCATTAAAAGATATTGGAGCGTTCGATATTGAGAATAGAGGGAAACACTATGAAACGCATATTGAACTATGGAATAAATGCAGGGTTTCATACGATGGAAAAGCACACGTTACCGCTGCTGGTTTACCTAGACCAATAGGTATCGTGAATATCGAAACTGTAATAACAGAATTAGCGAAGAAATATAAAATTGAAGATGTACTACAGTTATGTATCGGTTATAACGTGTACGTAGACAATAGCGTTTCGCACATACTAGAATCAAACGCTCCAAAACCGTATGATAAAGTCGATTTAGATGTCACAGATTGGAGCGGTGCGACACGACACGTCACGTCACACCAATCAAGAGCATTGTGGAGTAGCGGAAGATGGCTAGGTGAAACGCTTAAATTCACGAATGCATCAACTGTAGCGTATTTACGCGACGCGTATAATCGTGACGTGAATACTAACTGTAGATATATTAGTTATGACAAAACTAACGGTATCATATATGTTAAGGGTGATACTGAGGACGGCGTTAAGGTTCTAATGGAGTGTAATTATGCCTAAATATTACGATTGGGAAAAGACGCTATCTTATGACGCTGATGTAACAATGGTTATCGGCGCACGTGGCGTAGGTAAAACGTTTGGTTTAAGAAAGCAGTGTATTAAGGACTTTTTGAGAGATGGCTCAAGATTTGTAGAAGTTACACGTTTTAAGAATGAGTTAAGCGGCGTATCTGATGGCTATTTTAATAGGCTTGCAAAATTAGATGAATTTAAGGGCTATTTATTCAGAACTGATACACATAGCGCATATATAGCAGAGAAACCTGAGGACAAGAAAGAGAAGCCTACATGGAAACTTATTGGGTATTTTGTGGCACTTAGCGATGCGCAGAACTTAAAGAAGCGTACATTTGATAACGTTAGTACGTATCATTTTTGATGAGGCTATTCTTAGTAACGTTCAAGATGTATATCATAGATATCTCAATGGAGAGTTTCTAAAGTTTGCAAATCTTATTGATACCGTTTCCCGTGAAAGAGCAGACGATGAATCATTACGTCCTAGAGTGTATTTATTAGCTAATGCTTGTGACTTGGCAAACCCGTATTTCTTTGCGTACAAAGTTGGTACTGATATTAAATATGGTTATAGATGGTACAATAATAAAACGTTTTTATTGCACTATGCAGACCCCGGTGAATATTCACGTGAAAAAGCTGCTGGAACTGTAGCAGGTAGAATGTATGCTTTAACGGAAGAGGGAAAAGTATCTGTAGATAACGTCTTTATTAGAAAGAATCAGGAGTTTATCAAACCGAAGTCAAAGAACGCAAAGTTTTCATTCGGTATTATATGTAATGGTAAAAAGTATGGAATATGGTTAGACCAAATGGAGGGATATTATTATGTAACAAATAAGATTCCTAATAACACAGGAAAAAACATTTATTCTCTAACACGTGATGATGCATCAATAAACTATGTTGCAGCAAACAGGCTATCAGGTACTATGCGTTATGTTGCAGATATGTTCTATTACAACTTATTACGTTACGAGAATGAAAGTGTAATGATTGGTTTTTACGATATTCTAAAGTTATTCGGCGTTCGATAGGAGAAAAGTACAATGTTTGATATTGCTTACGTAGTTATGCATGATTGTTCTAAGGAATATTGGAATGATGCACTTGGTTTTGTAATTGGTGTATTCGGTGATGATGGCGCAGCTAAATTGGCACTTATGCAAGCAGGCTTTACAGAGTTAGATAAACATGGTAATTATTGGAAAGGTTCTGACAGGGCTTGGATTTTAGAATTAAGAGTTGACAAGCTATTCCCTGAAAGTGTAGAATCTTAATTGTAATTGCCATTGTGCATAAGGTGAGTAGTGATAGCTGCGGTCGATTAGAATTGATTTTCTCGCACATCACGTGAGGTTAATCGCCCATTTTAACTGCTTGCACAAATTGAGCGATTATGTTAAAATGCGGGTAGGCGCACATAGTGTAGCCTATCCGCTTTGTTATATGTAAACGTTAGATTGGAGTTTTTAATGCATGGTAAAGACGAGAATATGAAACCTGATGTTAAAGACGAGGATAAGAAGCCTGATACAGGTGAGAAAAATCCTGATGTATCTGCTACTGATGGAAATGTTTCTGATTCTGATAACGTTGTAACACTTGAAATGTTTAATCAGATGCAGAACACGCTCAACGAGTTTATGAACTCTATCAATGATTCACTTACTAAGATTACTGCAACACAGGACACGCTTATTGAAAATTCAACTATCCATGATTCAGATGTTAACGATGATTCTGATATGGATATTGATAACGATGTTTCTGATGATGGTATTCTTGATTTATTCATTACTGATTAAGGAGTAATTATAATGGACTAGAAAAAAACACAACTATTATGCACGATATTTGGCTCAATGGTACGAACGATTTCCAGCAGCGTATTCCTGAGCCTACACAGGGTTCTATTGATGCAACTGTAAAGGCACTTTTTGACCCTACTAATAGGAACTTGTATAATCAGTTTGTTGATGCGCTGGTTATGCGTATTGGTGATACTTATGTTCATCAGCACTCTTTTAAGAATCCGCTATCCGTATTTAAGAAGTCAAAACTTATGTACGGTTCTACTGTTCAAGAAATGATTCCAAAGTGGATTAAGGCACATTCCTATACAGACGATGCAGAAGATGTATTCAAAATGAATCGTCCTGATGTTGCTTCTTGGTATCATTCTGTAGATAGGCGCGATAGATACGATATTACTATTGTTGATGCAGAGTTGCGTACCGCTTTTACTGATTCTTACGGTTTGAATAAGCTAATCGCATCATTCTTGCAGCTTCCTATAAATGCAGATGAATATGACGAGTATCGTATCATGCTTCAGCTTATTGCATTTTATGAGAAGAATTGGAAGTTTTATAAGCATAATTTGAGTGCTGCTCCTCACGATGAAGCTACTGGCAAGGAATTTCTTGCTGCTGCTAGAGCATATGCAGGTAAGCTAACATTTCCAAATACCATTTACAACGCAGGTGCTATTGATGATGTACCCGTATTTGTTAAGCCTACAGAGCTTGTTCTTTTGATTACTCCTGAGGTTCAAGCAAATATTGATGTTGAAACGCTTGCATCTGTATTCCAGCTTGATAAGGCTAAGATTTCTTATAGGACTGTTCTTGTAGACGAGTTCCCCGTACCTGATTGTGTTGCAATTCTCACAACGGAAGATTTCTTCCAATGCAGAGATACTATTTATCAGAATACGAGTATGTACAATCCTAAGACACTAGCAACTAATTATTTCCTGCATCATCAGGGTATCTATAGAGTTTCTCCATTTGTACCTGCTATTATGTTTACTACAGGTTCTGCTACAGATGTAACTGTTGTTAAGCAGAAAGTAACTGGTATTACTGCAACTCTTGGAAATGATACTCCTGCTGCTGGTTCTACCACTCCAATTACTGTTAAGCTAACTGGTACTCTTGAGCCTGCTACTATTGAGGGCGTTACCGTTGCTCCTAATGCAGCTACATTTGATGTTTCTGTTATGCGTGATACTACCGCTGTTAAATCTTCAACTACTAGGGTTGATGAATACGGTATTCTCCATGTTGCAAAGAATCTCAAGACTGGTGATAAGGTTAAGGTCGTTGTTACGAGTTCTTATACTAATCCATCAGGCGCAACTACTGAATACACTGCAACTTGCGAAGCTACTGTTAAGTAATAAGTTGTTAGCAGCTTGAGTTTTTGTACCCGTTACGGTATAATCGCCCGTAACGGGTATTTTTATTGGAGCGTGATTATATGCAATTTTCAAAGTTACAAGGTAGTTTTCCTAACGTTAATACAATCAATACTAATAACTATCGTAATAAGTTTGATTATACACGTTGGGATAAAGGTACAAAGATTACACTTGTTAATGTTCTATGGGATTCAGACTATGATAATGTTGTAAAGTTTGATTCTAAAAGAGGACTGTAATAAGTGGTTCGATTCTATTGATGAATCTGATTCTATTATTCTTGAAACAAATATTCCATTGTTACCTGATGGCACTATTAAAGTACCTATTCCATACGATACTTGTATGCTTTATAATTATCTTTATATTGATGTACCAATGATGCCTAATTTTGATAATCCAGTAGATTATGAGAATAAGCGTGAGTATAAGCGTTGGTATTTCTTTATCAATGATGTTGAAACTATTGCAGCTAATACTACTGCTTTGAATATTTCTCTTGATGTATGGACTAACTTTATTTATGATACTGATATTAACTATATGATGTTGGAGCAGGGTCATGCACCCGTTGCATTTAGCGATACAGATACGTATTTGAAGAATCCTATTAACAATAATAAGTATCTGCTTTCGCCTGATGTAAACTTTGATAATTCTAGCATCGTTAAAGATTCTAAGTTTATTCCATTCGGTAATGGTGAAAAATATGTTTGCTTTGCGTGTACCGTAAATAAAGAGCAAATTGTGAACGGCGCATTTGGAACGGTAAAAGCTGGTTCTAAGTTTACTAAGCCTACCTATTCAGATACTAGTGACTGGTACGGAAAACAGCTACAAGTAAATAATTATTCATTCGGAAACGGTAGAAATTATTCAGACTTAAAAACGCCAGTTTCTATGCATAATTCTGTAGATAATATGACGCTTAACGGTACTAACGTTTTTGCGGTAAAAGCAAGCGATAAAACTTTTCTAAGTGATATTGCAAAGAATATTCCTACTTTTTTGCGTTCTATTAAAGCTGTTTTTATTGTCGATGAAAATATGATTACATTTGGTGATAAATTTACGTTCTGTAAGCATGATATGTATACTTGTTCTAATGTTCGTAAGAATCTAGGCAATTATAACCTTACAAAAGATATGTTTGGCTTTGACGAAAAAGAGCAGCGTTTTGCAAAGCTATATACATATCCTTATTCTTACATTGAGTTTTCTGATAACAATGGAAAAGATATTGAGATTCATATTGAGGACACAGGTTCTATCGGTATCAATATGCTAACTAATATCGCTTTTCCCGTTCTTGATTGTCGTATGTTTTTAACTGGTATCAATGGAGTTGGTTCTAATAAATACTCTTGGAAGCGTCTTGACGGTAGTGAATCAGATGAATCTATTGATTATGGTGATTGGGGTAAATATACAATTAAGCTAGGTATTCCTACATATGCAATTTATATGGACGGTGAAACTGCTTGGTATATTGATGAATATAACAACTCAATAGAGTTTGCAAGAGAAAAGGCTTTAACAGGTTATCATAATAGCGTTAGAAGTGCTAATCTTGGATATTACAATGCCACAACGTCTGCTGATAACGCTTATAATGTTGCATCAAAAACTGCTAAAACTGCTAAGACTAATGAGGAAAATTTAGCGTCTACTGCAAATTCAAATAGTGTTGATTTGGCTGGAACTGTAAAGACTAATGCTGATAGTGTTGCTTATACGGTTAAGTCTAATAGTAACAATGTTGCTAATTGTGCATACAATAATATAGATGCAACTATTGCTTGTAATAATGCTAATAATAATATTGCTATTATAACTAATAATTCAATTACTAACAATAAAAATGAGCAAGCTAGGCTTGATACTGGCGATAAAAATGCTTGTTCAAGAGCAACAACAAAAATAGAAAATCAAACAACAACATCAACAACTAATAACACAAATTCTGCTAATATTGTACATGGTGCTGCGCAAGGAGCACTTTCAGGTGCTTCAATGGGAATTGCTTTAGGACCCGCTGGTTCTGCTGCTGGTGCTGTTGCTATGGGTATTGCTGGTGGTGCTTTAGCTGCAATTAACGCAAATGCAGCAGAATCAAATGCAACTATTATGGTAAATGCAAACACTGATATTACAGATGCAACTGTTATTATGAATAACAGTGTTGTTGGTAGAGGTACTAGTACCGCACTAAAGATAACTAAGGCATCTAACGATAATTCAGAAGTACAAAACAGGCAAAATAATGAGTGTATAGCAAAGCAACGTGATAATAACTATAATACTGCAACTACAAATGCATCTAATAATTATAATACCGATACTGGCAATAATTCACGTACATATAATACATCTGTTGGAAACGCTAATAGAACTTATAATACTGCTGTAGGAAATGCTAGTAGAACTTGTGATACTGCTATTAGTAATGCATCTAGCACAAAAAATACTAGTTATGGCAATGCTTTGAGAACTGATGATATTGCTATTATAAATGCTAAAGAAATACTAGAAAATACGCAAGACGGCGTAATGTATTCTATGCTTGCTGCATCAAAGCGAAATCCTATTCAGTTGACGCAAGCAAGTGGAAACGCTGAAATGTATTCTTATGGTATTAACGGTATTCAGTTTAGGTTGCGTACACAATCTGAATCTGCAAGTTAAACAAACAGTTGCACAATTTGCAAGATTCGGTTATAATCTGAATCAAATTTGGAATGTTAAAGATACTGGCTTAAACCTTATGGAAACATTCACGTATTGGAAAGCATCTGATATTTGGATTGATATTAGAAAAGCTGCAACATTCGGAATTGAAAATGCGCTAAAGAATATTTTCAAAAATGGCGTTACTGTTTGGAAGTCACCTGATTTAATCGGAAAGGTTGATATTTATGCCAACTAATGACACACCTATTACAGATACTAATGATACTGAGGTTAAACCGCTACCACCTAGAGGTATTAACGTTCTACTTAATCTAGGTACTTTTCAGGGTATGACTGATGAAGAGATTTCAATTAGTTATTGACTATAAAATTAAGAACGCTTTAAGTAATGAAAAAATTAAGCTAGAACAAGCTGTTTATATTGAGCAGATGAATAGCGAAATTGCATTACGAACTCAAGCTGTTAATGAAGCAAACGCTGTTTATAAAGAGATTCTAGGCAAATCTTTGAAGCTTGAAACGGTAGGTATCTATAATGAGTAGACGTGGCGGTAAAAAGAGAAGCAAAACTAATATTGATAGGACTAACGGAAACCCTATGTTGTGGCAAACGTCACAAATAAACACACGTTTATATCAGTATTATGTTGATATTATGCTAAAGATGGCTATGTCACGTTTTCAATGGATAGGTTTACCTCCAACTTGTGATGCACGTTATCTTGAATATGTATTGATTACACAGGGAATGGCTTCTATTGCTTTTCCTAAAAAGATGCAAGGAAAGTTTCTATCTTTACAATGCGCTCCTCACGGTCATTTGAATATGTATGATAGACCTATCAAATGGGAAGCTATTGGACACAACGGTACACGTTATTCCTGCGATAAGGATAATGGCGTTGTTGTATTTGACAATGAAACACGCTATCCTCTTATGAGTGGTATTGAGTTGTATGCAAACGAACTTGTCCATATTCGTATGACAAAGCGTATGAATCGACTGCATCAGCAAATTCCATTTATTCTTAGTGGTCCTCAAGAAAAACAACAAGATATGATTAACTTATTCAAGCAAATTTATGGCGGTGAGCCTGCTGTATTAACTACAGATGGTTTTGAGCAGCTTAATTATAACGCTTTAACTACAGGCGTTAAATTCATTGGTGAAGAACTTGCTATAGATGAAGCTAATACTTGGGGTAGAATTTATACTATGCTTGGTATCGAAAACTCTACACTAAAACAAGAGCGTCAAACAGAGGACGAAATCAGAGCACAAGAAAATCCTGCAAATCTTATTGTTTCTAGTAGTATTGATGAACGTCGTAAAGCAGCAGATGAACTTAATAAGAGATTCGGCGATTTGCTAGACGAGCCTATTAAGGTTGTTACACGTCAAGATTATGAAAGCGAAAACTGGAATATTATTCATAGTCTTAAATCTATGTCTGAATTGGGTGAATAATATGATTGAAGATATTGATTATACAGAAGAACCTGATTTTCACGCTGTTGTAAGCATTCAACTTTGTGAGTTAATTGATGCTGGCTTTTGCGATGATAAACTTACTGGTTGGGAATGGGATAAATACAGTGATAAACAGGATTTGCAATTACGTAAAAAGATTGTTAATCACTATTATTTCCGTGAAATTTCTCTTACACCACCGGGTATTTGGAAGCATGAATTTATTCGTAAAATGAATGAGATTATGCCGAAATATGTACGCCTATATAAATTACTTGATGAATCGCCTGAGTTATTTGGTGCTAATTCAGAGTATTTTAAGAGTAGGGATATTTATTCTGATTTTCCACAGACGCAATTATCAAGTGAAAATGCTGATTATGCAACTAACGGTAGAGATAAAGAGTTTCAGAGAATCAATCAGGTTGATATTATCGATGTAACAAAGCGGATAAATGATTACAATGATATTGACCTGCTGATTATAAACGATATGGGTTCGCTATTCTCATGTCTGTTTAGTGTAAACTTAAATAGCTATTAAACATGAGAAGAGGTGATTTTATGGATTGGAGTGCTATTATGAATACGCTTAATGTACTTAATGAGTCACAGTTATGGTCGATTATTATTGCTTGTCTTATGATGCTTGCTGATATTGTTGCTGGTTTTACTGCTGCAACTGTTCTTCATAATATTCAGTCTGCAAAGATGCGTGAGGGTATCGGTCATAAGGTACTAATGCTTATTCTTATTGCTGTTAGCTATATTCTTACAGTAGGTTTTGTGCATATTGCTAATGTATCATTTACTGTTCCTAGTGTAGAGGTTGTTTGTGTATACATTATTGTTATGGAATTGGCTTCTATTTTAGAGAATGTAACTAAGCATATCCTGAGTTTGCTAATACCTCACTTTTCAAGTATCTTAATACGGCACAGAAAGGAGCTGAGTAATAATGGACGAAACAGTTGATTACGATTTTTCACTAATTCCATATCACTCTTTTACACAGTTTACGCCTGCGTTGCCGAAATTCTATTATGATGTTTACAGTCATGAGCAAAGAGTAAAGGCTATTTGTCTTGAAATTGATAAACTGATGAAGTATAGTGAATATCTTACAGGAAAAGTAGGCGAGTTAAGTGCTGTAAAACCTGAAGATTTAGCTAACGCTGTAACTGATTTTAATAATCAGTTGTCTGAACTAGATGAAAAAGTAGAAACTTTAACGCAGGTTTCTATGGATTACAACGTTGCAGAAGGTAAGCCTACTGATTCAGTAGACGCACATAAAGAGCAATCTAAGCTAGATTCTATGTATGCGTTTACAGTAAACCGTCTTAATGCTGTTTTTAATACAGTTGATTCTCTTGCTAATTGCGGTATGAATTGTGCTGGCGTTGCTATACTTGGTTCAAAGTTTGATGAATTTAAGGATATGAAAGTCCCTAAAAAGTATCTAGTTGGAGGTTACAATGTCTAGTAAGTATACTGATTTTAATAAGCTGGATTTGTATGAGCCTGATTCAGTACCTAATCTTCTTGCTGAGTATAATTCTTCAATCAATAAGATTGATACTATCCTGCATAAGCAAGATGTAGATGTTACTACTGCAAACGGTCATGCAAATGAAGCACTACAAAAGAATATCGCAACGGAAGCTAAAGTTACCTCTCTATCAAGTAATCTTGATTCACAGGTAAATGCAATTAAGCAGAGTATTACAACTACCGCATCTAATATTAACGATACTATTACAAGTAATGTATCTACTATTAACGGTACTATTACCGCGCTTGATTCCAAAGTTTCTACCATGTCAACAAAGTTAGATGAAACTGCTGAAACTGCTAACGCTGCTAAAGCAAGTGCTGAAACAAATAACTCTGCTGCTGCTGAAGCTAAGCAGCTTGCAACTCAAGCTAAAAGTGATGCTGCAACTGCAAAACAAACCGCTGATTCTGCTAATACACTTGTTGCACAGGCTAATGCTAAGGCTACAGAAGCTCTACAGTCTAAGCAGCTTATTCAGTCTGTAGCAGCTAAGTTTCCACTGCAAAATGTAGATATCAAAGACGGTACTCTTGAAACAAGCAAGTTTTCAACTAGCACAATGACTACTCTTTTGAGTACACTACAGATTCGCTGTTTTGATTCTACTAATTCTAACGCTGATAATGATGAAATGGTTTGTCCAGCAGGTATCACGCTAAAGGGTTTCTATATTCCTGCGTTTGATATTCTTTGCATTTATTACTTTGATAAGGATAATAAGACACCGCTTGCAAGTATCTTCGATTCACGCCAAACAATCAAGATGCCTAATTACGTAAAGAAGCCTACCGCTAATTATATCAATACTGGTTGTATGGTTGTTGCTTACGTTACTGGTACTGATTTTAAGACTTGGGATGGTTTGTATCTTACAAAGACTGGCTTCCTTGGTACTGGTTCGACTATTGACGCATCTACAAATCTAAAGAATTTTGGTTGCGCTTTGTATCCTATGAGAACAGTGAGTGCTTAATATGGAGTTTAAGATTGCACATTGGAGCGATTCGCACAACTCGCCTGAAATTGCTCACACTTTACGTGTCCTCAATAAACTTGCGGTGAATCTAAAGATTCATACAGGCGATGCTGTTCGTGATTATTTTTCTAATGATATTTCTGATACGCATCTTGAAACATCATTGTTTTCTATCGGTAATCACGAGAGGTATAAGACTTTTGCAGAGGGCTTCACTAATCCGCCATCACAGGGCGAACTGTATACTAAGTTTATTGACCCCTATAAAGGTTCTTGGGGTGTGACTACTAATAAAACTTGGTATAGCAAGCATTTTAATGACGAGAATATTGAGTACATTTCGCTTGATACTTGCGCTATTTCTGAAGAAGAGATGAAAGAGCAAACTCAATGGTTAACTGAAACGCTTGAAAGATGCCTTGCTGCAAAAACTAAAGTTTTCCTTGGTTCTCACGAGTTGCCTGTTTCACCTAAATACTTGCAATGTAATTATTCTTGCGATGGTTATTTTATTGCAAGTGGTAATTTCCCTGATTATCAAGGACGCTTTAATTGGTATCCGCTGATTAACTCTTTGAACGAACTTGTAGATGAGTATGTAATTAAGGGCTTACGTGTTCTAGGTTGGTTCTACGGTCACGACCATTCAGATGCCTTACTTGTTTCACGTACACCTATGAAGTATCCTCATATTGCTGTAGGTTCAACTACTTTAGATAAGTATAATAACGTTTCAAGAATCACAAATGAAACGAGTATTATTAACGTTTATACTTACAGTGATTATTACAATACTCTAAAGATTGAGCGCCTTGAAGGTAATAGTGCATTTACAGGAGCGTTTAAGAGAGTAACAGTATTTGATTACGATACAGGCAACGTTACTTGTCAGTATTAAGGAGAATCTTTTATGCTTCGTGGTATTGATATTTCAGGGTATCAAAATGATATGAATCCAAACGCTATTGATACAGACTTTATGATTATCAAGGCTACAGAGGGTATTGATTATATCAATAGTAGTTGTAACAGATTTGTTGCACATTGCATTGATAAGAAAATACCGTTCGGTGTATATCATTTTGCACGTCCTAATGATGCAAGCATGGAAGCAATTTTCTTTTTTAACGCAATCAAGAAATATCTAGGGCTGGGTATTCCAGTCCTAGATTTTGAAGATACTAGATGCAGTAATCTATGGTTAAATAAATTCGTTGAAAAGTTTCACTCTTTGAGTGGCATTTATCCATGGGTTTATATGTCTAGTAGTTTTATCAATCAACTTGGTTACGGTTCTCAATACATTAAAGATAATTGCGGTTTATGGCTTGCTGGTTATCCTGATAACTATTCATATTATATTAGTGATACTAATTGTCCTTATAATACAAGCGGTTGGAATCTTGTTGCATGGCAATTTACTTCATCGCTAAGATTGAATGGTTATAACGGCAATCTTGATGGTAATTTTTTCTACGGTGATATTAGCACTTGGAATCAATACGTTACAGGAGGTAGCGATATGACTAATGAAGAGCATGATATGTTGAAGAAGATTCTTGACTATACTTATTATGGAGGTCAAGAGGATAACAATTTGAGTTGGAATTACAACTGGAAAAATGCAAACGGTGATAGTACTGCGCCTGAAGGCAATATGTATAATTGCGTGAGAGGTATCTATTACATGGTTGCTGAAATGAAAACAATTCTTGCTGCTCAAAACGCTGCTATTGATGCGCTTGCTAAAGCTAACGGAGCAAATCCTGATGATATTGCGAAAATGGTTAGCAATTCTGTAGCTGCAAAGTTGAGCGAACTAAAGATTAAGATTGAGCAAAACTAGGGAACTATTTTAAGTTGTCGTTTTAATTTTTATTGTGTTTCTGCTTATTGCTAGGGGTATTTCAACGATACCCCTAGCGTTTTTTCAAGTCAGGATTTATTAGAAAATATTTACAGTATTTTTAGAAACTTTTTCAGGCTTCGGCGCGCATTTAACTGGATATATGCTTATATGTTCATGTATTCATGTATGCATTATTACAGTATTTTATATGTTGAAGTTGCTCATATGTTGAAACTGCTCATATGTGCGGTTATTCATATGTTTCTATTGCTCACTTTAACATATGTACATATGCTCATATGTTCCAAACAAGAGTTTTCTACATTGTTGAAAAGTTGTTTAAAACTTGTTGATAAAGTTATCTACATTGTTGAAACTTTGTATATAACTTTATTTGTTTCTATTTTGTAAATTTGTATTGACTTTTATTTTTAATTATGATATGCGATTTATTTTTACTTATTTTTATTTTTCTTCTTGACAACGTTATATATTTGTGGTATTCGCGCGTACATTAGTATATTATAGCGTTGTTCTGAATTGTGTAGGAATTGTGAAGACGATTTAGTGACGCTTGACGGCGTAACAGTAACGGTTTAATATGTTGCGTAGCAACAAGATAAAGAAACGACAAAGAAAAGGGGTTACTAAAACAGAAACAAAAAACACAACGAAGAGAATGGAGAAAATATTGGATTTATTTAATTACGTTTATGGTATTGTTGTTATGTCTATGTTTGTTATTATTGCGATTTGTTGCGTATTAGTAACATTTGACGCAATTAAAAACAGTTAGGAGGATAAAAGTTTTTAGAACGTAGTTTTTATTTGTTTCGTAATGTAATGTTTTTTACTTTTTTGGAGGTTTTTTTATGCTTTGTCATTATAAGAAAATCATGGAGTTATCTAAAGAAGAGTTTATGAAGCTTGTTACGTGTACGTATAGCGAAAACGCTACATATTATCCGCATGATTGCGAAGAATATCAAAATTGCCAAGCTTTCTATATGTTCCCTGATGAAGAAGACAAAGACAGAAACGTAAAAGAAGAAAGAACACTAATTAAATTCATGCTTTTTTATCTAACTTTTAATGATGTTTTTGTTTGCGAACTTGAAGCGGTTATAGATAAAGAACTACATTACTATACCGTTATTGTTAAATAGTGGAGGTGTATATAATGCTTGAAAAGTCTGAATTACTTGAAGTAATGGACAATTTAGATGTTCATCTTAAAAATTGCACAAAATACGATGTTTCATTAAATGATTGTATTTGTTCTTATATGTCATATGATGAACTACTAGAAATGTTAAATTGTTTCTGTAATGAATGGTTAGACATGACCGCAGAAGAATTTTTAGACGCTTGTTAAAGAGGTGCTATATTATTGAATAAACACTACCTAGAACTTGTTTTAATAATTATAGTGTTTGGTTGCGTTGGTTTCTTGAAAGGGTTTTTTTATGTAAAAATGAAAGAATACGAACGTGAGCAAAAAGCTTTACTAAAATGGCAAGTAGAACTAGAGAATAAGGCTAGTAATATTCGCAAAAAATAATACTTGCATTATTAGCAACAATGTATTACAATTAAGTAACACGCATTAAAACAACTATCGAAAGGAATTAAAATGCGTATTCAAAATGGTATCACTGTTAAGGTTAACTCTTATGAAGTTACAGGAGTTGCCGTTGTAGATGGTTCTACTAAGACGGTAAAGTTTACTACGCCAATTCGTGACCAGAAAGCAGTTAAAAAGTTTATTTCTGAAAAATTAAGCGTTCCTGCTGCGCGCGTTATCGTT
>CYGL01000437.1_pt1 | contig 17139 bp, 23 predicted proteins | sample 485531 | NCBI WGS metagenome assembly CYGL01 (sample SAMEA3497897, study PRJEB9818) | human gut metagenome | reverse complement strand
TACGCTCACTTATGTATGTAATCTGCTTCGCTTTGCTACGCTCACTTATGTATGTAATCTGCTTCGCTTTGCTACGCTCACTTATGTATGTAATCTGCTTCGCTTTGCTACGTTCACTTATGTATGTAATCTGCTTCGCTTTGCTACGCTCACTTCTGCATATAACAACTGTCGCACTACGTTCACCTAAATGTTTCACTACACCTCACTCCGTTAGGCTCACTTCTAAACATAATTATATGTCACACCTCACTCGCGCCTGCGGTGGGCTGTCTGTTATTGTATTTATAAAGTACAATATTATGTAATTATTTTATGCAAATCTATTGACAATAAAAAAGTACAATGCTATAATATAATTACAGTAAAGGAAAAACAATAAAGTTAAAAGAGAAAAGGAGAGAAAAACTATGAAAAATTTTACAAAAGCAATTAAAACAGAGGATATTGTAGAAAATGTTAAAATACATGTTAATGTAGCTTTAAGACAATATGATAGAAAATAATGAAAATTGGCGTGTTAATGTTAATATAGCTAATTATTCTATAAAAGCATTATCACTATACGCTATGAAAAAGAATGCTGATTTTAGTGATTCATGGGATGAATTAATGGAAGTAACAAACTTTAAATCTCTGTATAAAATAAGTGAAATAGCATCTTTTATAAATGGCTTAACATATTAATGTTTCACGTGAAACATTAGAAAGGAGGTGAACAACCTATGTCAGAATGGATAACCCATGCACAAGTCCGCAGGCGTTTCCAAGAGCATTTTTGCGAAACACTTTATGATTATCCAGACTTAGTAACGCCTACTACCTTAGGAAGAATACGAACATATGAAAGACATAATGATAGAGGAAAACGGTACAGCATTGTCTTTATGCAACACAACATATAGAACTAACTTACATTATGCTTTTATTTATAAGTTAAAAGAACACGTATATGATAATGGCAAATACTATATCGCATATATAACTAATGACCAGCGCATTGACGTACCAATTAGTAAATCATTAATAAAGGAGACATATTCATGGGTATTAGAAAAATTAAAAGAATCATAAAAAGTGTAATAGAGGAAATTATTGCAATCATAGCATTAACACTTATTTTCCTTGCTATATTTTATTGGGTTGCTGTCATAATAAACTTTTTTGTTCCAATGCCGTAATTAGTAATAGCATTTATTGTTACACTATTAAAAATTGATTCACTTGAAACATTGTAAAAAGGAGAATAGAATTATGAAAAATAGAGAAAAATTTAAGGATGAAATTGTAGACATTGCTTGTAAAGGCGGTAATATTGCAGTCGATAATATAACATATGAACCTGTAGACTGTAATAGCATTGAGTGTGACACTTGTTTATTTGACGGTTGTGGTGATTGTTCCGATATGCGAATTGAATGGGCGGAACGAGAATATAAAAAGTCTAACGTAATATCATCCAAAGACATTCTCTTCCTTGGTTTTATTAAAGATAATTATGAGTATATAGTTAGAGATAAAGACGGTAGCCTATATGCGTATGTTACTACACCTAAAAAACATCAAGACTCAGGTATTTGGATTGAAAACTCAGCTGTAAGTTTAGATAAGTTTAATATTGATTTTTCAATGATTAAATGCTCAGACGAGCAACCTTGGAAAATCTCTGATTTAAAAAAATTAAAAGTAGTAAAAATTATTAAAAAACTGATTGACATTTCAAGCGCAATCTGATATAATTAATAATGTAAGGAAGATAAATATTTTTTCCAACTTACATACCACACCATATAGGGCGGTGTCCACAGCACCGTCCACTCACAAAAATAACAGATATCCCGACACCCATGTAGGCGAAAAAATCGGTGGCAATGTGTAAAGGTTCGATTCCTTTTATCTGATTCGGCTTTATAAGAAGCCGTTCATTCAAACTTCTAGAAAGTACAAACAAAAACGAAAAGAGGTGAAAGGTAAAATGGCAAGAGCAAGAAAAGTAACAAGAACTATCTGTTCGACTAAAGTAATCGTTATGTGTGTAGACACAGAGACAGCTAGAGTTGACAACCATGAAGTAACAATTGCAGGGACTTACACAGACGAGAAAAAGTTGATGAAAGCAGTTACTAAAGTAGTAGAGACAGAAACACTTAAACCAGTATCAGTAGTTTCAACAGAAGTGATTGAGACACTGTACGGAATGGATGAGCAGAAGTTTATCGAAACGGCAGAAGTATTACCGCCAAGAGACAAAAAAGAGGCTAAAGACGAAGTAGAAGAATAAGTAAAAGAAAAAGGAGAAAATAACAATGAGTAAAATTACAATCACAAACGCAAGCAGAGAGTTAACAGAGGTAGAACAGTATCTTATGACAATGGACGCGGGCATTACTTCAATGAAAGACGTAGCAGACGGAACTTCAATTCCAGTAGATGCATACGTTGAATACAAGGATACAAAGAATGACGGAACAGAAGCAGAGCTTCTTTCTATCATTACAGTTGATGGAAAAGTATATTCAACACAGTCCGCAACATTTAAGGACTCTTTAAAGTCAATTCATGAGTTAATGCATGGTAATCCGTATGCAGTCGTGAAACGTAGCGGAGAAACAAAAGCAGGACGTCCATTTGTTGACTGTGGACTTGATGTAAACTCCGTAAAATAAGTAAAGTATGTTTTTCTTTTCCTAAAATAAGGGTGGGCAGAACGCCTACCCTTATTTTAATCTAAAAATGTGAGAGGTGTGATAAAAATTGAAAAAGAGTAAATCAAAGTATAGTCAATACTATAAGCAATATCAGCGCAAAATATCAGCATTAAGAAAACAGAATATTGAATTGCGTGGCGCAAGCGTATACCAAACAGAATCAGAACTTCGCAAGTGGGGCATCCAAGGAAAAGACCTTGCAAGAATCACAAGACAGCTGAAAGCAGATATCAAGAATCTTGCAAAACAAGAGGCTTACTCAACTACAACAGGTGAAATCTCAACCGTTGAACAGCTCAAACACGCACTGGCATCTGAACGCGCCAAACGTGGTGCAGAGACAAGGAAACGTAATAAGCAGGCAGAACAGGAGTTTTGGACAACAGATAAACAGTCAACTACTCATGACTTAGATACAGAGGTTCATTTAAAGCAGCCACAGTTAGGAGATATCACAAACGATAACTTTATCACAGAGTTTTTGAGTCGTATTACAACGCCTGTTCCGACAGAGACCGTATACGGTAAAAGAAGAAAGAATATAAATATTCAAAGGTCAGAAGAATCGCAGTCGGCACTGTTAGCGTTATTAAGAAATATTATAAGTAAAGATGGAGACATTGTTGTTGGTGAGAGACTAGCGAACGACTGGGATACAATTAAATTACACTTAGAGGTGGTCCTTACAGACTCTAAAGGCGTCAATGTTGCGTCATCCTTAGAAGCCATAGGAGAAATTATCAGCGGAAGAAATCTATCTATTACAGAACGAGATGCATTAAATACAGAACAGGAGAACATGTTCTCATGGGATATGGAGGATAATACCTATGAATAGTAAGCGTACAACAAGAATGTTCATGTGCGACTTTGAAACTACAGTATACGACAACCAAGACCACACAGAAGTGTGGGCAGTTGCCATTGTGGAACTGTTCACAGAGAATGTCACAATATTGCATCACATAGAAGATATGTTCACATACTTTCGTGCGTTGGATACTAACATCATAGCATTTTTCCATAACCTAAAATTTGACGGTGCTTTCATTCTTGACTATCTTCTAGCTCAAAAAGGATACCCACATGGGTTAAATAAAGAGGACAACAATTATGTTTGGAAGAAGAACAAGGAATTAATGGTTAATGAGGTACGATACAGCATATCTGACAAGGGTATGTGGTATTCTATCACACAGAAACTACCCAACAACAAGTTATTAGAGTTCCGTGATTCTTTAAAACTTCTACCATTTTCCGTAGAAGTAATAGGCAAATCATTTGCAACCAAGCATAAAAAGCTAGATATGGAATATACTGGCTACAGATATGCAGGCTGTGAAATCACAGACAAGGAACGAGAGTATATCGCAAATGACGTTCTTGTGGTAAAAGAAGCATTGGAAATCATGCTACAAGAGGGTCACGACAAGTCAACGATTGGGTCGTGTTGTTTGGAAGAGTTTAAAAAAGGTTATGATAAAACAGATTATGCACAGTTGTTTCCCGATATGTATAAGATTGAAACAGGGATAACAAAGTACCCGACCGTAGGCGACTATATAAGAAAATCCTACCGTGGTGGTTGGTGCTACCTTGTAAGAGGAAAAGAAAATAAAATATACTACAAAGGAACAACAGCAGATGTTAATAGCCTATATCCATCCATGATGCATTCTGACAGCGGTAACTACTACCCAGTAGGAAAACCACATTACTGGTGTGGTAATTTCATTCATGAGGATGCACTTAAGAAAACACCACAGGGAGAACCACGTTATTTCTTCTTAAGAATCCGCACAAGGTTTCACGTGAAACATGGTTACCTACCATTCATACAGATAAAAGGGTCTCCGTTATACCGTGGTACAGAAATGCTAGAAACAAGTGATGTATATAGCAAGAAACACGACAAGTATTTCCCTTATTACTATGACAGTGATAATAACAGACACGAGGCTATTGTGGAAATGGTGGTTACATGCACCGACTATTATTTAATGTTGGCACATTATGACTTATATGATTTTGAAATCATAGACGGTATATGGTTCTATGCTATGAAAGGAATCTACGACGAATACATTAACAAATACGCAGAGATTAAGAAGAAAAGTAAAGGTGCACAGCGCACCCTTGCAAAGCTATTTCTTAACAACTTGTACGGAAAACAGGCAAGCTCGCAGGACAGCTCATTCAAAATAGCGTATGTGAAAGACGATAATTCACTTGGATTTATCAGACAGCAAGAGAATAACAAGAAAGCAGGCTACATCCCTTGTGGTTCTGCTATCACATCATATGCAAGGGAGTTTACAATCCGAGCTGCCCAAAAGAATTACCATGGTGTTAATGAAAGAGGTTTCATATATGCCGACACTGATTCTATACATTGTGATTTACTGCCGGATGAAATAGAGGGAATAAGAGAGCATCCAACAGAATTTAACTCATGGTCGCTTGAGTCGTGTTGGGATATTGCTACATTTACACGACAGAAAACGTACATTGAACACGTAACACACGAAAACAGAGAACCAATAGACAAGCCATTCTATGATGTGAAGTGTGCAGGGATGCCTAACAAGTGCAAGAATCTGTTTGTGCTATCTATGCAAGGAAATGCAGATATAAGAGGTTATACAGAACCAAGAACAGGGGCATACAAAGAATGGACAGAAGACGAAAAACAGTTTTTATTTAAAGATGGTAAAGCAATCAAGCGTGATTTATCAGATTTTAAAATAGGATTGAAAGTACCTGACAAACTCCGACCAAAGAGAATGAGGGGCGGTGTTATATTGGTAGAGACAAGTTATGAAATGAGGTGATTAATATGATAGTAAGATTACAAGATATCGTTAAGCATTGTGTAGTAATAGATTATTGTGTTAAATGTAAATATAATAAAAATGGTGAGTGTATGGCTAGTATTGATGGGCACATACCGTCTTATTTTGAGGATTATGTTAATCTATGTGGCAATTCACCTGAACTGGCACAAGCGTTATTTACAAATGAGGAGATAGAATTGTATGAAAATTAGTGTGAAAGAATTGATTGAAATTTGCTCAAGTAATTATAACTGTGGTTGTGAGGGTTGCGACTTCTACGCATACGAATGTTATATGCCAACATACCCGTATATTCCACGTGATGCAAAGAAGTGTAGTAAATTCAAGAAAGAAAAAGAATTAAACAAAGAAATCGAATTAAAACTAGACAAATAAAAAACAAAAAAGGTACAATGTTTCAATAGAAGCAAAGTACCTTTTGATTATATCATGAACTACTGGTGAAAACGGTCTGAAAGCTGTTAAAGCTAAGGGAGCAACCCCGACCATAGAAACAGCAGTCTATTCCACCTGTGCGCTCTGTCTCTATGTTTTTCGCTTTCTGACAGTAGATGATACCACTAATAACTAAGAGCCTGCAATACAGCTTCTTTGCACTGTAAGTCCTTAAACCGAAAGCAACCACGTTCAAAAAAGTATCGCATATTTGACAAGAACAAGTCATTGCTCTTTAGCATCACATAATTAACGTTGTGGTCATCTGTCGTAATACTAATTCTATAAGGGTAAGTTTTGTCTGCCCTATCATCACAGTAGATAATGCCTAAGTCCATATATTCTTTAATCGCATAGTCTCTACCCATGTAACGGAGTGTTGCCACATAAGTACAATCGCCGTCTGGTTTATCTATAAAGGCATTGCTGTCGTTAAGGTAAGTAGCTTGTGCAGAATACGCCACATAATCATCACTGATAAATGCCCTGTTGAATCCGCTTTCTGTCTGTGCCTTACTTGCACTTTCATTATAACCCTGCTCTAGTACGAATCCATTACCACGTAAGAATTTCGTGTCACTTTTCAGCCTGTTCGAAATTTTCATGGCAATGTAATAAGGGTTGATAAGCGAAACAGGGTTTGCCATCATGTACACAGGCACATAACGAACCTGTTTGCTCTGTCCACGTGCGATAGATGTGTGAATGGAAATAAATTTCTTCACTTCATCTGTACAGTATCGGTTCGTTTCGCTTTGGAACTCGTCAAAAATCAAGCAGGAAATATCACTAAACATATGTGAGTTCTTCTTAACTGCATCCGCATTATTTAGTGCCATTGCATAACCACAGGAAACTTCATTTAAAAATAATTCATGGAACTTCCCACGCATCATAGGTTTACTTGTCATTTCATATTGAGGGAAAAATAATTCCTTGATATCTTTGAAAAATTTATCCGCTACACCACTAAGTTCGTAGTCGTAACGATATAACAAACAAAACTTTTCACCCTTTGATAGAAATTTATTAACTACCAGTCTACCAAAATAAGTGGTCTTACCGCCAGTGCGGTTACTGGTTACCATGTATATTTCAGGTCTTTTATTGTTTAGGTCTAATAAACTCAATAGTTTTGTACCGTCATAATAGCTCATATTTACCACCTCTTATATATTATAGCATAAAATAGATAAACTGTCAATTATTAAACATCATGTATTTTAATAGACACAGTGTCTATAATTATACAATGTGTTGACAAATAGCGGATATTTTGATATAATTAAATAAGAAAGGATGTGATTAAAGCAATGGATATGAACACTATTACAACAGCTATCTCAACGCTTGGTTTCCCTATCGTTATGTGTGGAGCTATGTTTTGGTATATTATTAAAGAAAAAGATATACATAAAGAAGAAATGGACAGTGTAACAGAAGCGTTAAACAATAACACGTTGATTTTACAGAAGTTATGCGACAGACTGGATGGTGACAAGAATGACAGCGTATAATGTACACGGAGGGCATTCTTTGAATTGCCGTGGTGCTAGTGGGTTACTTGATGAAGTAATCGAAGACAGAGCAGTAAAAAATAAGCTGATTGAATTGTTAAGAGCAAATGGTTATACTGCGTATGACTGTACGGATGATTATAGTACAACACAGAGCGCGAATTTATCATCTATTGTTTCTAAATGTAATGCACATACCGTTGACTTGGATATTTCAATTCACTTAAACAGTGGAAGAAACGACAGTAACGGTGATGAAAAATGCGGTGGTGTAGAAGTCTACGGTTATGATGATAGAATCTATGGTGTAGCCTATAAGATTGCAGAAAACATTGCTAACACACTGGGTATTGGTTTTCATGGTTCTCCTGTAAAATACAGAAAAGACTTGTATGTACTTAGAAAAACAAAAGCAAAAGCTATTCTGATTGAGTGCTGTTTTGTAGACGATAAAGATGATGCGAACCACTGGAATGCTACAAAATGTGCCATGGCTATCGCATCTGCGCTTGGCTGTAAAACAAATGTTCCATCTTCAAGTGTGAAACCTGTGGAAAATGTTTCACGTGAAACATATTTTCCAGTGTTCAAATCAAATAGTTGTTCCATTGTGGACTGTCTGAAATCAATCGGTGTAGATTCCAGTTATGCATATCGTCAACGTATTGCAAGTAAGAACGGTGTAGCCAATTACAGAGGTTCAGCACCACAGAACGATAAACTTGTATCACTTGGTAAGAAAGGTAAACTCATTAAACCGTAATGACTATCAACATTAATAAAGGTTATCAATGGGCAATCAATACTTGCAACGCACCAAACGTGGGATACTCCCAACAGTACCGATATCAAAAGACGGTAAATGGAATCACATACTATGATTGTTCCACGTTTGTGGGTTATGCGGTTATCGAAGCAGGGATCAACTTAAATATCAGTGGTTTCTACACTGGAAACATGGTAAGCATTTTAAAAGGTTTAGGATTCACGCAATACGACAGTAAAGACATTGAATGGGAACCATTCGACGTTCTGTGGAGAAGTGGTCACACGGAAATCTGCTATCAAAGCGGTGGTGTTGGGAGAGGTATTACAATGGGAGCGCATACCAACGGCATTCCACTAGCAGACCAAGTAAGTATTAATAACAGTGAATCAACAGCAAACAGTTTTCCAGTATTATTAAGATATGGTGAGGGTGGTGCTACTGGAATTGGTGCAAGCATCTATGTAATATCCGCTCTATGTGGTAACGCTTGGAGAGAGTCCAATATTAACCCTGCTCTGAATGAGCGTGGTGGCGGTGGTTTCGGGTTGTTCCAATGGACAGGCGGTAGAAAGACAGCGTTACTTAATTACCTTAGTTCACAAGGATTATCAAGTACAGACCCTAACGGTCAAATGCAATACTTGATTGAAGAAAATGACTGGATTGGCACAAGCCACGGGATTTCATCACTTGACGAGTTCTTACATTCAACAAGTACCGACATACCAGCTCTAACAGAAGCTTTCATGAAATGCTGGGAACGTCCCGGTGTTCCTGCCCTTAAAGAACGTATACAGAATGCGAATAAATGTTACAACTACATTCAGACTAACGGTAATGATACCTCAATTAATAAGTGGGTATCGGTAGACAGATACTTAACAGAAGCAGAAATACTTAACAACGCAGTTTTATTATACCGTTTTTATAGCGTAGGTGGTGGCGGTGGCGGTGGTTCACCTTATAAGCCAAAATCAAAATTCCCTATGTGGTTCGCTATTATCGGCGGTGGAATTCAAAGGAGATACTAAAAAATGGCAGTTTTATCAAAAGAAGATTTTCTAAACTTAATCAAAGAGAGAACAAAAGACAGTACAGATGATGACACCTTAAAATTTATTGAGGATGCTACAGACACAATTAACTCATTATCCGATACAGACGGTGAAGACTGGAAAACAAAGTACGAAGATAACGACAAAATGTGGAGGCAGAAATATAAAGATAGATTCTTTTACGCAGGTGATAGCGCAGTAAATGAACATAAACCAAAAGACGAAGAAGGCGAAGAGGAAGACGAAAAAGACAAGGAAATTGTAGCAGAAAATTTTGGCGAATTATTTAAGTAAAGGAGATGTAAAATAATGGCTCACAGAGTTAAACTAACTACACTTGATGCAAGTTCTCTGAAAATCATTAACACAATCAGAGAGAACGCATCTTATGAGTATCAGCAGAGCGTACCTGTTATTACAGACGCTAAAATGATTCCAAAAGTTGGAGAAATCATTTTAGGAAATGGGTCTTTACAGAATCAGTTCCTTAACGCGCTTATGAACAGAATCGCAAAAGTAGTGATTGAAAGTGCAACATTCAACAACCCGTATGCACACCTTAAAAAGGGATATCTTGAAACAGGTGAAACAATCGAAGATATCTTTATCGGTATCGCAAATGTTGTTGAGTATGACGCAGAAAAAGGTGAAGCAAGAGAGTTTAAGAGAAATCTTCCAGACGTAAGAAGCGCTTTCTATGTTATGAACTGGCGTACACAGTACCCACTCACAATTCAAGATGAAGACCTTAGAATGGCGTTTACATCTATTGATGGTGTAACATCATTTATTGCAAAACTGGTAGACGGCATCTACACAGCAGTAGAGTATGATGAATTCTTACTTTTCAAGTATCTGCTGATTAAAGCTATCTCACACGGGAAGACAGCACCTGTTTCAATCGGTGGTGAAACAAATCTTACAAATGATGCAAGTAAATACCGTGGTATTTCTAACAAGCTTACATTCATGTCTAAGAAATACAATCAGGCAGGAGTAAGAACAACAACACCAAAAACAAGACAGGCTATCTTTATGGATGCTGAATACAATGCGAAATTTGATGTAAATGTTCTTGCAAGTGCTTTCCACATGGAGAAAGCTGACTTTATGGGTCGACTTCATCTGATTGATGACTGGACAAGTTTTGACAACGAAAGATTTAACGTCATTCGTGCAAATTGTGATTCTATCGAAGAGGTAACAACAGAAGAACTCAACGCTATGTCAAAAGTAAAAGCAGTTCTTGTCGACGAGAATTATTTCCAAGTCTATGACAACCTGTCAAGAATGACAGAGCAGTATTGTGCAAGTGGTCTGTACTGGAATTACTTCTACAACACATGGAAAACTGTAGCAGTTTCTCCATTCTCTAACATTGTTACATTCGTAACAGATGATGCAAGTATTGCACCGCCTGCGACAGTAAAAGTTAAGGTTATCAGTAAAGATAATGCAAAAGAAGCAACAGTATTTACACTTGAAGCGGAGGACGATAATGTATCACTTGCTAACGGTGCTTACCAGTTTGTACAGACAAGTGATGCTGTTACTAATGGCATAGCTATCCACAAGTATGGTGCTGTAATCTTCCCGGCAGGAAAGACTACGACTAAACTTGAGATAGTATACGGTGGTTACAAATATACAGCGGGTACAGCACTGACAACTGCCTCAAACGTAGGAGATATAATTACCTTTAATAAGGGGGGTGCTGTAGCACTTACAGTAGAGGGTGGAAAAGCAGTAGCAGACGAGCCAACTACAAGCGGTGTTAAGAAACTTAATTAACTTGTGTTTCATTTATGCATGGTAATGTTTTCACGTTGCCATGCATTTCAAGAACCGTCCAGTGGACTGTTCGAAGATGAAACATTTCTTATTACTAAAGGAGTTACTATGCAAAGACAAACTTATGCAGATAATGTTGATTCTAACGGTGTTGCCTATAAAACCGTAGGTGATAACATAAGAGAGGGTGCAAAAGGCGCTAAAAGTGTCGTTAAAGCTTTACAATCAAAAGATATTACGTTTGATATGCAGGCTATCATGAATGTGTTGCCGTTTATGGATAGTACAAAGAAAATTGTAGAAGTAAATATATTCGCTTCAAATGGAAAGTGGATAACAGATAAATACATGGATACTAGTTCTGAATATGGCGTTACTTTAAATATCCCGGTTTATGGTTGTTTAATTGGAGAAGTTAAAAGAGGGGGTCTCATTACAGATAATAAAATGTGGTTTAATACATCTGCAAAACGTAACACAAATCATCTATATGTAAATTTCTATAATCATATAAATAGTGAGGATAATACTGCTGGCACTAATATTAAGTTATATGTTGTAACAGACAAAACGGTAGTGGGGTGATAACATGATAGAACCAAAAACAGATATCCGACTCTTAACCAACGTACCACTTGACCCCACCTACAACCACACCATTCGCTTCACAGATTCAACAGCACAAAGTACCTATTTTTCGAACAAAACCAAACACCATCTTACACGCCAAACCTATCAGCGTGTGCAACGTGGTTACGCAAAAGTACAGCTATCAGCAGATGATTGTTACGACTGCAATTATATGATGTTCCGAAACACTTCCTACGGTTCAAAGTGGTTCTATGCGTTCATCACTGGTGTAGAATATATAAACGACAACGCCTGTTACATTACATTCGTGTTAGACGTGATACAAACATGGTGGTTTGACTTTACCATACGAGACAGTATGGTTGTGCGTGAACACAGCGCAACAGATGCAATCGGTGATAATATTCTGCCTGAACCTGTGAAACTAGGGGAGTACATAGAGGGTAGCACTGGTGGCAGTATCAATCTGATGAAAAATCTTTCTGTTGTAGTTGCAATCTGTGACAATGGAGAACAGAACATTGGTGGGTTATTTGAGGGAGTCTATTCCGGCTGCACCTATTACGCTTTTGATGTTACATCAGAACTTGAAAGAGAAAAGCTATTTGCGCTAAACCTTAAATACGTGCAAAGTCCTGATAGTATTGTAGCTATGTGGATGTGCCCGACCATGTTTATAGGAACAAAAGATACTGATGGTAAAATTAAAAATACAAATAGTGGAGCATCCTATGATTCAGACGGCACAGAAATATCGCCCGTGAACACTGCTACTACGTCATTAAACGGCTATAAACCTAAGAACATGAAAATGTACACTTATCCATACAACTATTTTCAGTTTGACAACGGTGTTGATAACAGTCTTGTGTTACGATATGAATTCTTTGAGGATTTAACACCAAGATTCCGAATTGAGGGGACAAAGAATACCCCAGTAAAAGCGTGCGTATATCCGACACACTATAAAGGGAGTGGAGAAACACCATATCGAATGGAGTCACTGAACATGATGGACTTTCCAATGTGTAGCTGGAATAATGATGCATATAAAGTATGGTTGGCACAAAATACGTACATCAACAAAGTGAAAATGGCTCAAACCGTCACAAACTCAACAGTTGGCGCTGTGGCAGGGATTACCATGGGTGCATTAAGTGGAAACCTTGGCGGTGTAGTAGGTGAAGCTGTAAATGCAATTATGCAACCAGCAAACGAGTACATCAATCAAACACTCAATGATTATTCCGCAAGTATACAAGGTGATTTATTCCGTGGTACACTTGGCAACAGTAACCTACTTGTAGCACAGGGAGAAAACAAGTTATTTTACCGCAGAATGTGTATCCCGTATGAATACGCACGAAGTATCGATACATTCTTCACTATGTTTGGATACGCTTGCAACCGAGTAAAACAGCCAAACGTATGCAGTGGTAACGGTTTAAGACCGCACTGGAATTACATACAGACAAGTGGATGCATTGCACGTGGTTCTGTACCTGCGCCCGATATGCAAGTTATCTGTAAAATATTTGACAGCGGTATTACATTTTGGGAAAATGGTGAAGAGATTGGTAACTATTCATTCGATAATAGTCCAACATAGTGAGGTGATAATAGTTGGGAAGAAATAGAAGAAACAGATATAAAAACCAGTTTTGGACTAGTGCGGTACAGAATTGTGTTACATGGCAATACTACTATAACAGATTAAAAGAAATTGCAATTTCTTGTATCGAATGGAAGAACCTACCCGATACAGTTGACGCAAGATTCTTGGAGCTTACATTATTTGAAGATGGTGCAGGAGTGTACTTCAATGACGAGGTGCTTGGAAATCTGTTCTTGCAGGCTACACTTGACGGAAGATTAAATGTGTACCGTGAACCGAAATTCACGAAAGCATATGCTGTGACTGGATACTTAAAAGACCTTAACGACACAAACAGCGTTATCATTCACAACAATATGTTACACACAAACAGCGTTGAAGCTTGCAAAATGTTTGCAATGAGACTTGCTAATATCGACCGCACGATTGACGTAAACATCAACGCACAGAAAACACCTGTGTTAATTAAGTCTGGAGAAAATGAACGGCTGTCAATGGTCAACTTGTACCAACAGTATGACGGCGGTATGCCGTTTATCTTTGGGAGTGACCAGTTGAACACAGACAACATTACAGCGTTAAGGACAGATGCGCCATTCGTTGCACCACAGCTTTACGAGTTAAAGACAAACATATGGAATGAAGCACTGACCTATCTCGGTATCTCAAACGTAAACATTACGAAGCGTGAGAGACTTGTGAGTGACGAAGTGAACCGTTCTCAAGGTGGTAGCATTGCAAGTAAATTTAGTCGTTTACATGAAAGACAAACAGCTGTTAAGAAAATAAACAAAATGTTTGGAACTAATATAAGTGCGGATTATAGGGAAGAGCTAGACACAAGTTTATATGGGTTAAATATTTCACAGAAAGGAGATATTGCAGGTGAGTAGTTACACGACAGAGGTTCGCTTCATCTGTGAATCTCTTTACCGACTTGAAAACAGCACAGGTTACAACGATATTGAAAAGATATTGAAAGTTGTTCACAAAAAGATATTCGACTTTGAATACCCTATCTTTGATGAAAAATACAGAAGCGTACTTGAAATCAAGATTTTGAGACATTTCTACACAAGAGAAATTGGTTTCGAAACGGTTGGACTGTGGAAATTGAAACTTGCTGACAAAATGAATACGATTATGCCATACTATAATAAGTGGTACGCTAGTGACTTGTTAGAGTTCAATCCTTTATGGGATACCGATTTCACTAGAAAAGGCAATATCAACGACACAAACAAAAGTAAAAACGACAGCACAGCGAACAGCACAACAACAGACAACGGAAAACAGACAAACAGTAACGCTAGTAAAACAAAAAGTAAATTTTCTGATACTCCGCAGGGTAGTATTTCAAGTCTTGAAAATGACACTTATCTTACAAGTGCAACGATTGACGAGACAAACGGAAGTTACACAAACACAGCAGAAAACACAAACGTAAACAACTCAACAAACACTATAAATCATGAAGCTACAAACTTAAACGAATACTTTGAAACCGTACAAGGTAATCGTGGAGTATTCGACAATGGCACAATGTTAAAACATTACCGTGATACGTTCACAAACATTGACAAGATGCTGTTGAAGGAACTAGAAGATTTATTTATGTTATTATGGTAAAGGAGAAGCGTATGTATGATTTTGACAGAAACGGATGTATGATTGGTAATCCTGTGTTACCATTAACATATGATGATTCATTAAGTTACGAAGAGCAAATTGCAAAATTATATAAGATGTTCAACGAACTGAAAACAGACAGAATTTACAACAACACATTCAACATTACAGACAACACAAAATTAGCTGATGCAGTAATTCCAAGAAAACTGATTCGTAACTACACATATGATATGATGCTGGAAGATATTGACACATTGATGCTCAACTATCCAAAGGTACGCAAAAAGACTATCGGTACATCTGTTCTTGGTTTACCACTTATCGCTATTGAATACGGTACAGAGACAGCTACAAGACATATGTTTGTATTCAATGGGTTTCATGGTACAGATTGCAGTGCTAGTATCGCTATCGCACAGATGGAAGTGTTAGCGAAAAATGCTGTCTATGGTGGTGTCGATATGTGGAGTGAGATTCTTGACAATGATACTTGCATCCACGTGATTCCAATGGCTAACCCTGATGCTTGGATGCTTGGATTACAGGGATACAGTTACTTCAACGATATCCCTCAAGCAATCAAGACAAAGATTGAGGCACTGACAACAGACTATATCCGAAAACATGCGAAAGATGAACCAAACGGTTCTACATGGGATGTGGAGAGTAGAACAGACCTCGAAAATTATATTCGTTCTCTTGGTGGTGACCCAAGTGTAAGCTATGAAGCGTATGTGTTCAGAGAGAAAGACTTGCACGCTTGGAAAACGAATGCGAACGGTATTGATTTGCACTATAACTGGTGGACAGACTCAATGAAGAAAACAGTTGATGCAGCACTAAAAGGCGTAAACTATGGTCATGCTGATGCTTATGTGTATGGCGCGCAAGGTATTAGAGCTTATGCAGACGAAAATTCATCATATAGAGCTTATATTTCACAGTATGAAAGAAGTGACGGAAACTATTACTTCACATTCATGAACTACCACCAAAAAGGTCCGACTAACATTTGGAACTATAGACTGAAAGGATTACAGAACAACCGTAACTTTGACTGTGGTGTACAGTTATGCGAACTCATGCAAGTACCATATTCACCACAGGTAGGCAATCAGAGTACACCAATCGGATTTAGTGCTTGGGCAGGTATTAACTACGCAGGAAATTACACTTTAAGCTACACAAATGAGGTAGGTTGGAAAAACGTTAAAAAGCGTGGTGACTGGTGGGATGATGAAAAAAGTGATATCGTGAGAAGTCCTGTGCCTGATAACCAGTGGAACGATATTTACACAAGTAACAAAGCTGTGTTTATTTGGATGCTAAGATATTACGCTAGTTTGAGAGATGTATGGAACAGACACCAATATTTGAGTGAGTATAACTTGAAAGACAAGTACACAGATGAGCGTTTCGCTATTCCTAGTATGGCTATGATGTTAAATATCGCAAATAAAGTCGGCGCTTACTACACTTCATTAGGTGAAATGGGATTCAGTAACTATGGTATTAACGCAACTTTAAATGATATTTTAACAAAGCTTGACTGGAAAGCATCTGCGACATTTAATGTTGGCTCTTCAATGACCGTAGCTAAAGACCTGCCTACATGGTCATTCTCTAAGAGTGGTAACATGAAAGTGTATCCTGTTAGTTCAAAACAAATGATGTGTGAATTCTACCCGAATAAAACGACATTCACTTACAGATGCTTGTGTATTAAAGATAGTGACACAGAAATGCACAGAACAGAATGGGTTAACGTTACACCTATCACGACTGACTATGTGAGTATGGGTATTGAAGATGGAGTTGTTAATAGTAGTGTAAAAAGTATTGCAAGTAAAGTACCTGTTTATCATGAACTTATCATTGACTTGAATAAGAATGATAATAATGTGGCAGAGTTGCCTGATGGTGTTGGTGATTACTATAGACTCAAAGTAATAGGACACAGACCAAACAACAGAGTGGAGATTAGTGATATCTCTAGTGGTAATATTTAGGGTGAACCATTATTAGTAGAACAAATAATGAATTGCAGAAGTGGTATAAGATTCAAGCTACAGAGATAGCGTAGTAACATAGTTTAAGAGTGACAAGGTACTACTTCGCCTTGTTGTCTCTTTTTTGTTGATATAATAGAACTATACAGAAGTGAGCCTAAC
>CYGL01000436.1_pt1 | contig 17195 bp, 19 predicted proteins | sample 485531 | NCBI WGS metagenome assembly CYGL01 (sample SAMEA3497897, study PRJEB9818) | human gut metagenome | reverse complement strand
ATTCTTCTGTCTGTGATGTTCTCGTTTCCCTTTTCGAGTCTGTTGAAGAATCGCTCTGTATCAGCTTTTCTTGTCGAGTTGAAAACTTCTCTAACTTCTTCTTTCTCGGTGTCTCTCCAGGTTGTCTGTTCCTTGATGTAATATTTTGCTCTTGCCATTGTCCCGTCTCCTATCTTTGAATTATAAATTGAATACCTGCCCAGTCTGCAATGTTGTTACTCTGCTGCAATCTCTTATTCTCCATATCGATCAAGATTGCTTCTGTCTCTGAAATCTGTTTGCCGTTTACAAAATACTTCTTCATAGCTTCGCCCTCCCTTGATTACTTAGCGTACAATGTTACAACCAATCCTCTTCTGAGTGCGCAGCGGCAAGCGTCCAGACCTGCCTTCAAAGCTCGCTTGATGAACTTGTTGAAAAGTTCCGCTCCGATGAGCTTCAAGATTCCGCTCACTCCTACGAGTGTGTTTATCTTCTTACCATCCTCTGTGCGTCCGAATACCTTGATGCGGAAGTTTGAGTTGATGAACTTTGTTGTGAACTCTAAAGAGTCTGAATTTGACTTTTTCATTTTCTTTGACTTGACCGTGTTGTCGAGGGCTTAGTTACTGAATGTTTACTGTGTTTATCTCCTAAACACGATGCAAAGATATTAATATTTTTCCGTTTCCACCAAAACTTTTTCCCGAAAGATATTAATATTTTAACTTTTATTGGCTGTTTATGATGTAAACACGGATATTTTCGGTCGATTTCGGCACATTTTTCTTCCGCACATCAATGGCTATCAATCGGTTGCCTTAGTTTTCCACACTCTATATAATAATAACCTGCACGCCTTAGTTTGAATGAATATATAATCTAACTCTCATATCCCCTACCCCTTTTCTCTCAATGAAAAGTGTTCTCCGCACAAAAATAGGGCAGGAAAACGCTCTCCTGCGCTCCCTGCCCTTCCTAGTTAATGATATTATGATTGAACCTATTGAACTCTCTTCTTGATGCGTTCCTTTATCCAGTTTACCGCAAGAAGGAACAGAAACAGAATCACGCAATCGCCAATGAATAGTCTCGTCTTCTGCCACGTGCTCGCTGGCTTCTCAACCTCCTTGGTCTTGTATCGGTTCACGTAATGCTTGACTTTTACGGTGTCGGTCACGAAAACGTAGGTGTCGCCCACGATGGTGTCCGTCTTGGTCGTTGTCTTCCATCTGGTGGTCGTAAGGTTGTGCCACCGCTCCTTGATTACGGTGTCGCCCTTGATGTACACCAGCACGCTGTCCTGCTTGAATACGCTGTCCTGCTGCCGGGTGTCCTGCAAGTGGATCTGTCGCTGGCTCACGCTGTCACGTCTTACACTGGTGTGTGCGCTATCGCGATAAACTGTGTTATTTGCGGCTGTTTTTGCGCAGGAACAGCCCAAAATCAAAAGTGGGGTAATTATAAGCACGGCGAGAAATAACGCCACAGAACGCAAATTTCGCCCTTTTCTTGAATTTTCCATACTTTATGAACGTTAGTTTTATATGTTTATTGTGTAAGCACGCTAATTTCTAGGGCTTGCTTGGCTCGATCCAGGTATTTCTCACGCTCTGCAAGTCCGTGGTACCCACCGTTGATAGCCTTAGTAATGGCTTTTAGGCTGTCTTGGTCTGCCAGTCGGTTCAGTCCGTGAAGGTTCCAGTACCACATCGAGGATTTGACTGCTCCCAGCGGTCGTTCCAAAAGCTCGGGACTGGAGACTACATCAAACTTGCAATAATTGGCATACTTCTGGTAGTTGGCTCGCCCGGTAATCTGTATCAATCCTCTGCCCTTGTACTTCACGCCATCGCCCTGCTGGGTGTTGCCGAGGTCTTTCCTGCCCTCGTAGGCTCTGCCGCTTGCAAGCTCCTTGGTGTATCTCAACTCTCCGCTTTCGTGGGCTATCTGTGCGAGATAGTGCGCCATCCTCAGTGGGGTGTTAATGCGGAAATGCTCTGCCCAGCCGTTGATGATTGGCAGGTAGGTGTCTGCCCTGCTGCCTGCATTCGGCATTACCTTAACCAGTTGCGCTCTAGTTATCCTCATTATCTCCTCCTTTCTTTCGCTCTTCTCTCATTATCTCGACAACAGCCTTTGCGATTTCGTCCTTGTTCTCGAGTATTACCTGCATCGTTCGGTCTTGCTTGCGTATCTCTGCCTTCTCGTATGCCTTCTCCCGAATGCTCTTGAACTCGCAGGAAAGCAGATACACCGTCCATGCGATGGAGAATATAGGAAATGGAGAGATGACACACGTAGCTACGTCCATAAGCGAAGCAATACCGAATGTAGGAAAATACTTCTTTGCCTTGTCACAAGTCTTTTTCAACCCGGTTGACGTTCTTGCAATATGCAGTTCCTTCGCCTTCTGAATGCCTGCTATCAAGTCAATTGTCATCGCTATCAGTATGGTAGCGAAACAGATAAAAATTACTAGGGCGCACAGATATAGATGATGCACCTGGAAATCGTGAAATACTTCGTTCATATCAATATTTGTTTTTGGTTTATTCCAATTTTTCCCAGTCAATGGTTACACCCTTCCCGATGATGTCTGCCGTCCACCTGCAGAATGCCATACCCTCGTATCCGTCTGGATCGCTGGCTACGGCAATAGCATACTGTACGCAGTCGCTCTCGGTCTTGATGACCTTGGGGTAGAAGTCCGCATAAGCCATATTAGCCAAATAGAGAATATCCCCGATGGTCGTACCCTTGGAGATTATCTCGTTGTTTGTTGCCAGGCGGATTTCGTCAACCGTCCATCGGTGGCTCGTTCCGTCCACGTTCTTCATCTGCTCGCTCGCCTTGATGGCTAGCTGCTTCGTGAAGTGGTAGCCGTGCTTGGCAACGTATGCCGCATATCCGCTTGCTCCCATCAGTGCCTTTGCAGCCTTCTCGTATGGCAAGCCGTGGATGATGCCGCTCTCTTGGTGCTGGTGTCGCTCTTCCTCGCTATCGCAAGAATGGCGCAAAACGATGATTTTCTTCATTGTGCGCCCTCCTATCCTAGTTTGTCGAGTAATTGCTTAACCATACCACGAATGCCGCTTATATCGCCCTCAAGTGCCTTGAAGCGCTTTTCCGTTTCCTGCTTCTCCTTGATTGCCGGGTTCAAAGCTGCAAGAAGTTCTTCGCCTTTGGCTTTCCGCTCCTTGCTTGGCTCGTATGCCTTGATTATCTCATCGGCTTCATTTACCAATTTCCCGACTTCGGGCAGAAGGTCTGCCTTGTCGGTTGCCAGTACGGTTTCGCCTGCAAAGGTAACTCCGAGGTGTTCGGGTATGGTGTAGATGGTCTGCTTTCCCTCCACCTCGATTGTTACGTCTCGCATTGGCTGTCCGCTGCTGGAAATGGTTGCGATGCCAGTGTTGATGTGCGGCTGGTTGTCTACGACCTTGCCTTCCTTAACTTCCACCGTCTGCTTGTCTAGCAGATAGACCGGGTGATTTCTCTGTATATTTTTAAATTCCATAATGCGCTCTTTTTAGATAATTCGATAAATAGACAAAAAGGGGTCTCACTGATAGAACAGCGAGTTGCCCCTTGATAGATTTTGTTCAGACCGCCTACGCTCCAGTGGTGGTCGTGGTGGTCTTCAGCTGCTGGATAATGAAACCAGTCTGTTCTCTGCGCTTGCTGTCCTCGAGCTGAATCTGCAAGTCCTGCTGCCAGTGGTTGTTGAGAACATCAACGATGCGCTGGGTGTTGTCCTTGCCCGAGTTCTTCAAGTCGCAAACGACCGTCTGGATGAGGTTGCCGAGGTTACTGAAACCTCGCTCCAGCCCAGTATTGGTGTAGCAGAACCCCTGCTGCATTGCGTTGATGATGTCCTTCTGCCCCAGCTGGTTCTCGTAGCCCATACGGTTGATGTTCTGCTGGGTGGTGCAGCAACAGTCCTTCAACTGCTGGATGATGTTGAGGTTTCCGAGGTTCGCTGCGTTGATTACTCGCTCTGCGCTGAAACCAACCTTGCCGCCTACGTCTTGGATAGCAGCCTGAATGCCGCAAACGGAAGACTGCAATGCGTTGAAGTCGCAGTTCAAGTTAGCCGCCAGCGTCTTCAAGTCCTGGTTGTTGCCCTGGATTGCACCCATCAACAAATCGCTGTTGTGGTTGTCGCTCATCTGATTGCGAAGGCTGTCAATCTGAGACTGGATTTCGGCACGCTGTACGTTGCCGTTCTGTCCAGTCCAGCCATCGCCATACATAAAGCGGAACATTCCCAACATCATCATATAGGCGAATGGGTTGTTCCAACCTCCACCCATACCACCGTTCATTGCTGCCAGCATAGTCGCTGGATCATTGTCTCTACCTCTAGCGAGCAAGGCTGCTGCCAGGTTGTCATTGCCACCGTCCCCAGTGCAATAAACTTTCTCGATTGTGTCTGCCATATAATTTTGAGTTAATTACGTTACGGAAACCAAATACTGGAATCCGCTGCAAAGTTACTCAAAATTACGGCTCGCTCCAAAAAGTTACTACACTGGTATTTATCGAATTGTTGTCAAAGAACGCTTTTTGTTATTTCCTTTTTGTTTCTTAATTAAATGCAAATCGGCTCAACGTCCTTGTTTAGCAGGGTCGCTTGTGCCGTGGCAAGTCGATAAACTCTAGACGTGCTGATATAGGTGTAAGCCATCTTGCAAAGATGTCTAACAGCTGGAACGGTGCGGTTTAAAACGGTCGCTATGGTCGTTATGCTGAATCCTGCGTGTATCATCTGCTCAACGACCATACATCGTGTCATTACGAGGTTTTCTGCTCTCGACTTACCGAGAACGTCTTCTCTCGTAATGCTTAACTCTCCGTTCGGCAGTTCAATAGCACAACACTTGATTACGTTGTCTATAACTCGCCATAGTTCCTTCTCCTTGTCATTTATATTATATAATTTATTAAAATTATTGTATATATTTTCAGACGAAAATTGTATTATTCTGCCCCCAACATCGAATCAATCATTCTGTCAATGGCTTCATCGGTCATACCCTTCTTAATATAAGAGCCTGCACCGAGAGACTTCATCAACATACCTATCCAAGGATTATCACTTTCCATTGTTGATTGTATCTGCTCCTTGTAGGCAGCATTAAGTTCTCCCGACTCCTTAAAGGTCATAAGAACCGTGCGCAAGGCTTTCACCATATAGTTATCCATCAGCAAGGGGTTGTCCCTTGCCGATGAAAGTTTGGTAAGAAGCACAGCCAGTGCTTCATGTAATTGTTTCTTCTTCATGTTTTACTCCCCATACTTTGGCTCCTCATACACCAAGTTATGCTCATCTACGTAAGCCTTGGCTTCTTGGTATGTGTCAAACTCTACTGCGGTGGCATTCGCTGACGGGAATACCTCAGCATTGTCACCTTCCTCTGTGAGAGGGAACACCATCTTGGTTCCCTCATGTACTACCTTATACTTCTTTGTTAACTTATTCATATCTTGTTTCCTTTCTTTGCTTATGCCTTGTTAATTCTTACATTATAACCATAACTTTGTAACTTCTCTACAGCTGCATCAGATGCAGATGTTCGATTTCCCTGATATGATATAACTTTTTCCCACAAAGCAGAACTAGAAGTAAGTCCGTTTCTACATTGTGCCATGTTTATAAGCATATCATCCACACTTGTGGAGAGTTTAAGGAAACCTCCGTTTCCAAAAGTTGTACTATTTGTATCTCTAGAAGACCAAGTAAATGTAGATGTACTATCTTTATCCAATCCAAGATACTTAAAGTCTGACTTCAGTTTAGCTATATCACCTGTAAGTCCTCCTGAATTTGAAATGATAATATCAGTAATCTTTGTATTGTTTATGGCTGATATATCACCAGTTACACTGTTTAATTGACATTGACTCAATTTGGTTAAAGAACTGATAGTACTAATATCACCTGTAGTGTTATTACCCCTACTGAACAAAATTGTCAAGTTTACAAGATTCTTGACAGCTGCAATATCACCTTCAATAGATGTATTACTTAAATTTAAAGTATTTAAAGCAGTTGAATTCTTGACAGCTGCAATATCACCTTCAATAGATGTATTACTTAAATTAAGATAAGATAGTCTGGCAAGATTCTTGACAGCTGCAATATCACCTTCAATAGATGTATTACTTAAATTTAAAGTATTTAAAGCAGTTGAGAATTTTAAATCATCTATATTTAAATGAATATTATTATGTCCTGTTCCTGATGCGTCTGGATTTTGTGCAGCGTTACACCAAATTTTGGTTAGATTATATTTATTCTCAACAGAAACTGTAACATCATTATTACTCACATAGATATAGTTTAAAGACTCTGGATTTAAGAGCAAAGACTTGCCTTTATTTGCACTTAAATTTTCATCCGTGAAATAACCTTCTCCAATAATTCTTATATTCGTAGAACTATTGACAGCTATAGTAAGTGAACGGTTACTTTTAGATGGTGACTGCACTTTGTCAATCTTGATTCTAAGCTCACCAAGTTTCAGCAAGCTATCGTTATTGACAATCCCATTTAATCTTGTTACTAAACATTTATCCATAATTGTATATTTTATTAATTAATTCTTGTATAATTAAATATCTTGTCCATATTTATAATGTCTTTATGAATCCATTTCTCAACACGATATAGACTATCACAATGCTTAAACTTTCTTATTGGTGAAAATGCACTTATCTCATGTGGGACATTCTGTGGCAATCCTGTCGTTTCCTTTATACACCTAAACTTGAAAAAGCCCATGTTAGAGTCTATACCAAAAGATACCTCGTCACCTATAGTATAGGAATTTGTAGCATCAAAAGTCTCTGTAGTACTTGTTTCAGGATTATTATGTGAATCAACAATCAGTTCCCAAAAATCGCTTCTTACTTCACTATCTGATATACATGGTGAATCAGCCCATTTCTTATACTCTTCTTTGTAGAAATCAGTACCTATACGCATAGTCCAATCATGTATTCTTTCAAAGATATTGCGATAATCTATAATACCACAATCAGCTAACTCCTTGTATCTTGCATTTAATTTCTTTGTATAATAAGAAGTTATATACCCAAAAGGGAAGTCCTTACTTACAGAACAATATGAACCCATAGGAGACATACATTTATAACCTGTATAGTAATTTCCAAAAGTACAATCCACATCATAAAGTCCTATCCACCATTTCTTGCCATCATAAGTAAATAATTGCCAGTTATTGCCCCATATACCATCCCAATTATTAATTAAAGTAGATACAATAATATAATCAATAACATTGTCAACATCCCAATATTTCTCAAACACACTCTTGAATGTATTCAAATCAGCATCTGATTTACTTGATGCATTATAGGTTTCTTCTGCTGATTTAACTTCCTTCAAAAATTGCGAGAAATTAAGAATGTACTTCTTGACCTTAGCAGTCATTTGCAAGTTCTTCTTCACCTTTGAACTAATCTTTGTTCCATCAGGTAATTCTCCTGCTTTTATCCAAGCATTAACTTCATCTTCTCCAGCAATTTCCTCCTGCTTTACATCTGCATCATACTTGTTTCCACCAATGGCATACAAATTCTTTGGGTTACGAACTTCAAATTGTGACCAGTCAATAGAGTCTCCCCAAAAATTTTTCTTGTTCACGATACCATCAAGATGTACATGTTCAGCCGTTGACTTATCCATGTGATAGTTGTCTCTGTGTTTCTTTAACTGCCAAGTGAACACTCCATAAAACTCACCATTTAGATAACAGGCTAATGGAAAGCCATCTGGGAAACATCTAGCCCCTGTATCTGTAAGCAAGTCATAATTGCCTACATTTTGATTGCCAATACTCTTTGTTGTAACTCCAATTTTTGACATATCAAGTAAAGCCTTCTTCCAAGGTCTGTCATACATATTGCCTCTTGTCTTGACTATATCTTCATACAAACCATAAGATACACAGCCTACACCACGGAAGAAGTCTGTGTAATTTGCTTTTAAATGAAAACTGTCTTGTGAAACCCAACTACCAATACGTATTTTAGGAGTTTCATCACCAATCCACTCATCATCACAGAAATCAATAGCAACATTCCTCTTATCAAAAGCAATTGAGGAACGTCCTTGTGCATTAAGAATAGCATGTTTCTTGAAATAGTTTCCCTGCATATCCCAAAACTCCAAGAAAGCCTTTTTGTTCTGAGTCTTGGTGGTTGGCATAGAATCAATGTTTGTGATATTGATTATAGCAAAACGAGGTTCAGGTATCTGAATAAAACTACTATTACTCCAATCTGTAGGATGATTGGTGTCAAATCCATTTGCTTTCAAAGCATCTTGGATATCATTCACACTATTGCCTTGGAGATTGAGATTTGATACGTCAAGGTTAGTAACATCCATGCTGTGCTCATGCTTTTTTCCTTCTGAGTCACGATAAGACATCACTTTATCTTCTGCGTCAGTTGTAATTTCAGTTCTTCCCTCAGGGTCTTCAATATGAGAAAACTCTTCTGGTATAGTCTCAGACTTTACCTTATAGAGATAATGGCTACCATCAGGGGCAGTATATCCAAGCACCTTGCCATCTGCATCAGTCTCAATAGAAAGATATTCGTCATTCTCTATTGTTGAAAGATGAGCTATACGTTTTTTGATGTCTGCTACATCAATAATAGTATTGGCAATAAAGTTACTAATATCAATACCACCAACAATCATGTGACCATCATCAGCACGGAATCCACCAAGAACTTTGCCTTCTGCATCGATTATTGCATAGAGCCATTCCTCATTGGTTATTACAGAGTACATTTCGTGGTTAGGGAAGTATGGCTCTCCATCATACTTGATTCCTGCAAGGATTCTGTCTTCTGCATCTACCACTGCTATGATATACTCATCATTGGAGATATAGAAGAAGCTGTCTGCCACATCAGTATTGATTAAGCCCTTACCCTCTTCCTTTGGCTGGAAGGTCTTAAAGGTAGCATCAATACTTGAAAGTGCTTCCTTGATTGCCTTAATATCATCAAGCCACTGAGCCTTGGCAGCCCAGCAAGTACCATCTTCCTTGATACCAAGAAGAGGATGATTTACTGCATCAAGAATAACCCAAAGGAACTCATCGTTATGAGATATGTGGTACATATCATTCAGAGGATAATATGGCTTGCCAGTTGCTCTGTAGATACCAAAGAGAACTCTATCATCAGAATCTACTACCGCTTTGATGAACTCCTCATTCTCAATAACCTTGAATGGAGTATCTTGCACATTACCTTCTTCATCCTTGATAACCGACAATTCATTAAGAACAGACTGATATTCTTGCAGTCCCTCATCGAAGATTTCATAAGCTACTACAGCCACATGGTCTTTGGCAGTGCTGTGTAGGGCATTGCCAATGTTTCCTTTTGCTATTTTTAATTTTTCAGCCATATTTACTTATATTTTTTTAGTTTGCTTGAACGTTCAAAGTTGCGCCATTCATATATACCGCACCACTCTTATACATGTAGTAGTTCTTGCCGTTGATGGTGACAGAAGAAGTTTCCATTACGAAAGGAGCACCACCCATCGTGAAGTTAGTAAGCTTCGGAAGCGTCTTAGGCGCAAGGATGATGAAGTTAACATCGTCCTTTGCCGAAGTCTTTGCGTAAGTTCCACTAGCAGACAGACGAGGCGAAAGCTTATTGGCTGCAATGGCTATGTCCGTTTCCTTTGTACCGAATCCATAATAGATAGGCAGAACCATCGTAACCTTGTTTGTTGCCGACTTTACGAGGTCGCCATGCTTCGCGGTGAGGATGATTTGCGTTTCTCCCTCCTTATTCACCTTGATAGTAACTGTATCTGCTTGCTTTACATCAATACTAACAAGAGAACCATCAACAGACAGAGCCAATGCTGTAGGCGTGATTGGCGAACCTTTGCGCTTGATAGAGTAAGTAACTTTGATGCTCTGCTCACTACCAGTATATTCTAGCAAAGGCTTGTCAAGGGATAAAGACACCTCTAGCGGAAAGACCGTATTTTGCAGCTCTGTAAGATTATCCGTAACAACCTTCTGGCTCATAACCTTATCTATAGCCATCCCTGTTTCCTGAACAACAGAAACTTTGTCGAACTTCTTGCCAATATTGTCTTCCTGCTGCTTGGCAATATCCGCAAGACCAGCGAGAGCACCGCCTACCCTCATGGCTGTGTTCTCGCCCACCTGCGTAGCGTTCTTTACCGCTTCCGCCTGCTGTTTTATTTCGTCTATTGTTGCCATATATTAATCTCCTATTGCGTGAATGTGTGCCCTCGTTCCTCTCTGTGGCTTCACCTCCCCTTTCGGGGTGAATGCCTTTAGGTATTCGAGAGCGTCTGATAAATATCTTTCTGCCATATCCAAGATGTCGTTGTATTGCTTGTTGCTCGATACATCTTGAACGTGGTCTGAATAATCGTCTCTGTGGCGCATTCCACCTGCACGGCTTATAATTGTGCCATCGGCACGGAAAAGCCTCGCATACGTGAAATAAGCGAGTGCTTTGCGTATTCCGCTGGTGTACTTCTGCACCTTGGTTTCGTCTTGGCTGCAATCGCCCTCCTTCTTGGTTGTGTATTCTCCACCGTCCAGGAAGACCGCAGGCTGGAAATCGGGCAATACAGAATCACCCCACTCTCCCTGCTCTGCCGCTGCCTTGAAGCGCTCCCACCCGATGGCTGGTATGATGTTCGCATCCTCGCATTCCCGAATGTATGCGTTCACTTCATCCTCATCCAGGTGTGCGCTGGTCGGTCGTGCCAATTCTCGGAACTGATCAACCGTGATAAGTTGTTTTCTTTTCTGTTCTCCCATAGGCTCAATCAATTAATCTATCGTATTGTTCCCTGCCGCTTCGCTGCTGATATACTTCAACGGCTGCAGCTTCGGGGCTAGGTTCTGAATAGCTGGGTCGTGCCAATTCTCGAAAATCTTCTTGAAGGCTCGCTCGGTGAATCGCTGTTCTGTCGTTACCTCTCCAGCGTAGTACTCGTAGGCATCCTGCATGACTTGACCGCTGAATCCCAGCTTGCCAATACGGATGGAGTAGAATAGTTCTTGGTGGAACTGTGCGTAGATACGCTCGATAACACTGCTGTCGGTCACGCTGAACTCCTTGTCGAAGTTCTTCGTAGGGAAAGCCACAACCTTTGGCTCGTCTTCCTCGTTCTCAACTTCGACAGCAAGAATCTTCGCTGTGTTTTCGTCCCCCTGGAACTGCAAAAGGTCTTCATCGGAAATCATCTGTCCGCTCTCCACCTCTTCGCCTTTCTCGTTGAACTTCGGCACACCCTTCTTTGTTACGAGCATACACGATACGAGGAAATTGTTTCTCACGTTCCTCATCTTCACGTTGCCCAGTCCCTCATCGGTTGAAATCTCAGTGATGGCAGAATCGTAGCTGGCTGTAGGATAGGTAAACTTACCGTCAAGGCTCTGCCATAGAATCTGCCCCTTGTAGCTGTCGATGCCGCCAGCGTTCTCAATCTGTTCAAGAACGATGTCAGGGTCGGGGTTGAAGACGTTGATGCGCTCAATGGTCTTCTCGTTAACCATCAACCGCTTTCCGTTCCTCGTTTTCTTCTGCTCCCAGTCGGGATGCAACAAGACGTGCGCCACGTTCCCCTTGTCGTCCGTCTCTTCCAGTCGGCAATTCTCAAACGGAACGTGGCTCACGCTCGACACCTGCCCTAGAACGTTGTAGTTAACGTGAAGGGCAAAGCCCCCAAACCTCGCAAGGTCGCCCGATACGTTACGCAGTAAATCGTCTGCCGTGTCCCCTTGATGGTTCATCGCTAACGCTGCGGTAACATCGCTGTCGAAGCCGTAGCCCTCAATGAATCGGGCGTAGCGGTTAAGGCAGAGCATTGCCGTTCCGCTGGCTTCCGTGATGCGTGCGAGGTTCTGCGGATATAGGTTATCATATCCGTAGGCTTGCATCTTGAATCGGCTGACGTATCCAATATCAACCCTTCGTTTCGGCTTCTTAACTGTCTTTACGTTCATCTTGCTTGTGTCGTTTTACTTGTTGTTCTGTTACTCTTCCTTGCCTGCTTTTTCGGCTTGGTCGAGGTCTTTCTTCTTGTCGCTGCCTGCTGGCTGCTCCTTGTTCTCGATGAGTTCATCGCTGGGTATCTTCTGGAAGTACTTCTCCATCTGTGGGTACTTCGTAAGATATTCGTGCGCTACCTTGTCGGTCAGGTTCTCATTCGTGAAAATCTTACCGTGGTAGAAATCGGGGCAGGAAATGATGAAGCCTGCCTTCATTGCGTAATTACATTGCTTTGGCATAGCCTTTTCTTTTTTGAGTTTCAAATAAATTTCGATTAAAGCATCGTGGTAACACTGCTGGCAGGTTGTCAGAACAAACCGCTTCCGTGTTACCTCGAAATATAGAGTTTCGATAACTGCCTTGTCGGATGCGTCAAATGGACTGCCAAACCGTGCCTTCAACTCCCCGACCTTGGCTGTCGCTTCCTCGTAGGTCATAGCTTAACCTCCTACGGCTGTTTTCAGACTGGCATACTTCGCTGCCGTTGTCTCGCTGTCGGTGTCAAAGAAGAATATGCTGCCTTTGGTACGCTCTCCTCTTCCAGCGTGATAAGCCATCCGCCCTCGGTGTCATCCGAGTACTTGTCGTTCTCGCCTGCGCTTACCTTCAGTGCCTGCGCATATCCGAATACCTGGTACTCTGCCTTTCCGTCCGCTCCCTTTGAAAGGTTGCGCAGGATGATGACAAACTTTCCGTTCGCCAATCCGTCAATGATATTGGCGCAAACATCGGGCGTATTTGCCAGCACAACGACTGCCACGGTGTTCTTCCAGCTGTTGCGGTACGTGCCAACGGTCAGCTCTGTCTTGGTTCCAGTGAATGGCTTGCTGCCCTCCTGCCGGATAGCGTATGCCTTCTTGCCAGTCTTCAGCACCAATGTGCTGATTGTATTACCCACGACAACTGACTTGGTAAAGTCGATGTCGTCTCGGTTGATGATAAGTCCATCGCCCTCCAATCCCTTTGTTACCTGGTCTTCGCAAGGGATGATGATATCCTGGGCGATAAGGCTCTCGCAAGTTGTTGTCATATTGATTCGTTTTTAATTGTTATATCCCCAACACCGTTTTTGTGGGTGTTGAGGATTTGTAAACTTGATACTTTATGAAGAATTGGAGCGATTAGTAAGCTGCGTGGATCATATTCTCCTCGAGGAGAGCCGTGCCAATCTTACCAGTTGCGTAGATGTAATTTCTTCGCTCCTTCTGGTCGAAGAAAATGTCGAGGGTACTAATGAGTGCGTCAGCGTCAGTACCCACCATAAGTTGCTTAGGGTTGCAGAATACCGCACGGTGTGGAAGGTTGACAGTTGTCTCACCCTTCTCGTATGCGTTAATCATTCTATCCCAAATGCCGACACGTGCAATCTTCACTCCGTTGTAGGTCGCAACATAGAAACCATCGAACACCTTCTCCCATGGCATGATGAGGTTGTAGGTCTGCTTGATGTCGTATGTCAGTGTGTCAGCAAGCGAGCGTGTCATGAGCAATACTGCATCGCTGTCGTCAATGATACGTGTGTCTACGTCCATCAAGATGGTGTCAACGAGTGATGTAGCCGCACCCTTCTTGCGCAAGGCTGAAACCTGCGCTGCTGCCGTGGTCTCGCTGTTGGCTGCGATGGTGGTATGGTTCTTTGTCGCTGTGGCTGTGAAGATTCGCTTGAACAGACCATCGCATACGTTGAACATATCAACGTTCGAGCCTGCTGTCAGCTTGCCGCCACCCGAACCTGCGAGTGCTGCCGCCTTGTCGCCAAACCAGCCGAATCGCCAGATCATCTGCTGCATGGCTCGCTGGAGTGCATCGGTGTAGATTGTCATAAAGTCGGTGCTGGTAAGGTCGCCAATCTCTGTACCAGTTTTAAGGCTGTACTCTGCGATTGAACCCTTCAATGCCTCGTAGCAAATCTTGATAGGGATTTCCCACTGTCCGAGTTCCCAACGCTTCATACTATTAGCGATGCCCTTCTCTTCGTAGGTAGGGTCGCAACCGCCACCCTTCTTGCCGACCATATCCATCTCACCGATAAGCGCGATAGGGTCATCGTTCTTGACCTTCAAGATGTTGACGAATGAAGAGAAATCCTCATCCTTGTAGAAGGTCTCCTGAATAGTATCCTTGATGCTATCGAGGTTTTCTGGCTGGAGTTTAAGGTTCTCCAGTTGCTGTTTTGTAAATCCTGCCATTATTTTCTTCTGATTTGATGGGTTAATACTTGGTTACTTCTTGCGCTTGCCGTGGAGCTTGGCAAGTCTCTCCTTGATGGCGTTCTTGCCTTCCTCGACTGGGTTCACGTTGTCGCCTGCGCCCTTGCCGCTTGGCTGTCTCTGCGCTGGCTGGTAGTGGCTGCTGTAGCCTGCCAGCACCTTCTCCGCACCGCCTGCAATCTTCACGGCATTCAGGATGCGCATATCCTCCTTGCTCTTCGCAAGTTTCTGTGCGCTTGCCAGCTGTGCCTTGGTGTCGTTCAACTGCTGTTTGAGTGCTGCTACCTGCTGCTTCAACTTGGCTACGGTTTCGTTGTCGGTGCTTGATGCGCTGCCGCCCTTACCGCCTTCACCGCCCTCATTGTCGGTGTCGTCTGCGGTCTTAATGTCGGTGATTACACCATTCTCGACAACAATTGTCTTGCCATCGGGCATTTCAAACGTTCCGTCCGGACTTGCCTTGTCGCCAACCTGCGGGTCTCCCTCCTCACGCTCCACGGTCAGTGTCTGTCCGTCCGCTGTGTTGAGTTCCATTGCCTTTGGCTCTAACTTGGCTTGTGGCTCTGCCACCGCCTGCTCTGCTTCCTCCAGTGTCTTTACGCCCAGCTTGGCGAGAATCTTGTCGAGGAGAGAAGCCTTTACTTCTGTTTTCTTCTCCATTGCTTTTGGATTTTGTTTTTTTGAATTAATGAAATTTTCTATGTTGCGCTTCGATGCGCTTGCGCTGATTGGTGCAACGGTGCTGCTGATAAGACCTAGGCGCAAAGCTTCGCTGGTGCTGATGAAGATGTCCTTATCCATCAAGGCTTGTATCTCCTCACGGTCGCACTCGCACCGCTCTACGTATGCGTCCACCATCTTGTCCTGCCACATCTGCATTTCTTCGCCTTGGTTCTTCAAGTCTTTTGCATTCAGCTGGTCGCCCAAACACCAGCCAGGCACCCACGGATTATGCAGCAGGAAGGCAGCATTCTCGTATGCCTTGCGGCTCTCCTTTGGTGCTGCCAGCATAATGATTGTTGCCATACTAGCTGCCTTGCCCTCAACGGTGCAGGTGATTTTCTTTCCGCTCTGCCGCAGTCGGTCGTAAATTGCCCAGCCTTCAACCACAGAGCCGCCATTGCAGAAGATACGCATATCGATGGTATCATCATTCTCCGGTATGCTTGCCGCAAAAACATCTATATCTTGAAAACATACGCAGTCGCTACCCCACCATTGATACCAAAACCTGTTGTCTTGGCTGTCTATGTCGTTGTATATTCTGAGTTTTGCCATTGAATCGTTATTTTTAAGTTTTAAAACGCTGCAAAGATACGATAATTTTTAATATGTTTATCTGCTAAACAGTTAATTTTCCTAAACAAGCCGATTTTTTGCGCTCTAAGCGGCTTTTATTACCTTGGGCGTATAACTTTACCACCTTTGACCAAAAGCCGCTTAGAACGCAAAACTTGATGAAATAACTGCAACCTTTATAGCCTGCCGATATTCTCTATCGTCTGCACTCTCCGCTGGGTTCGGTTTATCTCTTCCACGCTCACTACTGGCTGTGGAGCCATCTGATACCCTCTAGCGACCGCTGCCGCCAGTATATCCATTCCGATGTTGCTGCCACCGTTGTTCACTACGATAGGCACGCCACCTCCAAGCTGGTTGAATGCGGACAATATCGGGCTGAACATTGATGTCGCCTTGGCTGTCATTACGCTCTCGCCATTGGAAAGTCTCGCTGGGATGCTGTCGCTCGTTCCAGTGCCCGAGCCTTGGACGTAACCACCAACGCTGAACCCCTTGACCAAGGACTTAGCCCCTGCCATAGCACCCTTGATGATTGCCATCAATGCGGCTGCGCTGGCTATACCGAACCACGACTTCTGCGCAATCTGCTTGGCGAGGATTTCGGCATAGATGGCTTGAATGGCTATCTCAGTCGCATCGAGAAGGGACAAGAGCATCTGTTTCAGGAATGCGTGCAGCGACTTGTCCTCCTGCTCGAAGAAATCGGCGAATCCGTCACCCATCGCCCCGATCATATCGACCATAGTCTGCTGCATTTCCTTTAGCCTGTCCTCCTGCTCCTGCTGCTTTTGCTTCTGCTTCTCGTTCACGTCCTTCTGCAGCTCAACTTCCGTGTCGTGAATCTCCTGCTGCAACTGCTCCTGCACGGCTGCATAGTCCTTGTAGGCTTGAATCTTGCTGTCGAGGAAAGCCTTGTATCTCTCCAGCTTGGCAGCATCGTCTTCCTCACCAGCGCCACCGTTCATAATGTCCGCATCCCTGCGTTTCTTCTCTGCTTCCTCGAACTCCTGGTTGATGGAATCGACAATCTCCTTGGCTTGGTTCTTCAAGTCTTCCTTCGCCTTAATCATAATGTCGAGCAGCTTCGCCTGCATTTCCTGCGCCTTTTCCGCTCCGATTTGCCCTGCCGCAACGTATGCGTCAATGCTTCGTGCCACCATGTTCTTCTCCAGCTGTTCGAGGTCGTTGCTGTAGTCTCGCTCGTTATCGTACATGCCTGCGAGGTATCGCTTCTTTGCGTCCATTACGTTCTCGTTGTACTGGAACTGAATAAGAGCAATCTGTGCCTGCAATTCCTTTTCCTGCTTCTTCCTGCGCTCTGCTTCTGCCTTGGCTTCCGCTTCCTCCTTGGCTTTCTGTGCCTTGGTCTTTGTGGTGCTGCCCTTGGCTGCTGGTGTCGTTCCCTTGTTTCCGTTCGTTGGCTCGCTGCTGGTCGCTCCACCGTCCACATTTGCTAGCTTTAGGTGCTGCAATCTTCCGTTCACTGCGTTCTCGTATCCGTCAGCGAATGTGTTTCCTATCTCGATACCAGCATTCTTGATTGCGTGCCATGCTTCCTTGATTGTGCCGGATATATCGAACATCTCCTTCGTAATCCCCTTC
>CYGL01000435.1_pt1 | contig 17214 bp, 24 predicted proteins | sample 485531 | NCBI WGS metagenome assembly CYGL01 (sample SAMEA3497897, study PRJEB9818) | human gut metagenome | reverse complement strand
CTTATAAGTTTAAATAAGTTTCTATATTATTTAGTACACACAAAGGACATTCATCAGTTGTCATATAATGAACTTCATCAGGATTATAACCATTACTAATTAACCACATTTCTGCAATTATATTAGTATCTGTATTACCAATCTTTATCAACTTCTGCATCAAAGTCACTTATATCAGTAACTTCAATTTGTCCCATATTATAATTTAATATACTTATCCACATGTTGTAGAATTGATTAAATCATTAACTTTATCAGCAAGCACTTTAGCCATAGGATGAGGAGCTCCGCTAACACCGATTAGAACGTAAATCAATATAATGATTCCAATCGTCATCAAAAGCAGTATGAACTACTTGAGTTTTAGTATTAAGAGGAAGAATTTCTCTAGCTTGTTGAGCAGTCCAACCGAGTTCACGAGTTTTACGATAAACTAAATCACAAACTTGAAGACCATAAAGAAACCAATCTACACTATTCCAACTATATGTATATTGTTTTTCAATTACATTATTGTCAAAAATTTCATTATCATTAAATAAACCTTCACGATAATCACGACCTTCATTATCAGTGTCATCTTCTGGAATCCAAGGAAGTTTAGCAACAGTTATTCCATTACCAAATTTACCTTTATCGTAAGCACAATAACGAGTAGATTCTTCTGACACACTATTAACTCTATGACGATTAAGTTCACGACTAGCACCAATATCTGTTATAAAAGAAACAGTATGTCTTGGACTATAGTAAGGACAATTAGGAGTTGTATCTATAAAATCAAGAGTATCAACAGCATAATTTTCTATTATTACTCTAAGATTTGTAGTAACATAAATATAACCATTATGGTTTTTACTTCTACTATATTTATTATGTGAATATACATTTTCCCACATAGCAGCAGCACTAGGTACGAAAGTAGGAAATTTAAGATGAACTGTTGCATGTTCACAACAACTTAAATGAAGACTTGTTAAATCTACATCACCGTAAGCATTTTGAGCAAGTATTCGTTCAAATCGGTTATTAACATTTATCTTACTAAAACCAAGGAAATCATGTCCTTTAAAAATAGTTCTAACAAGAAAATCATAAGCATTTTCATCTTTATTTTTAGGAGTACTTTGATAACAAACACGAGCACATCTAGCTATGTGTTTAAAAATACTCTCTAAATCGTAACCATCTTGTTTCCAAAATTCAACACTAGGATTTACAACTTTAATCATGTTATTTACTTTTTACGTTTAACAAAATCTTTTCCAGCGGCATAATCGTTAGGAGACATAGCAACTACATTTTCTTTATGTTCGCTAGTAACAGGAATTTCTTTATCATCAGCAGATAAATTATATACATATCCATCTTTATCTTTGCAAAGATGGTCAAAACCATAAGAAGCTATAATTTCATTAGTTACATCTCTTTTACTAGTTTCTTCAATAAGAATAAGTTTATCTGTTTTAAGAAGAGTAGAAATATCAACGAAAACTGTCTCTACCCGCCCCGTAGAAGGTATGGTAGGTTTAAGTCCACAATCACTAGCTTGCCAAGCCAATAACATATTACAATAATTACCTAAATCTTGAATAGTATCAAACATACTTTCATCTTCAACATTAGGATTACTATAACCTTGAAAATCATCTTCAATAAGATGAATCAAACGATTAGCTTTATCAAACATTCTAGCTAGACCATATCTATATCCTAGCTTATCACAACCTTTGTTAAAAGCATTACCATAATCAGCATTCTTTTTAGCCATAAGATTAAGCATCTTATTTTGCTGGTCACGTAATGCAACAACTTCAGGAGTTACAAGATGCTCTGGAACTACTCCATTAAGCACCGCTTTCCAATACTTTAAATCACTTTCTGTCATAACTTTATCTTTTAATTGTTCTACAATAATATCAATCTAAATTGCGTGATTGCGAATAGCATAATAAAGAAGCATTAAAACTCCTATTATTACATAAGGTGCAGCAAGCACTAAACAACCAAACCAACCACTATTATAAGGATTATCGTTCATATTATTAAGTTATTTAATATTTTAATTTTACGTATAACGAATCGAATTTAGTTAATTGAATAACTAATAAGCAAGCATGAGAAAGCCGCTCACGTGAGAAATAAAGTGGAAATCAACCACATCTTCTACGGGGCGGCTCTAGCAGTTTAATGTTATATGTTCAACTGATACACTTCGCCATCAAGTTGGTCATCAACAAGTTTAACTTCAACATTAACATCTACAGTCATAGAATTAAGAATAGAATCTTCAATAACTTCTTTAGGAATAGAAAACTTTACTCTACTATAATTATCTTTATTAGTTAAACTAAATCTACCATCAACATTATTCATACTAACAGCAAGAAAATAATCATATCGATTATTAGTTTCATTCCATCGTTTCATAAACTTATAGAACATTCTAAACTTTATTTCTCGACTATATAATCTTTTAAACTTTGGTGAATACCAAGTTTTATGTTTATCTAATTCTTCATTAATATTATCATAAGCATTTAAATTCATAGTTTAATTATTAATTAAATTACTATAGAAATATTGACTTTCTTACGAACTTTATTATTGCTCTCATCTTTATATTTCCATTTATAACCTTTACAAGTGCCATTATGAAGAATAGCATAACGAATATTGCTACGATTTGTGTTATTTTCTCTTTCAGCAACACGAATACCTGCATATTCTTTTTCTTCACCTGTAATAGGATTTATTCTTACAACAGCTTTCATTTCTTTAGCATGAGATTTCATAATAGAATTTATGCTATATTTTGCGTTATAAGAATAATCACACCACTCTAAGTTAGATAAATCATAATTTGAAGGATTTTCATCTTTATGATTTACAATAGGAAAATTATTTGGATTTGGAATAAAAGCTTTAGCCAATAGAACATGAACAAATCGACCGTGTACTACACCATCTTCACTCATATCTACTTGAACATATCCTCCAGGAGTTTTTCTATTATTTAATATTCTACCTTTTCTTTTATAAGATATTCCTCTAGAATCAACAACAACTGCATCAAGTCTTTTTACTTGTCCATGTCTATTTATTCTATAATGAGGAAATCCTTTAATTTCTCTCCAATCATTATCTAATTCTATTTGACTAGCATAATGTTTTATACGTTTTGGACGAGTTTTAATTGTTATATTCAAATTTAAAACCATAACTTAATCTTTTATATCAACACAACGAGCGTGAAAAGGAACTTGATGAACACCACTTCTTTCGAAGAAAGCAACAAAAGCATACTTACCTATATAATCTTGTTTATGTTTCAATATATACTCTTGCCTACTATGGTCAAAATTCACTCCACATTCAAATAGTTCATCATTAATGTCATTACGAAGAACAAGTTTACAAAGATTAGTTCTTACTCCTTCAGGAACAACATCAACAATCTTAAACTTAGCATCATCAACCCGTTTATATTTGAGCATAGCTAAGTTACGAGCACCAAATTGATAAGCAGCATTAGTATCTCTAACAATAAGACCTTCAAAACCTAGACTAATAAACTTATCTCTAAATCTTGTAGCATCATAAATATTATTGATATTAATATCAGGTAATAATATAAGTTTACTCTTGTTATTAAGATGCTGTTCGTAAGTATCAAAAGTATAACATAATCTACTTATATTATCCATTTTAAACTTACGTCTAGCTTCATAAGACATATTATCAATAGCTATATCATAACACCAATACTGAAGTTGATAATGTTGAGGAAGCTTTTCATTCTTAACAAAACTATTAATATCATTTACTTTATAACCAGGAAGATAAAGCTCACCATCAAGGCAAGCTCCTTCTTCAAGCATAGCATCAAGTAAATCATCTTCTAGTTCTTGGTTTTATAACTTCATCCATCCAAGAAAGTTTAGGAGTCCAATCAGTTCCTTCTCTAGAACGATAAGTAAGTCTAATGGGATTAAATAAATCATTTACTTTAACAGCTCCAATAATACATCTAACTCCATTAATTTTATATTGACCTAAATACCTTCGTTTATCAAATGGTTTATTATCTTTAAGTACTTTTGCGAGCATTGGAAGAGTGAAACCATCATCAGTAGTATTATTCTTTGGAAGATAAGTATTAAGAAAACTAAGAAGAACACAGTCTCTGTCTTATTTTTAAAGGAGCATTATCTTTAAGTTCAGAAACTTCTTTATATCCTTCTTTGCGTTTAGCTTTAATTCGAGTATTCTATTTCATTACCTCTACTAAGTTTAGCTTTAATTATTTCGCTATGCTTATGTCCTCCTACAGCACCATAATGAACTATATATTCATTATTTTGACCCCATTCGTGAATACTCCACGAAATAGGGTCACCTTTAGCATTTCTTTTAAATAATATCATAATTTAATTTTTAATTTACTAATAAGTTTAGCTCTAGCTTGAGCATTTAATTGAGCAGCAGTAGGAGCTTTTTCTTTCTTAGGTTTTTCAAAACCTTCAAGAGTTCCTTCTTTAGCTTTCTTTCTAGTAGTACGAGTAGTTTTCTTCACACCTTTCTTCTTATCATATATGATAGGAGGGTTATCTTCCTCATATTTAAGATTACGTTTATGCAAAGCTACAAGTTTAGATTCAAATTCATCTCTTTTATTTTCATCAATTAGTCCTTCCTCAAGAGCATAATCAATTCCATATAAGACATGAGCACTTTCATATTTGTAAGGAGTTCCAATAGTCTGCATCATTCGCATATTATCAAGAACTCTACTGCAATCTAGACGAATAAATTCATCAGCTACATAAGTTTCAATACCTTTTCTAGCAATATCTTTACGAACCATAGATTTAACTTGTTCGTCTAGTTCCATTGTATATTTCTTCGGGAACTTAATCATGACCTTTTAGCAATAAGTTTAAATATTACAACTCTTTTTGGTTTACCAAGTCTTCCGTGTGCATACTGTGCCATAGCTCCAATGTTATCAGTTTCATAAGTTTGATAACATTTATTCTTTGTCTTACAAGTATGAGTATCATAATCATAATTAAAAGGAAGATGAATCATATCTCTATAAGGTATTAATTCATCTATATTTTCATAGTCTTCACTACCATTATGAAAATCAACTTCGCCATAAGCAAAAACATTATCAGGAGTTAAATTAAAAGATAAGTCACCTCTATGTATAGTAAAAGCTCTACCTTTATCAAGTAGAGCTTCTTCTTTTTCTGTAATAGGAGCCATAAGAATACGAACTTGTTCAGTTGGTCTTCCTTCTTTATTAGCTGTATTAGTATGGTAAATCACAGTCTGATAATCTTTTGAAATAGGCATCGGAATTACCTTTATTCTTTCTGTATCGTAACTCGACATATCTAAGAGTATCTTTTATAAAATTATCTATTTCATCATTACTATATTTATAATGCAAATCTGCAAAGTCTTTACATTCATAATTTTCAAGACCAAATTCACCACGAGTAATGAACAAATAAGGAATATTATAAGTACTTAAAAGATAATCAGCACCATCACGACCAGTTCTATCAAAATCTAATAAACTAACAATCATTCCATTATCAGATAAACGATTCTTTAACCAATCATATTCGTTAGTTTTTAATTCTATAATTTTCACTAGGAAGATTAATAACTCCAATATGTAGAGTTTTTCCATCCGCCCCGTAGAAGGTATGTTTGCTTAAATGACTACCTAAACTTAATCTATCTTTACTAGATTTAGTAATAATAATATAATCATAATCTTCTCTTTCAAGATTAGGAAGACCTTCAAGTACATTACAATTAGTTACAAACTTTAATTCCTTAGTTCTATCACGTAATGGAAAATATAGTTTAATAAGATATACTCCAGATTTATTACGACCAAGCATATAAGCATAACAAGGGTCACCTTTAGCATCTTTATATTTAGGAGTAGGATTAGTTACTCTATCAATATAATATTGTTCAACTGGAATAACAAAATGAGTATTAAGATAATTCAAATCTACATTTAATTTAGCCCATATAGCTTTATCTTGACGATTCCAACTACGAGGAACAATTTCAATAATAGCTTTTTTATTACGAGCTTTAACGAGAGCATTCTTTATAGATTCGTCCACATCATAATCATTAACACGATTGTCAATTTCATACGAAAACGTTCTATAAATATGACTTAGTACAAAATAAAAATCTTGTTTATTATTTGTACTAATTGGTCTTTCATACACAATACTTAGTACGTAAGCTACTACACCATACACATCATCAAAGAAACCAGCACCACCAAAATCACGAACTTTAAGTCTTCCTTTCATATTATATGCAATACCCATACTACTATCAGTATCATCGTCTCTAAATACAGACTTGATAAGATGATTATATCTAATACAATCATCTACAATATTGATAGGAATATCTAGATATTTTGCAACAATATCTTCTTGACTTATTCGAGACTCTATAAAAGCCTTTGTAAGTTTAGTAGTATTAATTGTACGTTTCATATTGTATAATTAAAAAGGGAATAGCGACACGATGTATCGCATCACTATCCCCTAGAACATTAAACTTTAGTTGAGAATAAGTAGGCAAAGAGATAACTCTTTACTTATCTACTTAGAATGGAAGGTCATCTGTAGCTGTTGGGTCAAATCCACCACCAGCAGGAGCAGCACCAAATTCACCACCAACAGGAGGAACTACAGCACCACCATTCATACTAGGCATACCAGGCATACCAGGAACACCAACAGTTGGAGCTTTAGCTTCAGTATCCTTTGGAGTAATACTCTCCTTAACCTTATCAATAGCAAGAATAACTGGAGGAAGAATCTTACCTTCTTTCATCTTAACTAGCTCGATAGCACCAGAACCAACAAATGAAGTAAACTGCAAATCTTTACTACGGTCAACATCTACCCAATCACCCTTACGATTACGAGTAGCACGAAGTAACTTAATCCAACAAGGAACAGGCTTACCATTAGCATCCTTAAAGCAAGGCTTAGCGGTAGCACCATCTGCAAGATTAAATTGACCATTAAGCATAGCAGCAACGTTCTCAAAGATATGACGATAACCATTAAGAACATCCTGTGCATCTACAGCATTATACTCCAGATTACCATTCTCATCTTCAGTATAATCTTCAAATGTAAGAGTAAGAGCGTCTTCCTCCTCAACAGTCAATTCACGACCTTTAAGATAGAATACATCAAGAAGATGCTTTGTCCAATTAAGAAGAGCATCTACTTGCCAAGCATTCTTACCACCAGGAATAGTATCAACATTACTCTCAACTGGGAAGAAAGTCTTAGTGACATAACGGCGTTCCTTAATATTATCATGATTACTAGCAAAAGTAACCACAAGACGAGGCATCTTCAGACCGGCAAAAGAATTACCTTCTGCATTCTGAGACCACTCTACACTTACAGAATCAAGATGAGCCATAAACAAACCATTAGCTGGGCTAGCGTCTTTCTCATGGAACTTCAAACGACTAACTGCCTGAGTCTTGTTACTAATACCTCTACGATTTACTTTCTTTGTCACCATGCACATTATCTGCTGCACCATTAACCATTTCTGTCATAACTTAATTAAGTTTTAAAACGTTTATAAAATTGACTAAAAAAAGGGAGAAGATTATTATTCTTCTCCCTCATAAATAAGATTTGTATCTAATGAATGAAATTACTCTGCATCTTCTGCATTATCTGCATCCTCATTCTTCTTACCAACACGTGAAGGAAGTTCATCCTTATGCTCACCAAGAGGATAATAGATAACATCAACAATCTTATGACCATCGTTGAACTTACCTGTCTCACCAGCCTTAACATCAACAGAGAATACACGCTTCAAAGCAGTCTTATCTTCCATATCAGCTTTAAGCTGCTCCCAGTTATTTGTATCAGAGAAAGTAAGCTTCAAACCAGTACCAACTGCATTACCACTAGCAGCAAGCTTGCAACCACTGAATGCCTGAGTCTGTGGACTCTGCATCTCATCAACTGTATAATGCTCCTTAATCTCATCGTCTGTAGCATCCTCATTGAGGTTGTAAGCAGCAATAAGCTGAGCACGATTAGCAGCAATGATAGCGTCAACATTCTCATCATAGAGCTTCTTCTTCTCTTCCTTAGTAAGACGAACAGCTACAGTAGCTTCTGAACCATCCTTCTTAAACATAGGAACACCCTTAGCAATGTACCAAACAGTAAGAGACTTGATACAAGCTTCTACACCCTCAGCAGTCTCAAGGTCAAAACCATTACTCTGAGCATAATCCAACAAATCGGTATTCTCCTTAGCCATTACAAGTGCTTCAACATCAGCGATGTTATTAGCAAACATAATGTTATCACCAGCCTGCAAACCAAGAGCCTTAGATACAGAACCTGTGATAGCAAAACCACCCTTAGTAGTAGCAACAATAAGCTGAGGTTCAGCATTAACTACACTACTCTTAACACCACTTGCAACTGACTGAAATACCGAATGATAAACCGTTAATCTTCATAACTTTTAAATATTTAAATTGTTAATAAAATAATTATATAGTATAATACTATTTAATAAACTCTAGTTAAATCCTTATTCTTGTGTAGGAGTAACATCTTCTGTTATATCTTCTACGTTTACAAAGTCTTCATCATTAGGAACAGAATTGGCAAAGACTTCGGATAATTCATCGTCTGACATAACACCCATAAGAATATCACTAGCTATATCACGAGCACCGTACATATAGGCACGATGTCCAATCATAATACGAGTATATTTCTTAAAAGTATCTTTAGTAAATAAGTCAGCCGTATTAGCTTCTGTATAAGAGAAATGACCAATAGCATGAGTTTCAACTATTTTACCATATATTCTCTTAAATCTAGTAAACTTATATTCAGTAACATAATCTGTTGGAGTAGCCTGAGTTCTAATAACAGGAAACTTGCCTTCTTGAGCTACTTTCATAGCTTGTGGTAGATTAATGCACTTAATACATTTTTCATTGAGTTGAAATTCGTTGTATATTCTACCTTTTAAATCTTTATAATATTTAAGAGGATAAACACCAACAAATTCATCGTCTGTTTTACTTTCAGCTTCTGCTTTGGTACGACATTTAACACAATACTGTGGAAGTAGTGTTTCATCATAAACATTATTGCCATCAGTATACTTATACTGAGGTACATAATCTTTAGTAGTTTCCCAGACTATACCTGCCCTTAACAACAATGCTTTGACGATATGAATATCAACACCAGTTTTACCATTAATTACATGGATATGTTCTATACAAGTACTAAAAGGTAATCTTAAATCTTGTGCTCTCATAAGAATAGCAAGACCTTCATTTACACTCTTAACACCGCCTTTTTCTGTAGCAATAATCTTCTTTAGAAATACTTCTGCACTAGCAAGTTGTTTCTCATCAAGAAGATTTAGAACATGAATACCAGTATTAACATCATCTTGTCTAACAGTCAAACTACGACTGCTACCATTTTCATCTTTAGTATCATTCATTATTTCAAAGAGCTTATTAGTTCATTTTCTAATTTCTGCTGCAAAGATAAGAACTTTTTCTTAATCAACAATACAATAATCATTGTTATTATCAACTTTAACATTTCTATCAAAATCGTTAATTATTGTATGATTGACTGGAATAGTTACTATCTTCTAGTTTTTTCTCCTCTAGAGAGCCTTTATAATATAAGGTGTATAATTGTATCTCCTTAGCAAATTCAACCTTTGAGAGCCTATATAAATAGGTTTCTACGGTATCACACAACGGTGACGTGATTACAATAACATCTATATTTACGGCTAAATCTTTATCAGGAGCGGCATTTGTTGATAAAACGTGAATTGCACCTTTATTCATCAATCTTTGAGCTAAATTTTTCTGAGATTTTACACCAAGCATTTTTGGTTTTCCCTTATTAACTCCACTCTTAATTAAAACTTCATTTCCATTATCATCAATAGCAGGAATATTTTCTACTTTATCGTGATAATTATAACAACCATCATAATGAGTATTATCATTAATATATTTAGTTACTTCATTTGCAAAGTCACCATGTTTATTAATAATAAGAATATTCTTATCTACATTATCTTCAACAATCTTTAAAATATAACTAAGTTTCTCATCAGAAGAAGCAAGAGCAAGACTTCTACTTCTAATTATTTCGTATATTCCACTAGCACGTTCTTTAAGAGCATTTGGAGAATAAAGTTCGTCTATTTCAACATTAAATTGAATAGTCATATCAAGATTCTCATTCCAACCATTTTGACGAGCTATGTTATAACATACAGCCATAGCAGAACTATTAGTACTACTATTACCTAGACGAGCCATCTTAATTGTTTCAAAGTCACCAAAGATAGCTATAGCAGTAGATATTTCTTTATTATAATAATCAAGTTTCTTTTTAAGATTACTATCTTCATCTATAACTAAAGGAACTAAAGTTTCTTTTACGGGGCGGCTAGAACGTATTTCATCTATACTAGCTTGATTATAAGAACCAACTCTAGGAATTAGATTATTTAATTGTTCTAACTTCCCAGTAAATAATGTTGATGATAATATCAACTTAAACTTTGCTTTATCTAACAGACCTATATAACAATAAAGACAATCTTTAGGATTATAAATAACTACTAAATTAGGATATAAATAGACTAAATATATCTGTAGCTTCACCAACAGTTAATATTTTAATCTAATCCTTCAGTAATCAATTTACTATAAACATTAGAATGAACAACTTCACTCTTATGTAATAGATAATCTTCAACTTTGTCTTTATCTACAAAATCTGCAACTACAATATTAGTTTCCATTGTAGGACTTTTATTATACATTGCAGGAAGTATCATCAATAAAGGTTTAAGAACATCTAAAGGAGCAGGAATTATAAAAGTTCCAATTCCTTTATTTATTCTCCATTGATAAACACTTTTTTCGTGCAATTCTTCTTCTGTCATTGTTCTTCTTCATTATCAAATAAATCATTATACAAACCAAAATTCTTCTTTAATAAAGATTTTCCACTAAGAGTTTTATTTCTTGCATTACCTTTCTGATTAGGACTTATTCCAAGTCTTATAGGATTGATAATCTTATAAGCTTCTTCATAATAATAAGCATAATCTATATTACGCTCACTAATATCTTTATCATCAAGTAAATTAAGAATTTGTACTGGTTTTCCACTAGCTAAAACACTACGAGCACCAGTAGTTACGTGTTCTTTCATAATCACAACTCCTTTAGTAGAAACATAAAATCTAACGTCACGTTGACTATGTATATCTACTACTTTTCCATCAACTACTTTTTGATAAACAACTTCAAATTGCCTACCTACATTTTGAGTTTTACAGAAATCAAGAATATCTTTATGATTACGAAGAGTTTCCATCACAGATTTACCGTGAGCAAAATATTCAAATACAGCAGTAGCTACAACTGGCATATCATAACCCTTTTTAAGGTCTTTGATATACTGTTTTGGGTCTAGTGCTCCTTTATACTCAATTTTATCGTTACTTTGAATATCAAAATAGTTATTCACATTAAGACTAACAAGCATCTTATAATGTTCATCATCAGCAGACATCTTATTAGTTTCATTCCATTCTTTACAAATTTGATTATAAATATCAACTTTGTCATAAGGAAGTTTTATAACAATACCATCAGTATTTGCACTAACTACATGTATTCCTGCAAGTTCAAGAGATTCACAAAGGGTCATTGTCATTAACTGACCATTAATTGTAACTCTCATTTGTGCAAGTCTATCATAAAGCCAGAAATTTTCATAACCATATTTACCGTAAATAGCATTGATTACAATCTTTAATGCTTCTGCGGCAAGTTTATTATGAACTCCTGGTACTACAAAACCATCTTTATCGTCTGTATGTTTACATTTAACACGAGTTTGTTTGAAGTAATCTACCATTTTTGCAAACACTTTACGATTAAGGTGTGCAGGTACTACTTCATAACTTATTATTATACTTGGATAATATGATGTATACAATTTTGTTAATCTACATATTTCTATGTAGTTCAGACTATATCTTCATTATATTAAATAATGCAAGGTGCTTCGATTTAATTATTAATTAAACCTACGTCTTACGACTAGTCGTTGAACCTTCTTCCATATTAGGAAGCTCGGCTGCGGATTGTCCAATATTATCTTCTTTTACTATACTCTCAGTCTTTCTCTGAGACCAACATCTACATTACTGTGATGATTAGTGAGATAATCTCTAAGGAGTTCCCCGTCAATTCACCTTGTTTAACCACGACTTACATCAATCGTGATGAACATAAACATATTTATCAGTACTTTTAAGTATTACAGGTTTGTCTTGAGTATGAATACCACCAGTTGCTAGAGTATATATTGTGCCATAAAATCTATTTCACGTACAAAACTATCTTTATTAGTTCTATATATAACAACTTTCTTCATTTCTTCAAGTAAGTCTTGAAGTTGTTTTGTTTTAAACTTAATATGAGGAAATATTATTTTATTAAAACTAAGAGCAGTTCGCTGTGTACGAAGATTTTTAAAAGCATCTTCATGTAAACCACTACGTTCAGCATAAAACTTATTTAATAGTTTATCAGCAATATTACTTCTAGCACTACATAAAAAGTTTATTCCATAAGCATGACCAAGACTATATCTAAGTATAACTTCATCAGGCTTTTGTCTTACCATTTCACAACAAAGAAATACATCATTCTTATTATAATGTAACATAGGTTCAACATACTTAGGAAGAAGATACCTACTAAAATCAGCAGTAATCAAATGATTTAATTGTTCATTAGTCATACCTCTATAGTTATCTCTTTTCCTATATATATCACCTTCTTCATCGTCAATAGGAGGAAGTTTAAAATCAAGAAGATTATACCATTTAAGATTAATACTAACTTGCTTTAAACTTTTACCATACTTCTTACGTTCACCAGTGTCTTTATCTATATTTACTCCAGCAGAGTTAAGAGCAAATATCTTAAACAAATCTACAGTTACATAAGGAACTCTATATTTACGAATAACATTTAATAGTTTATCTTGCCATAAAGCATCTTTATCGTCTTGCATTGAAATAATCTTATCATTCACTTCTTTAAGAAATGAACAAAGTTGTTTTGTATTATCAAAACGATTCCAATACATTAGAAATGCTTTAATGAGCATATCATCATATCCTTGATTATTATAACCATATAAATCATATCTATCAACAGAACCATCTTCATGTTGTATAGGTCTCATCTTTTCAAAGAAGTCTATCAATTGTAACATTTGTGAATCATCTGTATCACTAACATAAAATATCCAGCTTTTTACACTATCAAGTCTAGACTTAATTTCTTCAACTGTTAAAGTATCAGTTAAAGCACCTTTACAATCTGCAAACTTATCAAGATAATCTCTAAGGTCTACAAAAGTAAACGAAATCATATTCTTAAATACTTCCAAATCTACGGCTAAACTATGTATCATCTATTATTCTTACTATTTCCATTCCATTATAATTATTATCTTTATTAGCAGTAAGCCATTTAACTAGACGATTACGAAATTCATCGTATTTATTATCATCTATAAACTTAATAAAAGGAGAGTAATTTGTACTGTAAACAAAAGGAGCTATATAATATAGTTTATCTTTACCTTTAGTAATATCAAAACCAAAATTACTAGCAGCATTACCAAGAAGCATTATCTTTTTGATAGTTATTGATTCTAATATCAGCAAATGTATGTATCATACATCTACGAACTATACTTTCGTTTACAGGACATTTATCATCAAGCTTACAACGAATAAGTGGAACAATAAAGGGGACTAGTTGCTCTACGACCCCCCCGTAAAAGGAGTAATAACCTCATTTATTATCTCCACATATTTACTAAAAGTCATTCCTTTATTCTTATAAGCATTATAATCAACATTTGGTACAACAATAATCATACCAGACATTGGATTACCAACACCTTTAAGACATTTACATTTAGTATTAAACATACCTAAAGGACATCCTTCACATAGTTTTATCATATATTAAATAAATATCTATATGGATATACTCTAATACTAGGATATTTACCACTAAGCATGGCATGAGGAAAATTACAACCTCGTTCTAATCTTCTTCTACTTTTTATTTTGTTCTGCATCTTTAATAATTTTAAAACCACTGTGTTCCATATTAAAATTAGATTCTAATTCTATAGTAAATAAATATCTAGTATTTTTAATATGGTTAATTGGAGCACCATAAAAATCTACACATCCGTCAATATTAATATCTAACTTAGTAATAGTAAAGCGACTGTTCTTAAAACAACGTATAAATTGATAATTATCAGTTTCTACTATATCGCCAATTTTAATAGGACAAACTTCTTCTATAATTTTACTTGCTTCACTTCTAAGTTTTCTTTTTTCCTTATTAAAATTTTCTACTAATATATTACGTTTAGATATTAATGATGCAATCAAATATTTAGTTGATTCATATTCATTCATAATTAATCTACATGTTTATCGTTATAATCAGGAATATAAGTATATTCTTTATCTACTTTAAAATCAGTATAAAGACTAGTAGTAAACATATATACTCCTTCTCGTTTACTCCAGGTTTTATCTTGTTTACGTTTAGTACCATAAACATTAATAATACCACTAATACTAGCTTTGATATTGGTAACTTTATAATAAACGTCTCTATACTTGCCAAAAGCACATTTATTTTGTTTAATATATACATCACCAATATGAATATTACAAGCACCAAGAATAACTTTTGCTGACTTATCAGTTAAATCTTTAATCTTAGCTGCATATTCAGCATCAGCTTCAGCTTTTAATCTAATATAATTATCAACTAATGTTTTAGGAGAGAATGCTCCATCTTTATTTTCTTCCATGTTATTTAATATTTTAAATTCTTGTTTACATACCTTTTACGGGGCGGCTATACGATTAATCATGTCGTACCCATAAACGGCTTATATTTCAAATAAATACGTAATATGTGAATTTCGCTAACGTACCTGTGAAGTAATTAACCACTCTGCTAGGTCGAAATCAAAAGGTGTGTTAACATTTTCAGGCATCACAGTTATAAGTTTATGAACTTCATTATCAGCTTTAATAACTGCTTTAGCACCAACTACAACACCACGAATTTTATTTGCTGCACCTTTCTTTTCAAGTCTTACAAAATCATTAACTTCAAGATTAGAATTTTTAAGAACAACATCAGCAATTACATTTTCGTAATATTTAATCTGTTCTTTACATTCTTCTATTTTTTTAAGAAAGTTTCTATAATCTAGAGGATTGTGACTTATATTATCCATATCTTAAAATTACTTTTTCTTTAGCTCTGCTAACTGCAACATAAAGTCTTCGATTAATATCTTTAGCGTTATTATATGGATGACCATTTTTGTCATAAACAATGTCATTAATATCAACCATGCTTACATTATATGTTGACCCCTGTGATTTGTGACTCGTTACCGAGAAACCATAGTCTAAATTACGATAATGAAGGACGGTTCCGTCATTCTTTACTAGATTGATTAAAATCAAACAACTTTCACGAAATTCAAAGTACTTTTTCCATTTAACAGCACGAACTTGCTTACCTGCATTTTTAGCTTGTTCTATCAAGTAGTTACATATTTGACAATATCTCTTAATAGAGTAATTATCTCTATGGTCTAGAACAAACAAAGGAGAAGTAACTTGTCCACCATGAACAGCTTGAAATTTAACCATGAATCCTTTAATATCGTATTTAGGATGAGTATAATTAGCAATATCTCTTACAATATAATCTTCGCTATTTCTTATAATAGTCTCTTTAAATTCATTTACAAGAGTTATATAAGAAGTAATTAAATCATTCTTTGTAATAACAGATTTTTCGCTGTCTTTAATTATAGTTTCTCTAATAAACTTATTCCAAGCAGAAACAGCCATATTAGTATAAGCTATAACTTTAACATAATCTGTATTTTTAGTTATTGCTTCATCACTAAACTGAAGTTCAACTTGATGTTGAAATTCAGCACTATTACAAACCATAAAACCTTTAGTCATTGTAGAATCAAATTTACTCTTATGTGTACTTATATAATTAAGGAACGTAAAAGTATTATGTTCTACATCATTTCTAAGCATACTACAAAGTTCTCTTATAGGATTATCTTCATCTTGTCTTACAATTTGAGTTAATCTATAAGTTGTAACATTCTTAAAAGCAGAAGGTTCAAGTTCGTTTACAGGAGGTACTTGGTCAACATCACCAAGTAATAGAAGTTTACAACAATTATTAACCAATACTTTACACATATAATTAAATAAAGCTTTATTTATCATAGAAGCTTCATCAACTACATAAAGGTTATAATCTTCAACTTTTATTCTACCTTGACGACTAAATTGAATATCTCTTTCATTAAATTTGTCAATATTATAATCAGGTCTCATTCCATAATCTGATTGAATAGTATTAACATTAACTGGTAATCCTACAAGAGAATCACGTATTACTCTACAAGCTTTATGACTTGGAGCACTTACACCAATTTGTGAAAAACTAATATTACAATTCTTCAAAATAGTCTTTAAAAGGAATGTTTTTCCAACACCACCTGCACCAATTAGAGCACGCTTAAAATCATTACGATTAAAAGGCTTATTAATAAATTCAATAAGCCCTTGATAAGCTTTTTGCTGGTCTTTTGTAAGACCAGCAATTTCAGCTCTTTCTTTATCAGTCCTATTTAAAGGACCTCCAACTAATGTATCTTCATTGTGCATTTATTCATCCTCATTATCTTGTTTTAAATTATAATATAAATTATGCGCTTTCAAAGAACGAAAGTCAGCATATAATACTCCTACACGTCTAACAATTCTAACACGTATATTCCAATTTCGACAAAATGGAACATATTGTTCTTTGTTTAGTTTCTTAAATATTCTATCACTTTCGTTTCTTATCAAACATATATACTTACCGTTATCTTGACCATGTATAGTAAATACTCTAGTAGCATCATTTAAATCGAACGATTCAGGAGTAAA
>CYGL01000434.1_pt1 | contig 17215 bp, 15 predicted proteins | sample 485531 | NCBI WGS metagenome assembly CYGL01 (sample SAMEA3497897, study PRJEB9818) | human gut metagenome | reverse complement strand
GTTTCAGAAGCCTGGCTGCGAACCGGCAGCGGGCCGATGTATCGCGAAACCGAATCTTCTATTGTCGATGAACTGTGCAAACGGTACAATATGTCACCGGCTCGGCGCCGCGTGATGGAGATATTTCTTTCCATGGACGACGAGAAGCAAGAGCAGCTTGCCGAAACGTTTTTTAATATCGTCACTGCTGCCAACGAATTTATGCAGAAACCAACAGCAGACGACAAGATAGACGCTGAGGTAGAGCGGTACAGATTGGAGCTACAAGCTGAAAGAAAAGCGGCTGCGTCTCCATGCGTCGGTGGAAGCGAACCCATCACTGGTACCGGTCGTCATTAAAACGACGGCGCTGAGTCTTTTTGCATCTTAAGGATGCAAAATTATATAGTCCTACTCCACTACACTCCACTACACTACATCGCATACTTACGATGCAAACAGCGTGACATGGAGACTATCTCATGATAGTCCGGCATATCGCATGATATGTCGAACGTAATGTAATAGCCCCGTCCAATCGTGGGCGGGGCTATATTTTAATATATAGGTATTAAACAGGAGGTGCTTTTGTGAAAATAAGGAATTTTCTATTTACACTAATAGTTATCGTATTTATTAGTTATCCTGTATTTGCCTTAGAAGTCATGTCTAACCACATGAAAATAAAATTGCCATCAGGTATTATTAAAAATGTCACCGTCATGAATCCTAATTCCATTAGCATTTTGACGCAGCATAGTTTACTTGTTTATACTATGTCCCATTTGGAATCAAAATCCGCTAATCGTGGTATTTCTTTTTTAGCAATTCCTTCTACGTATCCTAAATATGGTGAATCTTTTTTAACCTCATGGAAAGAAAACATCATCTCTAAAAATAATAGTATTATATATTCCAAAACAGTGCCTTCCAAAAATGGTGTACTGTTTATCTTAAAGCCCGAAAAAGGTCGGTATTATATTTGGTGTGATTTTATTAAAGATGACTATTGTTTTTCTATTACATGTTTAGGTACGAAAGATTTTGATTCTACATTGGATATGGGAATGTATTTATTTGATACAGTTTCACATTATGACTTTTATTAAAAAGAGTGGATTGTCTTGAAAAAATCGACATCATTTAGCCGTATTCCTACCTGTCCATACTGTCACATTCCAATGCAAAAACGTCAAGGACAATATGGAACATTTTGGAGCTGTCCTAATTATCCTCGTTGCCCGTTTACATTGAGTTATCCAAGTGGCACACTTTCTTCATCTCAAAAGATGTTTTTGTCATTAATAAAAAAGCGGGAATGCCTATGCAAAAAATATATCACCGATATAGATCATATGCTTGACTCAGAAAGTATATGTACTGCTCTTGAACAATATGAAAAAGAATTACTTTTTTACCACTCTGAATTATCTCATTTCTTTTCTCAAAGAAAATATAAAAACACGCAAACATCATTTGATTCTATTGTCGGGTATGTCTACTATTGTGGTGCCAAAAAGTTATATCAATTTCAACAATATGAACAGTCAGATTTGTTACTTACAAAATCGTTATTGATATTTGGTGATGGTATGTTGCGAAACAATGCTATTTGTTTGCAGAAAAAAATAAAATCATTATGTCACCCACCAAAACTTGTTAATTCAATTCCAAACACTACTATTGACGTTGTGCCTGTTAGTTCTTCTGCTTCTCTGGCAGCTAGTTCTCCATCAGATAGGATACCCCCTAAATCAAATGGATTCCTTGCTGCGCATAGACGCTATATAGGTGCATTTCTTACATTCAGTATACTTGGTGTACTTTTTCTTTTTACTAATGGATTTGGACTACTTTCTACACCATCAAAAAAAGCAGCTCCCCCAAAACCACCTATCACTCGATCCGTTCCAACTACAACCGATACCCATTCCCATACTAATAAATTTTTTATTTCACCTTCAGTTTCTCCGTCAATAAAATCTTCTTCACATCCCATAGATGCTACACATAAAGTAACATCTCAATATATTGGCAATGGTAGAACTGGTAAATTTCATATTCAGGGTTGTCGTGCTGAACAACGCATGAGTGAAAGTAATCGTATCTATCTAAATTCCCGAGATGATGCAATTCGTCAAGGTTTTATTCCGTGTCAAATTTGTCACCCATAAATGGAAGAACCCCGAACATAGCAGCATGTCCGGGGCAGTCATGAGTTCGCTATCGCAGAGAACTCTCTTCAATATTCAGTTGTGTTGTATAGGGGTAATTTGGCGAAAACCCTTCTACACGTTTATTATACTACATCTAAAACTCCGTTTGGCTTCACACTTTGATAAAATAAAAAGCCGCCCGCGCTACCAACACGGACGGCCGCATCAAAGCAAGCCGTTTCAAAGACCGCACGCCTACAGAAAGGATTGCTATGATTACATCATTATAGCAAATTCCTTTATGATCGGCAACCGCACGCCAAAAAGAAAGGATTATTGCTATGAAAAAACAACAAAAAGCGGCCATCTACTGCCGCGTATCTACGATACACCAAGTAGATAAATACAGCTTACCGGTGCAAAAGGAAGCTCTTATTTCTTACGCGCAACATGTATTGCATATTTCAGCCTATGAGATTTTTCAAGATGCCGGCTTTTCCGGCAAAAACACAAACCGGCCGGCATATCAAGACATGATTTCCCGCTGTCGGTCCGGCGAATTTACGCATATTTTAGTGTATAAACTGGACCGCATCAGCCGCAGCGTACTAGACTTTTCTCTCATGTACAATGAGTTGCAGTCGCTAGGCGTGACTTTTATTTCGCTCAATGACCAGTTCGATACGTCTACGCCCATGGGCCGTGCCATGCTTACGATTTCTTTGACGTTCGCGCAAATGGAACGAGAAGTCACTAGCGAACGTGTAGGGAATGTCATGCTTGCTCGATCAAAAAAGGGAATTCGCGTTGGTGGTGCTATTCCCCTGGGCTACAATTGGGATACGACACGCAAGACGCTTGTAATCAACGATGAAGAAGCCCAGACAGTGCGTTACATATTTAGTTGTTTTAAAAAGACGCATGTCATGTATCAAGTTATGCTTGCTTGCAATAATCAGCACATTTTAACAAAATCCGGTCATGTATGGTCTGTAAAAAAAATTCGTGCTATATTAACAAATCCCGTATATAAAGGTGATTTGGTATATAATCGTACATCCAAGCGCGGAAAATGGCGGCGTTTGCCGCCAGCAGAATGGGTAGTTGTTGAGAATATATTTCCAGCTATTATTCCACCCGCTGAATTTGACGCTATTCAAAAATATCTTAGTATTCGGCCTAAGCCAAAAAAGCTTTCTAGACATATTCATTTATACGCTAAACTTCTTTATTGCCCGTGTGGTAGTTGTTTTACTGCACGTAAAGATAAACCAAGAGCATGCCATCCCATTGACTCCAGCTTATACACTTGCTTAAATCATGTTTTAAACCGAGGTTGTAAAGAGTCATATACGCCTAGTGACGTAAAATTGACGCCATTTATTTTTCGATATATACAAAATATGCTATATGTTCAATCTTGCATCGATATGCTACAGTCGCCGTCACAGTTAGAACCGCTACTGCTTCAAGGTAATGAGCTTGCTGCTATTTCTCATATTATAAACCTGCAGATCATCTTTGACAGTATAAAAAAATCACACCGTGTAGACTATCAACCACCGACAGATACCCCTTTACAGCCATTCCGCATCAACAACGACGCAAAGCGCAGCCGCATCGAACGAGCCTTACAGCGTTTAAAAGACTTGTATCTATATGATGATGAAAGCATCAGCCGCGATGAATACGTTACCGAGAAGAAACGACTGCTTACACAGCTGCAGGCGTTGGAATATCCGGCAAAACCTACGGTGCCGTCTCCGTCCATTTCTGTAGCAATGCAAAACGATAATTTAAAAAAGTTGCTCACTGACTCCGCACCCATTACATATGATACACTCATGGCAATTGTCGGAGAAAAAATAGCGTTCGACTTTGTACACGCCATTATTTCAAAAATCAATATAAAAAACAGGCGTATTCATTCGATTACTTTTAAAAATGGTATAACTCACGAATTTATATACGCTACTCATTAATATACAGAAAGAGCCGTCTTTTCTTTAAGACGGCTCTTTCTGTTATCACTGTTTTTTCATCACATGTTAATCGAATATGAATTTTATAAAATGGCTCAACCACGCTGTTTTATGCACACCCTCAATTAGTATCTTCTAGTGATCCATATAATACTAATTGAGGTCTTTTATTTTATATGCATGAAATTGATTAATTATAGCTAATCAATTTCATGTGTAGCTAAATAAATTCTAAAAGCTTTATCCCGTGGCGCATCAATATCATTAATATATGCATCAGCTAAATGAGCATACATGCCGATGTCTTCGCCAATGATTTTACAGTAATCACTGTACATCATATTCATGACATAGTGCCAGTCGTTTATATTTGCTTTGACGTTATATTGATTCATGACAGACATAGTCTGTTCTTTCGTCCAATGGCCGCCGTGTGTGCCGTCGGCGTTTTCCATTTCTGATACTGCTTTCTTGGCCAAACATTCGCAAAAATGCCCATCGTATATTTCGTTGTGCATCATTAAAAAAATCTTTTTGTATTCTTCCGGGCAATCTTTTTTTACTTTTTGAGCTAGTAACGCAATCATGTTATCTATAATTTGTTCTTTAGATGCATCTTTCGATACTTTTTTATATATGTCTAATATCATTTCCATGTATATCTCTCCTATGCAATTTTTATAACTGTCATGGTTATGTTATTTACAGTTGCACCAACTCCGGATAGCTGCACTTGCAGTGCGGCTTTATTATTGATACAATCGCATGATTTCAAAACATCAATAACTGCTGCAAAGCTTAGGTTTGCCGTATCACCGCTGCTAAGTGTTGCCGCTGCTTGCGCACCCGGAACAGCTGTATTATTTTTCAATAATTGTATCGTGCCTGTTCCAGCAGTGGTCCCGATTAATTCGGCTGATACATTTACATAGTACAGTCCTTTATTCTTTAGCGTAACCGTATTGCTCCCGTTAATATAGCTTATGCTGCACCCCGTCGTATTACTAGTTGCAAAATCAGCCACGCCGTTGGCTGCGACGGCTTGAGATGCTGTGTTAATTGCCATACATGATGATTTTTTATAGCACGTCATTTTTTACTCCTCCTATAAAAAAGGGACGGTGCATGCCGTCCCTTTTTGTGTAGACATACACTGTTATTAATTATTGCATCCACTGCATGCACTTACCGATTGATACGGGCTGTTTGTTACATATGCCGGAATCGGTGTTGGCCGCAGGGTTCCGATCAGCGTTGCGTTCTGTGCTTGCTGCGACAAATGTAAATTTGCGGTTTGCAACTCTCTGTCACGATCTGCTAATTTATCCCGCAAATCCTGCATTACATTCTGTGTGATCAGGGCGCGTGTTGCTTCGCCTTCCGCATGTATTGCTGTCGTGATTTCGCACGTATTTTTATAGTTTTCTGCTTGTACTGCTGCAATAGCCTTTTGCGTTTCACAGCAACACTGCTGCGATTGAAACGCATTCTGCGCCAGCTGCATTTGTAAGTCTTTCGTGTTGTTTTGCGTAATAAATCCGTTTTGAGCTAATGCCATCTGCACTGCCTGCGACTGCTGCCAGCCGTCTTTTTGGGCCTCGAAATTTTGCTGTGTGAGCTGCGTAATTCCATCTCCCAAGCGGCTGTTGAGATTAGTATATAGGAAATCATTGGTGACCTGGTTTAAGCCGTTGTTATTTCCTCCCCACATACCATTACCGCCCCACATCATCATAGCAAAAATTAAAAATACCCAAATAAAACTGCCGCTAGAACTCCACATATCAGTATTTCTATTGTTCAAGTCATACGTTACCGGAATACCTGCGTTTTCCATCATTTCTTTTTCCTCCTTTTTTATTTTTTATAAATAAACTAATTAGTTTATAACCGTTATTTTTTCAGCCCCATTTGTGCCATCATAGCATCAATGTTGACGCCTCGTTCTTTTGCCATATTTCTTGCAATTTGTTCCAGCTGCTGCGGGCCTTTCCCATTTATAAGCTGTTGTAAATTTGCGAATGCCGGATTATTTCCACACATGTTTTTTAGCATTCCCATTGGGTTTTGACTACCTTGCATCATTTGCCACATTTGCATTAATTGCATTTTCGTTTCCTCCTTGTAATAATTGTTCTATTTTTTCTATTCGTTTTTCTAAATCACTTGCATTTGTTTTGCTTTGTTCTTGCTGTACCAAACGATATTCAAGAATTACTGCTCGCCCCGTATTCAAATCAAGTGCTTTTGTATATATGCAATTCTGATTCGGGCAAGGGTAGTACGTTGTTGAGCCATCAAACGGTATCTGCGCTTGTACAACATCTTGCATACTGCCTACTCTATATCCTTGTACCTGCTGCATCATTGGGTTGTAATACATATTCAGCACCTCTCTTTGACTATATTATAGTTTAAATTTATTCGCTAAAATAAATAATAATTAATCAGAAAATAGCTAAATTATTGTAAAAAATTAGTCGCGATTCTTTCGTATATTTTTGATAATTCTGCACTAATTTGTTCTTTGCAGCGCATGGTTTCAATAGCTATACGGCTATTGTCAAATCCGTTTACATGCCGCATCATTACTATTTCACGCTGAAATGGCGTCAATTTCAGTTCATCTACGACTGCATTAAATCTGCTTTTGGTTAATCCATCTATCCATGCTTTAGCTTGTTTTCTGCTTTTCTTCATTTACATATAACATCTCCTTATAAAAAAAGCGTCATAAACACACTATCGCATTTATGACGCTTTAAAAAATTATTTAGCTATGGTTGTTATTGCAAATATAGCAGCGATAACAACATATGTATCTCTTTGTCGCTGCAGCCTTTTATTCTCCTGCTCTTTCTGTTTTATTTGCGTTTTCAATATCTGTACATTGTTTTGCAAGTTCGTCAATGAGTTTTCTGCAATCTTCAATGATGCTTGCGCTTTCTGTATTGCGTTCTGCGATTCTGTCAGTTGTTGCCGTAGCATCGCTAAGTCGCTTTTGTCCGCTTTCGAGTTCTTTTCCAGCTGTATCAATTTCATATCCAGCTCTGTCAGCGTCCGCTTGTACATTGTCCACTGTTCCGGTGATAGGTGTATCATTTGTTGGTTCGTAATATCTGCACACCATCCAGCCCGCGGCAAAGACAAGCACAACAAGCAAAATACAGACAACAAAATATATTTTATTTTTATGTTTCTCAATACTCTCAGCAATCATGATGCCTCCTTACTCTCCGTATTCGCTCAAATCCAATGCCTCAACATATTCATATGTCGCATATGCCCGGTTCGCATATCCTTCTTGATATTCGCCGCAACCCGCCGCATTGGCATATTCATCGCGAAACATTTCATACACGCATTCTAAGCTTCTTAAATCATACCCTCGTTCCTGGCGGCGCAGGCAAAACTGCTGTACGACATATGTTGACGTCGGGCACCAAATCCCACAATAAATCAGCGGACGGGCTTGATCTAAGTCTGATACTTCCCACAGTGCATCTACATAAGATAAGCAATCATTTGTTAATTGCTCAAGTTGCGCCGTTTCTCCGGCATCACTTGATAACAGATTCTGCAAATCATATAATTCTCCGGCTGCTTTGATGTCGCTAAATGTCCGGCCGCTAAATTGATCCCCTCCCGAAATCATCGCTAACAATCGATCTGCCCGCGGTCCTTCCCACTGGCTAATGCCAATGGACGGATAATCCCCGGCCGTGCTGCATGTGATTGTGTCAAAGCTTCCTTCTACACCGGTATTTACAATTCCTTTTGCAATTTCTCTTGCCAGCTGTTCACGTGTCATTTTCCTATTCCTCCTATTTTATCTGTTACACTTTTTATTATCCCGTTCTCTGTATGTGCAGTATTCGTACTATATTTTGTCCATGCTGCTTTTCCCAAGCCAACGACGACCCCCAGTGCCGTGCCGATGGCACCTATTCCAGCCCAGCACGATGACAACTCAAAGTGCATGCCAAACAGTGCATTGCACCAGTACCCAATAAGCCACGAGAAAAAAACCAATGCCAATTCAAGCATGAGAAATAACCCTACGATTACTACAATCTGTATCCAATTTGTTTCTGCCCATCGGCCAAATTTCAATAATTTATTCTTCATTTTTTCGTTTCCGCATAATCAATTCTACTGACCAAGCAACATATATACCGTTTCATGTATGCTGCTTGGTTTTCCATGAGAAAACGTTCATTAAAACTTATTAAATTTTTGCTCTTCTCTGATTCAAGAAAGCCATTTAATTTCATTAGTCTATCTTGTAGTTCTTCTAGTTCAATCTTCATTCTATCAATATATGTATCACTTTTTTTATAATGTTTTTCAAATACGTATTTTGGGCTCCAGCTTTTATAGCCATCTTCATAGATTACTTTATATCCTTCGTCTCCCGCCTTATGGTCGCCTGCATCTTTCCAAGCTAGGCATGGATAGGCTTTTACCACTTTTGTTCCAATATATGTATGTTTTTCTACTTCCTCCACAAAATCTTTGCTCACAGGTTCCTCCTCTGATTCTACTGTCTCGTAAGTCTTCTCGAAAATATCCGGTTTGCATGGATACTGTTCACCATTTACACCAGTGATAATATAGTCACCAACACTGGCTTTCATGTCTCCTTCAAGAGTATGAATGATTTTTTCTTCTTTCGTCTGATATGCTTCAATTACAATTGCCTTTTTACGGTATTTCATGATTACTACCTCCTAAAGAAATCAACTACAAACGATACAACTGCTCCAATCACTCCTGCTATACAGTACATCGTAGATATCCTGTGATGTGCTGATTTGGTGGACTGACTTGCAATAATTGCCGTTTGATTTGTTTTATCTAGCTTTTCCGTCAATACTTCCATGTTTTTTTGCATCAATTCCAGTCTTGTTTCAATGGCTGCGAGACGCTGCACAATTTCTTCTTTATATTCTTGTTCGCTCATGTTTTTTCAAGTGGTGTCCATAATGTACTAAGTGTATATAACATTTTATTCATGCATCTTCCTTCTATCCTTTTTTCTTCCCTACACAATTTCCTTCTGTGTCAATCATCCAACCCATACCATCAAGTACCTTGTCAATACCTTCTTTGTACTTTGGGAATTTTGTGATGACTGTGTTGTACTTTAGTTTCTGCAAAATAATCTGATACGCCAAATATTTAGCCATTTGTAACCTCTCCTTCCAGCAAGGTGTTTACAGCGTCTTCAAGAATAGCAATTCGTGCAGACAAAGAGGGTGTCTGTTCTTTTGGGGAGTCTGGACAAGGAGTTACTTACAAAATATTCCCCCTTATCAACTATCATAGCATTTATTTTTAATGCACCATGCCGCTGTATTTTCATATTCAATGAGGTTTAAATCTTGTTTGTATAGTTTAGTTCCTATCATTTTATTTCCACCTTCCGATTGCTAAAACACTTGCAGGATACCTGCTAGAGGTATTCCTGTCGGACATAATATAAACCCTTGTGTTGCTAACGTCCCTCAAATTTATGGAAACACTGTTTTGATTCAGTACACTTGCTTGTACAGTGGGGGTCGCGTTAAAAGGAACAGGATAAGACCACGTGGCATCTGTGTTAAAAGTGTGGTTCCAACACATTTGTATCCCACTTGTATATCGAATCCAGGTATCTCCCTGACTATCCACTCCTTCAGCTCCAGCAGCATCTAGTGAAATAAACTTTCTAAATGCTGTATCATTTACGCTGTAGTTCGTATTACCAGAACGAGAAAAAAGCATACCATCAGGCTGTGATAACCATAGTTGTGTACTTTCACTATGTTCATCGGCAGGAAGATTGATAAGCTGTCCATATTGTGTAGGCTGATTATTAATTTTATTCTGCGTGTAATAAATAGAACAAACTCCTAACCGATTCCACCCAACATTAGACACATCAGCAGGCACATAGTTTTCTGGATAGGAGTGCATACCATCCCAAAGTGTCTTAGGCGTAACACCATCACCCCATGTGCCATCTCCTTTTAATACTTTATTCTGCTGTCCTGCTGATGGTTTCGGAACTTTACCACTCGTACCACTTATGTACTCTGTGGCCCCTTTAAAGTCCTGAAAGGCAATATCACCCCATGTGCCATCTGCTTTCAAAAACTTTTCCTGCTGTCCTGCGAATGGTTTCGGAACTTTACCACTCGTACCATCAGTAGTAGCTGTAGCACCTGTAAAATCCTGAAAGACACCTGCTGATTCTGCGGCCTGTTTAGCACTGTTAGCGGCGGCCGTCTCTGAATTATGCGCCTTAGTGGCACTCGTAGCCGCCGCATGCGCACTAGACGCACTAGCAGAAGCACTATCTCTAGCATTGATTTCCGAGGACTTAGCATTTGTCTCAGAAGTCTTTGCATTAGCTTCCGACACAGCCGCTTTTGTCTCCGATGTTTTCGCATTAGTTTCCGATGTTTTCGCATTAGTTTTCGATGTTTTCGCATTAGTTTCCGAGGTCTTTGCGTTTGTCTCAGAACTCTTAGCGTTCGTTGCGGACGTTGCCGCTTCTTGTGCCTTCGTTTTACTATACAAAGCCCACTCTTTAGAACTCTGTGTATAGCCTGTAGGGCTGTTGGCGTCTACTACTCCATCGATGCTTACAGGGGACATGGCCCATTTTTTTGCCATGTCTTCGCTATTGGCTGCATTTTTTTCGCTTTCGGCACTGGAACTGGCGCTGTTTCTGGCGTTGGTTTCGCTGAGTTTGCAGTCGTTTCGGATATGCCACAGGCTATTGCAGCGGCTTCCGATTTCCTGGAGGATCATGATAATCCAGTCTAGGCTTTTTTCGATGAGTGAGAATGGCAGTTTTCCCGGAAGATCTGCGTTCTGCTGCTGCGGTGTTTCCCGGATGAGTTTGATGGAGTATGGCGCGGCCAGGGGTTCCCCGGCTAAGGGGTACTGGTATATGTTGCTGACTTTGTCGTACTTGAAATTATTCGTAATTCGTTTTTCATACCCCACATCATTGATGATGTACCCGACTATGTCATCGCTACTACGATACGGATAAGGATATGGAAACGACGTTTGCACGCCGTCTCCTTTGTATGTAATACTTACTTCGGCAGTTTGAATCATTTTTTTATCGTCCTTCTGTTTTGTATTTTTCTTTTCTTTTTGTTTTTCTGCTTTTTCTCTTTCTTTCGCTATTTTATATCGTCTATCAAAAATAACACTGTTCACTAAGTCAAGAATACTTCTGTCTGTATCTATTAAGCTAAACCGCATCAGTGACCAAAACCCATCAGTGAGTGTGTCAGAAAAGCCTGCGTATCTATTCAAAGCTCTGGTCAAATGTCTCCCTACATCGGTTGCATCTTGATTTTTTGAGCCAGCCGACTGTATACCTTTTTGCAATTCATCGATGATAGAAATTGCCAGTACATTGCCGCCATCGTAGTTTGGTAAATCAAACGCTGCATTGGCCGCAAATTCAACTGCATCTCGTACTACTGGTAACCCTTGTGTCGTATTGGTAATCATTTTGACACCCATCTTTTTCATTAAAGTTTCCCAATCGTCACCGGCTACTGCCGATCGGAATAGCTGCTCAAAAATTGTCGGCAGTACAATCCAGTACAGCATGGCATTCCACATTCCTACTTTGCTTTTTCCTGCGCTAATGTTGTACCCTTCTTGGATGAGCGCATTCATTACCGTGCTGCAGTATGAATAAAATGGGATAATTTGAGATACTAATCCTTGTGTTCGCTGTACTTGCGCTTGGTCTTTTGTCATGCCGGACCCTAGTACATTTCGCACGGCTCTATCTGCTTCAAAGGTTGCCTGATCTCGCATTACCAGTTCATCTGTTTTTCCTTCTTCAATTTGTCGTCGCAACGATTCTTCGTATTGCCATTTCCAAAGCGGCATAGACAGCATTAGGTCTGTTTCGGCTATTGCAAGGTACGCAAACCGGTTTATGCCATCTTTTATGCCCCCTATATATTGTACCTTGTTTCCCACTCCGTTTGACTTCACACTTATGATACTTGCGTTTTTATCAACATCAAAGGTCATGTGTTGCCGGAAATCCTTATCCAATGTATTGATTCGTTCTGCCATAAACGGCGAGTGTTCCATGACAAATTGTCGGTTCTTTTTATAGTTTCCTGTAATATAGACGTCTTTTAATGCTTTCCATGTATTTGCAAATCCGATTTCACGCATCATAGGGAATATATTTAACCCATTCAAAATGGCTGTACTTGCACGATATGCCATAACGCTATATGTGGTATTTCTTCTAAGCGTTTCCAACATTCTAGATATTTTATCTGTTTTGGCTATATCTGTTTTCCAGCAGTCCCGCGCCCATTGTTTCAACATCTGGTACGTTTCTATGCCGTAGTCCTGCACTATGACCGCTTCCATTTCTTTTCTATTTAGCAATTTGTATACGTCTGTGACGGCCTCACGCATACAAATATGGTGTATTGCTTCATTGACTGCTTGCGGCCATATATTTAAGCTTTTCATTACCACTTGCCCTTTTACTACTTTTACTCGTTTTTTAGTGCTTCCCATGCCAATGGACATTGCCGCGTTACCCGATAATTGAGATTTAACTATATCATCTAATTCCATATCCGTTGTTCTTGTAGAGATTTTCGGATCGTAGACGATTGGATAATATCCGCCGCTTACTTTTTTGCCATTGATGGTATACGGTGTTGCTTGTACTCTGCCAAGACCGACGCCGTACAGCCGTTCCTGTACTTTATTTCGTTCCGGCCAATACTGGTCTATCTGTTTCCATACAGCTTCTAAAAAGTCTAAGTCTTTTTCTGTAAATACTTTTGCAAATAGATTTTCTACATCTGTCTGCGTGTATTTTTCATGCTCATGCCGTATGCCTTCGTTGAGATTGTCTAAAATACGCTGCCGTCCTTCTTTATTTCCCCAGTTCAAAGCAATAGTCATTACTTGTTCCTTAGTGTAATTGCTGATTCTTCCGAGGTTGTATAACTTATCCTGCCGGATATGCCGCCATTCTGTTTTGCTATACATATTATAAATTTCGCCGAATTCTTTATAGGCTTGCTGCAGCATACTCATTTCATTTCGTGACGCTGTATCTATTGGTTTGTAGATATATTTGATAAAAGATTTACCCATGTCGTTTAGCACGATTTCCGGCTTGGTTAACGATAGCAGCGCATCGCTTAATGTATCTTTTAATCGTCCTTTGGCCGTTTTGTCATTTTCTTCCTGCTCTGCACTCCACAGTTTTTGTTCTATTGTATCCACGGAATAATCACGTTCTGCTAGCATTTCGGCGACGGCATCGATGATACTTACTTGTTTGCCATCGTCATTCATGAGTGTTGTTGCTTCATAGTCCCGTTTCCCTACGCGGTAAATTGCCTGTATAGCTTGGTAAATATCTTTCATTTGTGCCATAGTGATATTTTTTTGGTAATCTTCTATACGGTCTTTGCGTTCTACCATAGCTCGTACCCAAGGTGCAATTAAATCATCCGGATTTAATTTTGATTTCTGTTCTGTTTCGTTATCCGGCGACAAGTCGCGGTACAAGTATTCCCAATTTATGCCGATAGGGTTGCCTTTATCATCGAGCGGCATACGTCCGTCCCGATTATCAAGCCCTAGGATATACGCCAAATGTTCAATAAAATAGCGTTCGTTCGGTCCCATCCGTGTAGGGTTCTTTTGTCTCTTGATACGATTAATGATACCGGCAATCCCTGTCCGTTCTTCGCCTGTAGCAGCGTCTTCATAATCATGGCCAAGGGCTTTTCTTATGAAGTCTTCATTCTCTTTGGCTACGCGTGACATGCAATAGAATTTTTGCGCGTTGTTTTTTTCTATGATTGCTTCCGTAAAGTTTCCTGCTGACATCTGTATATCAGCTCGGCGGCTTGCCGATTTTGCTTTTATTTCATAATGCCTCCACGTCGTCGCATCACCGACGGTCATATCATTCATTTCTTCCCGTGTCAGTCGCAATACCGATTGATAGTTACTGCTGCCCATGTCGCGTGCATCGTTTAATCCTTTAATGACTTCATTCAGCCCGGCTTTTAATTGGGCAATCGTCCGTTCGTTTTGTTCTTTTGTTTCTTTTCCTTTTTCTTTTGTTTCTGCCAGCCGTTTTTTGAGGTCTGCTATTTCTTTACTTTTGGCCAGTATACTGTCTTTCATGGCCCCTTTAGCGGCTTTTTCTTTATCCGCTATATCTTCCACATGCAATATGTTACGCAGTTGTGCGGCTACTTCCGCATCCGTGCCGGATACATTTCCCACTTCTCGCATAGCTTTTACGCATTCAGCAATATAGCTGTTTAGTTTTCGCCGCATCGCATGGGCTTCTAATTCATTGAGTGCTATTTGGCCATTGGTAGACGCCAGCTGCTCATCGGCCATCGTTCTGATTTGTTCCGGCGAATACATCAGCGCATCATATTCTTCTTGTTTGGCTTTCATATATTCATGGGTACGTTCTTCCAATGTGCCGCCCGCTTCTTGCATGGCTTTTCTAAATTCTTTTTCATCCGCAATATTCAATTTTGCCAAAATACCTGCTCTGACTTCTGGCATGGTATTATACAGGTTTTCATATTTATAGAGTTCGTTTTCTTCGCACAGCTGTTTTTGATACGCTATTTTTTCTTCTTCCAGTCCGCGCTGTCGATCCGCTTCATCTTGTTTTTTGATGTCTTCCATATATTTCTGCATCAGCTTTTCTTTGGCTGTTTCTCTGATTTTTTCGGCCCATTTCTTTATCATGTTCCCTTCACTGCCGGATAAATCGCCGCTAAATCCTTTTCTGTCCCATGCGTTTATTTCCCGCAGCTTTGCCCATGTTTCTATTTCTTCATCCGTTGCAAGCATTCTGTCCATAACGCGTTTTACATCTTCCGGCGGTTCTTTTCCCAAGTTTTTAAGGTCTTGATAGATACCAATCAGCCATTTCTTAAATTTCCGGAACGGCCCTTGCAATTCCCGTACCGGTGCTTTGCCGTCTGCTATATACCTTTCAAAGGCTCTTGCGAATCGTTCCTGCATCCAGCGTTCTTCTGCTGCTTTAATGGCCACAGTATCGCCACTTTCGCGGGCCTTCCGGATAGCGGCTTCATAGCCTGCAAATTCCTTCTCTAGCCGTGTCCCCTTGTAGTCGTCCAGTCTTCCGTCAGCATAAGACGCCCAGTCCTGAATTGTATGCCAGTCCTCGACAAGCTGTTTCGGCGCGCCTTCTTCCTGTACCATACGTTCCATTTCTGTCAAATACATATGGGCTGATTCATGGATGAAAGAAGACTGGTCCGCTGCATCAAAGAGATGGATAGCGCCAGAGTTAGCGTCGAAAGCACCACGGATTTTCCCCTGACGGTATGCCTGGTTATATTTGTCTATGATCTGAATGGCCTTGTCATCAAATACGACATAGCAACGGCCATCATAGGCATCATCATAGGTAATACCGTGGATTCCTTGTGCATTTAAATATTTCGACGTTTTTTCTATGTCTTTCCCGTCTGATAATGCATCAGTCAAATAATTGTAGATTTCTTTACCTGTCCCAATGCCTTTTTCCAATGTGGCTTCCGGGTTTTCCATAGCCGCTTCTATCAACTGATTCCGCTTCTTGTCGCCAGCCCCTTTAGCTTCTTTGGCCTGTTGCTGTACACCTGGAAGTTCTTCTTCCCACCTCTTACTTTCTGATTCCATATAGGAAGTATCGTTTATCTGTTCGTCGGTGTATCCTTGTTTTTTTAGGCTGTTTAAGGCAATCCGCTTCCTAAACGCCGGAAGGCCTTCCCATCCCAGGCTGGCGTCGTGGCAATGCTTTATGTTTAATTCCACTTTCCGCAAAGCTGTTTCTGCTTGGATTTCATCTTTAGTACTACCCATAGCTTGGCGCAACCATTTTGTCCAGAAGGCTTGTTTCTGTTCCATAGACAAAGATTGTACTGCCTGGAGAATCTTAGTTTGAACGCCTTTCATCTGGTCTTTGTAGTGCTTGTCTTCATCCAGCAACTCTTTGTTGGCCGGAACGTCGATTTCATATAAGACCGACGGAAGCCCGCGGTCTTTCATTTCTTTTTTGTATTTCTGAGCAGTCCGCTTGCTTTTCGCGGCGTAAATGCCCCAGCCGTGCATACTCGCTCCGGTGCCACTGCCGATTTTCCCTAAATCAAAATTATCAAAATCTACACCACTTCCATGCCATGCCCGTTGTTCAAACTTATCCGGGCCTATGTACATGACACCTCCGGTTTTGTTGTCTCCAAAATAGATACCATAATTGGGGGTACCATCGGAATTGACATAAGGCCTCCCCTGCCAATCATTGACATGCTGTAATAACACTCGTATACTAATATTAGAAGAATCAATATTTAGTAATGGCTGGTTAGACCCTTGCTCTTTCGAGGAAGAATTTCCAGAGGTACTGCTAAATATTGATTCTTTTTTGTTTGAAATATCATATGCTTTTAGGGATGTATATTCACCGCCTTCTACGAGAAATCTATTTCTTAAGTCCTTTACTGTTACCTTTACTAAATAAATTTCATTATTCATTTTTACCAAAGAAAAAATCAACGATATTTTCTTTGATTTGCTGTGCCTATCGATATGATCTTCTACCCATATTCCATTCTTTATAATTTCTGGAATAGCCTCAATCATTTCGTAATGAGCAGTATTACTCCTGTTTTCCTCGCTTCCTTCGGTACTAGTCTTATTAGCTTTAAAATGATTGATTGAATCTTTATTAACGATGACTTTGTTGCCTGTCGCTTCATTGACATAGGGAATATATTCACCTTTGTCGTTTTTCTTAGAAACAATGTCATCTTCAACAGTGCCCGGCAGTTGCTTTCTTAAATCCTTCCAATCCATCCCCGCATATTTTTCTTTGATAGTAATTACTGGGGCAGGCTTATCTAGTTGAATATCCACGTTCGTAATTGGCTGGCCATAGGTGCCGGCTTTTTTATTGCCTGCCACAATCGGATGCTGTTCCATAAATTTTTTCGGTGTATACGCTGTATCGCCGTATTCGTTCATGATATTAGTCCAGCGTTCGGCCATACG
>CYGL01000433.1_pt1 | contig 17282 bp, 30 predicted proteins | sample 485531 | NCBI WGS metagenome assembly CYGL01 (sample SAMEA3497897, study PRJEB9818) | human gut metagenome | reverse complement strand
TTTTGTTTCGATAAGTTCTTTAATCATTGCCTTAGTTCCTGTAAAGTTCATTTCTGTTCTCCTTTATTGTCTTAACTTTATGTATTCATTATACGATAAAAAAACCACCTTGTCAATTACAAAGCGATTTATATTATATTAAGGTTTGTGTTTCGTGTTTTTGGTCAAAGAGTGATATTACTGTGTTCAAATCGCTAGCTAAGTTATACGCTTCTGAATATAGCAAGCCTTTTCTGATATTAGTATGATACTTGCTTGTTTCACGCAATGTTATTAAGCAATATTCCCCATCGAAATCTACGTTATAATCTTCCATGATTAATCCCCTATGGTTGATATTGCTTGTACTGCCTCTAGCGCTCTATCTCGTGCTTTTTGCAAGCTCTCTAAAGTTGAACCCCACAATTCAAGCTCATTCAAAGCTATTTTGGTGTCTAATTTGAGGAATTTAGCTACTCGTTGGTATTCATTTTTGCCATCTACTACATCATCTAAACTATACTGTTTATCGCAAACATCGTTTAAAATCTCTAGTGAAAGTTCCATTTGTGCTGTAAATTCTTCGTTTTCCGCTAGCATAAGCAGCTTATAAGTTAATTCTTTAAGTGTCAAAAATCCATTCCCCCTTGTTGGTTAATTGTAATACTGTAAGTTTGATATACACCTTGGAAACCTAGGAAGTCAACTTTTTTACCGTATAAGTCCCAGTTTTCACCGTATGATTGCTTCAAAACATCTACTACAGTGCTAAAATCCTCATCATTTACTAGATATAAGTTCATTACTCGCTTGCTGTATAAGTTGTTCATGTCGCTCTCGAACACATTTACATCAATTACTACGCTTTTTTTAGGATAATTAGTAGGCTCTGTCAGTCGTCCTGTTACCCATACTACATTGTCGAAAGTTTGTTCTGTCATTTAACTACATCCTTTAATTCAATTTCGCTATTATCTGATAGAGTTACCGTATAGTTGACTCCTTTTTGTTCTAATTTCATCACGTGGAAGAATTTACCATCAATTGTAACACCTTCGGTTAAATTACCAGGATCAACTGATAACCGTGGTATGTTCATTTTAACTACTTGCGCCATAATAACTGAACTATATTGACTTGAATATCGACCCCAGTTATTTTGCGTTATAGTAGCAATGAAAGGCACTCCATTGACTGGATGCACCTTAACTTTGCCGTTTATATTCATTATTTACCTTCTTTCTGTTTCAAGTATGTGATTAGCTTCTTAGCTTCTTTTTCTAGAATTTCTGCAATAGTGTAATAGTTCAAATAATCGAAAGCACTACCTGTATATTTCTTAGCCATTTTCTCTACATCTTCTGGAAGTGATTTTGTTGTAGGTGCTAATTCTCGTGCAAGGCTTGAAGCTCGGTATAATTCGATAATGTAATCTCGCATATTAGCATTATTTACAATTTTCTCAGCTCGTTGCGCTTTTCGTTTCGCTTCAGTGAGTTGAATTTTCAATGAAGTATTATCTGAGATAGCTTGCGCTAGTTTCATGTTTTTACCTTCTTCTACGCTTGCTGCTTTACTCATTACTCGAGCTTGTTCCATGTGGCGACCTAGTTTACCAAGAGTATTAATACGGATTAGTGTTTCCATCGTCTTAGATAACTCTGCATCTGCTGTAAATGGTTCATTTGGTTTGTATTTCTTATTTTGATTCTTGATGTACAAACTAAGTCGCTGTGTAATATTAAGTTCTTCGTGTAATTCTCGCAATGTAGTCATTTTATTTATCTCCTCGTTTTGCTTTATTAGTTGCTACTAGTTGTGTTAATTTGAACCACTCTTCAGGATTGAACAGCTGCGGATAATTTAAGTCAATAAGCGTTGATGCTATGTCGTATTTACCTTGCAAGCTCAATTTATCAACTTGGTCCAGTGTTTCTTCATATTTTGTCATATGCTACCTCTAGAACGGTAAGTCAACGTCTGAACCTAATTCTTCAGTTGCTCCGAATGGATTAGGCTCTTCTTGTTGTGTTACTGGTTGAGTTCCTGCATCAATCCAAACTTTATCTACTACAGGGAAATTGAACTTATGGTTTGTGTACTCCCCATTTTGCTCCGTTTCAATTTTACCACTAATCAAAGCTACATCTCCAATTTCAAAAAATGCTGGCAAGAATGCTGTTACATATTTACCTTTTTCTGTTTGCACGTTTACCATCTTCTTATTGTCTTTAACTACTTTTGTGTTACGTTCTGTTAGCTGTACCGCTACTGTTGTAATTGCCATTGTCTAGTTCTCTTTTCTTTATTTGATATATTTATTTTACTATATTGTTTTTAATTTGTCAAAGCGATAAGTTATTTAATGTTATGTTGTTTTACGTAAGTATTAGCTTGCGGACCTGTCATTTTACCAGTAGCAACTAACTTTTTAAGTTCTGCCATTGTGTATAAAGATCCTTTCTTAGGTGCTGGTGTACTGTTATCCATGCTATCTGCATCTTTAGTGTCATCGATTAACAACATTTGACCGAAAGCGTACTTGCTCGCATAACTGAAAGCTGCACCTGTAGCTTGACCTTTATCCATACCTTTTTTATTAAGGTCTACAACTGAATGACCATCTCCACTAGCTACAACTGTATCACCTTCGTATATACGTAAATGAACACTGATAACAATCTCGCCAGCTAATTCAATTGGTTCGCTGGAACTTTTTAAACGCATGTCGTACTTGAGTAGCAGCGGTTTTAATGCTGTTTGTATATCTTCGTTGTTACGAAAATTATATTTACCAAACGAATTATATTGATTTTTAGGCGCCTTAAACTCGTTTATTAGTTCGTTAATTTTCATCTTCTGTCATCAATCCACCGTTGGATTGCCTTTCTTTGTTCTAATTCTTGCTTTTGGGTAAATGGTTTTACTTTACCATTCTTGAAATATTGAGGTTCTGGAAAGCCGTTCTCATTGAAGTACGCTCTTACCTTTACAAAGAACACTTGACAATGATAAGTTAACTGTCCTCCGCTTAGTTCGTGATATTTTAAGCTAGCTTCTCGCCATGCTTTTAAATCATCTAAGTTAGTTATCATAGTCGTTGAACATCTTTACCGCACTAGCTAAGTTTTTATAAACTTCTTCCGCATCTTCTCCTGTGAGTTCAATATAACTTTCTAAGTAATTATCTCGCTTAGCGAAGTCTTTTGATTCACTCTCTCCTTCTTTCTTACCTGCCCGAATTTGATACTTCATAGCATTAATTAAACAGAAGTATTCCCATGCTTCAGGATCCATCTCAATAATAAATGATTTCAAATCTTTTCCGTGTTTGTTTTCGTAATAGTTCATATGAACCTCCTTTAATTTTATAAGACTATTATAACAAAAATAGTATAACTCGTCAACTATAAACTCTTTACAATTATATTACAATTAATTTATCTGCTGCAATTTGTCTATTCTTAGTTCCTTCAACTAAAATTTCAATATTAAAATCACTCTCTCCTTCATGGTGTCGTCCCATAATCTCGCTATACAACAATTCGACTTTATGTGCTTTACTCACTGATTCTGCTGTAGCTTTATAGAACATCTCTTGTATTTCAATATCGCTATAGTTACGCATGTCATCTAAATCATTAAATGTTGTCAATGTACGCTTAGTCTCTTTTCCGTCAGTCTCTTCTATGTAATATCGTTTAATCATCTTTTCTAAATCCTTTCACTACTAATTCTGCATTTTTATCTTCAATTTCTCTGAACCAAAAATGGTCAAAATTAATGTCTTCCCCAACTTCCCACATCTTGCCATGTCCATCATACAATTTAGTTCCTAGTCCATAGTGCTTAGCAAAACGACTTGTTTTTTCTCCAGTCCAGTATGAAGTTACTATTTTCTTTTTAAACTCAATCATTTACTTCTCTCACCTTTCCTTGTTCCTTTAAAGCTTTAATAAGTTCGTTTTCTTCTACTTCTTCTCTGTGTTTCTTCTTCTCACTATCTGGTAAGATATAACTGAACTTGTCGCCAATATACCCACATGCTATTTCTTTGTTATATGCAAAGTTACGTGCAGACAAACGGATTATACTGTACATGCCACTCTTGCCACGTTTAGGACTCATAGTAAAACAAAATTCATACCACGATGGTATAGCTGTTGATCCTAATGCATTCTCAGGGATTACACGAAAATCTTTTTCCGTGATACTGCGCTCTGTAGTTGACTTAACAGCATGGGCAACTAAAATAAAACTTACATCCTCTAGAAACAACTTCATTTGAGTGATACGCATCAAGACTCTATTCATCTCTTGCATGTTGTTTAAAATCTCGTCACTACTCAAACAGTCTTTCAACGGGTCAATAATAACCAGCTTTATTTCTTTATCTCGAATGTAGTTAGTTAAATCTCGCATGTGTTCTACGTTATCTAATTTAAACACGCCACCATGTAAGAAGAACAAGTTGTCATTAACTTCTCTATCCCCTTGCAATAGTCGTTGGCGCTCTGTTAACACATTATTCTCATTTTGAATGATAAGTACGTTAGCTTGTCGTGCTTGATGTTTCATAACCTTTCCACCATTACTTACCGCTTGTGCTATATCCATGCTTAAACTTGACTTCATAGCCTTAGGGGGGGCTACTATCAAACCAGCTTGTCCGCTTGGTATTAAATCGTCTACTAGCCATTGAACTTGCTCAAACTCTTTCATTTTCTATAATTTCCTTTGAACTCATGACTTTATCAAATATCGTCACCTAAAACTTCTCCCTCATCTTTTATTCAACGCATAATCCAAACTCATCACGCGCTCATATAACGCATTGTATCGCTCGTAATTCTCTACTACGCACGAACTACCCATTTGTCTCATAGAAGTTCTCATACGCTTTGTCATTGACTTGTAGCGCACTAAATTATCCATTGATATATTATCATCTTGTAAAGCTCTATTTATAATTTTAAAGTTATTTAAATGGGCTTCATTAAATAACTCAAACAATTTATCTTCCATAATCATGCTCCGAAAATAGTACAACAAAACACCTGACTAAAACTAGCAATAACGCAATTGCGAAAAATGTAGCAGTATATAATAAATACTTTTCTAATTCTGTCATTTATTGTCTCCTTGTAAAATATAACTCAATGTAAATAAACTTATAGTCAAGCATGCACTAAAGATTATAGCTTCCAAAACTGACATGTCAAACCTCCATCTTTCCTACTGAATAAAATAACAACCCTCTGCGAACTTCCACTTTTTTGGCACTCTGCGCTTTGTGTCAGTTGCTTTCTGTCTAATTTGCAATTTTGTCATATTGAAACGTTCTTGTAACTCTTCAGATGTTCCCATGTCTAATTAAAATTTTCGTTTTCATCATATACTATATAATGTGTAGCTTTCATATTAACCTCCAATGAAAAACAAACTAGCAAACAATCCAAAAGCTGGAATTGCTGCACAGAAAATTAATAATAATCCCATTATATAGTTATACCACTCGCCACTATCCCAACCTTCTTTAATTATCATGACCGAAGCTATCAAAGCTGTCAAAGCTACTCCTAAGCTAGCTCCTCCAGCAGTTAACATTAAAATAATTTCTTTCATTTGTTTTCTCCTTTATTTCTATAAAACTATTCTATCACTAAACACCTAATAAGTCAAATAAAGATATATTATTATTCTGTGACTTGTGTAACTTTTCAGAAACATAATAACACTTACCTCTTATCTTGATTCTGTTTTTAGTTGGATGTAGTTCTCTATTTCGAATATGATTCCAAACTGTACCGTGTTCTGTATAACTATATAAACCTTCCAGACCATTAAGCCACATATCAAAACTCCTTGTTTTTATATTTATATAATACCATACTTAAAAAACATTGTCAAGAGGAAAGTATGCATTTTCTTAGCCCCCTGTTATTACTTCCAACTTGATAATTTCCAAAACTCAAAGAGCTGTTAAAAGCAACCTCGGTATATTCTGCTCTTCGGTCTTACAGGCTATTAGTCCTCACTATTAAGCCCCTTATAAGAAACACTAGCCGCACAGGTTGTCTAATCGTTTTACTTGTTTGACATTGCCTTTAGTTATCTTGTGCTTTTCCTATATAAAGGCACGGCTTTCCAATAAGTTCGAATTCATTACTAAGCAATACTTATTCAGCTGCTTTTCATATACATCAAAAGTAAGCCATCCGATAAAGCATTACTTGTATTTCAGTTGTTAATTTTATTATAACATATCACAATGTATGTCTTTTGTCAATATAATCAATTTCATTTAATTGTTCTTTTATTATATTTAGTTCATAAGTTTTTATCCTAGCTCTACTAAGGTACGCCTTTAAATTTCTTTTATTCCACTTTCTTTCGAAAGCGCAATTTATATTTTTACACTTTCTACAAACCGAGCTATAATTATCTATTTTGTGATATTGTAAAATCATATTATCCCCTCCTTATTATATTATATCATATAATAAAAATTAATCAAGAGATAACCCAAAATTATTTTTATTGCACGCTGCTAAGGCAGCTAACACCTTAGTTAGAAACCAGTCGCCTTCTTAGCACGCTTCGCTTTCGTTGTATAATGAAATAAAAACCATACATTTTTATATGTTATAATTAATTTATCGAGTTGAGATAACTTAGATTTACAGAAAGGCAGGCAGATATATGAAAAATGAATATAACGTCAATTCATGGTATGAACTTAATCAGTTATTAGAATATCTTGAAGAAATACAAGATTTTTCTATTAGCATTGATTATCCAGAAACTGGAAAGGTTTTTGCTGTGGTTACTTCGTATAGCTTGCCTATTTAATAATGAATTATTTAAGTATTGATTTTAGTACAACCGCTACAGGTTATGCTTATAATAAAAATGGAAAATATATTGTTGGAGTTGTTAAAGGTGGCAAAGGCTCTGCTTGGGAACGAACAGCACAGATAGCTGAAACCATCAAAGAGATGATCATTGAAGAAGGTTTACAAGATCATCATATTATTATTGAACAACCTATTAATGTACGCAATAAGAAAACGGCTATCACGCTAGCTAATTGCAACGGCATGTTGTTAGGGATGCTTCAAACAGTTACTGATGGTTTCACTTTTATTCCTAACAGCTCATGGGCAAGTTTCCATTTAATTAGTGGTAAGCGCACAGAGCGTAAAGAACAAAGTAAAGCGATCTTACTTCATGATTTAAGCCTGGACCTAGGTGATGATGAAGCCGATGCTTATTGCCAATTGAAATATGTAGAAAGTTTAGAAAAATGATTAGTAATATTGTTAGTGTGTCAATCATTGCTATTACTGCTTACTTCATGGTATATGGATTCTATGCAGTGTTTACCTGATATATTGAAAGGTAAAAAGAAATGATTTTAAACGTTGTGGTTTGGGTTGTATTAATCCTTAATTCTGCTAATTTGTTGTTGAGTTTGTTTGCTATCTTTTAGTTTAGAATATGTAAATAAAATTGGATATAGCAAAATTTTCTTTAACCTTTGGTACTCATGGTTGATAGCCTATCTCATGATTAAATTGTTAGAGTTGATGTAAATAACTTGACCTCGATAAGTCGTTAAACTGTCGTCTCCTTTATTTTTTTCTCGTACTGGTTAACTAGGGGCAGTCATTCAGTTATAGTGATAAGTGTTTCGCGTATGAATGTAAGTAGTGGTTCGAATCCACTTGCGAGAGTTGTTATGTCATTAAGGAATGGTGGGAGTGTCTTAATTTGAAAGGGTTAAGTTTGACATAACATTGTCTGTTATAGGTTTATGAGAGAAAGCATAGCTCATCACGTGAGGGCAGCAGGATACTAGCTATATCCACTCTTGGAGATTCGATTTCTTCGGCAGATAATAAAGGCGTTTGGTATAATCCTTTGTATGACGATACATAAAGACAAGACATAAAGTCTGACTATCGACTCTAGCGGGCGTGAGTTATAGTTATACCTATTTATATAGAGGGTTCTCCCGAAGGAGTGAATGAAATGCTAGCTAAAGTAACTCATTCCTGGTTAGGTATGGAGATGTTAAGCATTGATTTGCAGCGGGTTCGAATCCCCCTCTCTATTTTGGGCCGCTCCCTATAATGCGAATATGCAACTTAGGTTTGCTAGAAAGGAAATAAAGATATGGGCGATATTTCAAGCCTTTTTAATATGTCTGGTCGGACTGGTACAGTTGGTCGAGATATTGTTACTAAGGCTATCATTCGCTCTCTTTCTTATGTCGAATATGATAAGAGTAGAGAGTTGGATGTAATTAGGTTGATTAATCGATTAGATGCTGTCCAAGAGCTTGTGCTTCAGGATAATAAAGTTTATCGAATTGCTAATGATCAAGAATTCGGCGTAGTAGAACAAATCCCTACAATTAAAACGTACATGGACGGTTATAATTTAGTTACCGCATTGCGTGGCGATTATAAATTAGTTGTACGACCATACGAACAAATTGCTGGCAACTTAGCATTAATAGATGCTGCTTTTGATGCTATGGGACGAAAATTTGACTTAGATGGTTCGGTTAAGTTTATTGCCAAAACTAACCAAGATCTTAATCTTAAAGTAGCTTTACCTTGGCAGAAACAACGTAACGATCAAATTAATAGTTCGGTTGAAGCTGGAGACAAAGTTCTTTGGTTTAAGAACACAGAAGATGTCAAGGAACTACAACCTGACTATTCACGTGCCAACATGGAAGCTCCTAAGCAATTACTGACTTCTATGCTTGCACAGTCTGGCATTCCTCCGGAGTTTGTTCTCGGCATGGCTAACGATAATCAGACTATGACTTTTATTAATCAAATCACTGGCACTTACTTAGATGCTTTAGGTTTAGATTGGAACTTCGACTTTGCTACAACATTGTCATTCATTTCTACAGCTGGTTATAAGTATCTCGACCAGTATAATGAAGTCACTCGTGAAAATGAGAGATTTAGTACTGAACTTGAGATTGCCAAGGAAGAGAAAATGCAAGCCATCGCTGCTGAGTATCAACCTAAACAAGAACCAAAAGAAGAAGAGGTAAGTCCACAAGATGGGAATAGCGAGTAATGGAGGGTTACGCGGTCGTCTCGTTCAGTTTAACAATGTAGACAAGCACGGTGATATTATTAAGAGTGTGAAAGGTGACTTTGGTAAAGCTCCTCTGTACCTTGAGCATAATAAAGCACAAAAGATTGGCGAACTAATTTGGTCTGTTGTGGATGATGGTGTAGAAATCACTGCCATCTATGACAATTCAGATTTAGCTCGTCAAGCCAAGAGCTCAGGTCGTGAAGGTTTGTCAGTTGGTTACGGTGTAGCCACATCTGATATTCACGGCAATGAACATCATAACATTGTTATTACTGAAGGGAGTTTAGTGCGCAACCCAGCTAATGAATTAGCAAAAGTAACATTTACAAAATCGGAAACAATAGAAAAAGAAGAGGAACAAGATATGGTAGCAACTGCATCAGAACTTAAAGAAAAAGAATTAGAACTTGAAGAGCGCAAACTGAAACTAGCTGAAGATGAAGTGGCGATTAAAAAAGAAGAACAAGCTGCCTTCTCGAAATCAATTGAATCAATCGTTGAAACTTTGAAAAAAGAAAAATCAGGCGAGATCAAAATCAAAGACACTGTAGCTTACGAAAAATCTGCTGGCGCTATCCTTGACTTTGCTCAAGAATTGTTTAACGTAGAATCACCTAAACCTTTCAAACAACGTTGGGTAGAAAAATCAGAAACAATTCAACGTGAAAAAGGCATCACTGATCCTCAATCACTCATCCCTGAAGGTGTATTATCTCGCTTTATGGATGCCTTTGAACGCCCTGGTGGTTTGCTTCAACACTTATATGTAACACCGTTGACTGACCTTCAAGTTGGTTGGGATTCTGCTGCTTCAACTGGTTCATATCACACAATGGGGGCAGAAAAAACTGGTACTGTAACTGCTCAATTGCGTTCGATTAACCCTGAGTTCTTCTACTCATTCATCGAAGTTCCACGTAAACTTATTGCAATGAATAAAGCAATGAACCAAAACGCTTTGCTTGATTATATCATGAATCAATTGCCTATGCAGCTTGCTCTTGGTATTGAACAAAAAGTTATTGCTGGTACTCAAGACGAAGCTATCCGTGGTATCATTGGTGACCCTTGGGTAGCAACTGGAACAGCTACTGATTACGTTGGGGGTGTTAAAGAATCTCTCAAAGGTATCGTTCGTTCGTTTGGTGTTGTTCTTGCGATGTCTCCTAACACATTCGCTGAACTTAAATTCGCTCAAGACAAAAATGGTCAATTAATTTTCCCAGCAACTTCATCAGTAGAACAAATCGCAGCTGGTCTTGGTGTTCAAGATATTGTTATCGTGGACAATGTGCTTACAGGTAAAGAAGCTAAAGATGATACAGTTGTATATCCTGACGGAACTATTGTAGCTTTCGCAAGCAAACGTTATAACTTGTCAATGGCTTCAGGTTTTGGCAACTTCCAAGACTTCGACATCAAATATAACAATGATCAATTTTTGACTGAAGTTCTTATCGGTGGTTCTATTGCAGCTCGCCGTATGGCTAAAGTTGTAACTGTAACACCAGCAGAAGGACCAGCTGCATAATAGAAAGAAGGCAACATGACAATTTTTAATAATCAAAAAGTAGTTGAGAACTCTCTTGCTGCACGTGTTGCTTCACTGTTCACTGTTCTTAATGATAAAGCACCTATCAACGTAGCGAATGATAACAATGCTAATATTGCAGCTTTCGTTGGTCATGGTTTATATGAAGGTCAATCACAAGACTCTGATATTACAGAAACTAAACGAGTTGTACGTAATGGAATTCTGGAAGCTATTCGAACAGTTCCTAAAATTATGACAATGTATGGTGATGCTGGTTTAGTCACTGAGTTAGAACAACAATATTTGCAAGGTTTGGAGTTTGCACGTTTTGCCGGCGGTACTGATGTTTCTGACCCTAGTGAAATGTCGATTCGTTCACCTTGGTATGATTACAACATCGCTAAGCTTGGCAATGTAGTGGAGTCCGATAGTTTTGTCAAAGGTTACGCACTACTTAATAAAGTAGGTCGTCCATATATTTTGGTTAACCCTGATAAAGCTACAACATCTGAAGTTAAAGAGTTAACGGACTTATACCCTGATGCTATCATCTCTATGCCACGATGGCTTATTGATGGTAATGTTACTGGATTGCAAGACATTAAAGGTATTGTGACAACTACTCAAGCTATGGCAGTAACTGAGTTACAAGAACCTGAGTTGACAATTGAAGAACATGCAGAGGGTAATTTAGTGACATATCGCTTGTCGGGAGAAATAGCTGGCATTGAAACTTTCAAAAATGCTAGTGCAATCATCAAGACGGCAACAGTAACAGAATAAGAAAGAGGTAATTAATGGTAGTTACAGCAACAGAAAAAGTATTTACTCATGGTATAGGTCGTGGTCTGTTTTTCCCGCTGAGCAATGGGACACATGGTAGCGCAGTAGAAGTTAAAGGTCTTACAGCTCAATCGGAAGATCCTAGCGCAGAGTCTACGAACATCTGGGCAGACATGGAAGGTGTAGCCTTCTTTACTCAACAAGGCACGGTAACACGTGAAACTGAAATCACAGCTCTTGAATATCCAGAAGCAATGAAAACACATGCTCTTGGTAAAAAGAAACTTGGTTTTGGTCTTGCTAATGACCCTAAAGCATTTAAACAGTTCGCTATTGCATTTGGCGAATGGAAAAATGTAGCAGGCAAAGAAATCATTCGTATTAATATCTATTATGCTCTCACAGCTTCTCCAGCTTCTGTGGAACGTGCAGCAGATGAAGATAGTTTGACAGCAACTGAAAACAAAATCACTTGTGCAGTTAATCAATTTGACCCAGCAGGTACAGACTTCTTCCAGTTCGATGTCGACCCTAACGATCCATCAGATGAAAATCTTTGGGCATTGAATAAAATGTACACAGATGGAACTATCGTTTTACCAACTGATCCAAAACCAGGAGCTTAATTAAATAGGAAAGAGGAAACAATATGACAAAACTTCGATTTACAGCAGGAAGCACAATCAACTATAAACGTAAAATGGGAAGCGAGTTGCTATTAGATGCTAAAGAAATGGCAAACTTACCATATATCGTAGCTGCCATGGTAGAACCGACTACATGGGAAAACTTCAATAACTTTATCGATTCGGAAGAATTTCAATCAATGTACGAAACTGGTCTATACTTGGAAGGTTTAGAGGTTATGCAAAAAGCTTTAAAAAAATAAGTGAGGTCAAGTTTCCTAAACCTGATAAAGATAGCAAAAAGAAAGAACAGCCTTCTAACTTACTAGAATCTCAATCCCTAGTACTGATTAGGGGGCTTTCTTCTTTGTCCATACCTCGTGAAGAATGGGACTGGCTCGCTATCGAAGAGGCTTATCAATTAATAGGAGGTTGACCACATGGCAAAATATGTTATTGACACTGAGCTGAACAACAGAGCTTTAAGTTCTGGGATCAGAGGTATCAATCAACAAATGAACTCACTTACTAGGTCTGCTAGAGAGTTTAACAAAGAGTTCGAAAGGTCTGGTAAGAAATCAGATAAGAAAAAAGCTGTGCAAGACATGGCTCAGGCTATTAGTTTAGCTGATGAAAAAGTTAAAAAGTTATCTGCTGACCTTGAAGCTATGCAAGCTAAAGGTAACATAAAAGGGATAACAAAAGCCGAAGCTGATTTACGTAACGCTAAAACACAAGCTGCTGCATTGCGTAGAGAGATGGAGGCTATGAATAAAAGCGCTGGTGGTGGTGCTACAGGGTTTGCTAGATTAAAAGCTGCTAAAGATGCTGCTATGAACTCTGCACCTGTTAAAGCTCTCAGTGCTTCATTTAAAGGATTAAGCGCAGTTGCTAGTGGTTCTGCTACAGTTATTAAAACCGGTTTCAACGGGATAGCTAAAGCTGCACAATTTGGCATAGGAACGCTCGCTAAAATATCCGGCACAGCGGCTGCTGGTTTGGGTTTACTTGGTAAGTCTGCTATGGGTACTTACGATGAAATAACTCGTGGTAATCGTGCTATGACTAACTCATTGTCTGACGGCGCCAAAGGTGCAAATGAGTTCCAAGGAGAGATTAAAAAACTTGGTTCTGCCGGTTTAGCTGATATGGGTTCATTAACTGATATAGCTAAAAATCTATCATCTTCTCTTAACTTGAGTGGTAAAGAAGCATTTAAGATGTCTACTAACATTCTTGATATAGGTACTGCTTTCGGTATGTCTAAGGATAAAATAGAGAATTTTGGTCTGGTATCGTCTCAAATATTCTCAGCTGGTAAACTTATGGCAGAAGATTATAACCAGTTAATAGATTCAGGAGCAGCTGGACCTATTAAAAAATGGATTGCCGCGCATAATGATGCTGGTATCACCATGGACAACTTCAAAGAGAAGGTTAATAATGGTGAGGTTAGTGCCGATTTGTACCGCAAAGCAATTGAGAGTTTAGGTGGTGACTTCAAAGGTGCTGGTCAAGATGTACAAACATTTGGCGATGCGTTTGAGAACTCAATGAAATCTCTTGACATGTCATTCATAGAAAGCATGAAAAAAGAATTTGGTTCTCTAGGTTTCACGCTCAGTGATATGTCTAACAATATGTCTGATTTTACGACACAAATAGGGGAAGCTGCTGCTGCATTCTTAGGGGGGGCGTGGCAAGCTGTTAGCCCTTTTGTAGCTCAATTACAGGAGGGTTTTGAGGGACTTAGTTTTTCCGCAAGTGAAATAGCTAGGATAATGGGAGTCGATCTATTCACTGCACTAGGAAACTTAATTCCTAACATGGCACAAGTTCAGGTATTCTCTGACTTGCTCAAAGGTGCGTGGGACTTACTTATGGGCGTTCTAACGCAGATAACAAGCTTAATCAACGTGTTTGTTAATGCTTTGATGGAAGGTGCTGGATGGCTTGGAGAAACTGGTGGAGCTACCGAAAAAGTAAACGAAGATTTTGCTTTGTTGCAGGGTGTTCTTGGAACTTTATCTGCTGCTCTTCAGCCTATCATTCAATTTCTTGGAACCCTTGTTGGTCAGCTTATCTCAGGTGCTGTACAATTACTTTCTTGGATTGATAAGAGTGGCTTGTTAACTTCAGTTATTCAGTTCCTCGGATCTATCATTGAAGGTGTAGTTAATGTCGTTAAAGCTCTTGTAAATGGCTTCATGGAAGCTGCTGGACTAACTGACAAGAATAGCAAAGCTAGCAAGAGATTATCTGACATCGTGGACGGATTAAAAAGAATTTGGGAAATGTTAGTTCCAGTTCTCAGCAAAATAGCTCACGTAATCGGTAATGTGATAGGCGTTATATTCAATATCATTACTGCCATTGGTTCGTGGGTAGCTAATAACAAAGTTCTCGAAACTGCTTTAGGTATCTTGCTTAGAGGTATAGAAAACTTTGTCAATATTGCATCCGGTTTCCTTGACACAATCAGGGGTATCGCTAAAGCTATCGGTGATGCTTGGAATGCTATCTTTAAGAGTGCAGATGAACAGCAAGAAGTTAGTGTTGATTATAATATTAGCTCTGATATAGAAGATGAACCTGACCCGTTCGCAGGCTTAGCTGACATTCAATACTTTACTAAGGCTTCTGGTGTTATGGATGCTTTAAATAGTGCCATGGGTTCATTCCGTGGTGCTACAATGGCAAGTAAAACAACTGGCTCAACAACTTACGGTGACTTTAATGTTACAATTGATGGCGCTCAAAATCCGCAAGCCATTATGACTGAGTTCAAAGGTCTTATGCGTAAAAATGGCTATCCACTTAGATTTAATTAGAAAGAACCAAAACATGAATACAATTTCACAACTTATCGCAATAACTGTGTTAATCCTACTCATTCTCTATATGACTTGGGTTAAAGATGGAGAACATATGTCGCCACCACTTAATAGACGTCTAATAATTGATTTCAGCACAATTGCAGTGTTCTGGATTCTTGAAATGCTTTACTGGTTTGGCATGTTTGGCTCATACGATAAAGAACTAGCTTGGATTTTAAATGCAGCCTTGGCATTCTTTGTTGCTCGGCTATTCCAACTTATTGGGCAAATTAATCCATGGTTTCAAGATCTTGTAAATTATATCAAGGAAAAGACGGGAAAGGATAGCAAATGACAACTTATGCACAAGTAGTTACACCTGATGTTAATGTTCCAGGTTATTCCGGAGCGTGTTTGCAATATGTAGATGATGGAGTTAATCCACCCAATCGACAACCTACAGCGCAAATCTCTTGGGACTATGCAGTTAATACTGGTGTAGCTCATCCGAACGAAGAACCACCAGAAGGAGTTTGGGTACCAATTTATTACTCAATCGATAATGGACAATGGGCAGGTTATGGACATGTAGCTTGGTATTACTCTAAAGATGGCAAAACAACTATTTACGATTCAGAATATGGCGCAGGAGTTCGCTCTAGTCCTTATTCAAGTGGTACAGAGTTATTCCAACACATGGGATGGCAAATGCGCTATTATGGCTGGTCTGAAGCTGTAGATGGATTGACCATTGTTAAACCGAAGCCACAAGAAAAGCCGCAATCAGAAAAACCAAAAGAAAAAGAAGAGGTAAATTTAGATATGTACGTTATTTATAACATTGACAAAAAAGCGCATTACATTTGCGACGGTTTCAATGCACGTTGGATTAAATCAAATCGTGAACTTTCATTTTATAAAGGCGAAGATGCACATAGCAAAGTTAAATTCCCGTTTACTAAAATGTGGGACAAAGAATTTAGAGAGATTTACCCTAGTCCAAAAGAAAAGAATTAAGACAGTTTAATCAGTTGGCGGGTAAATATACCAGTGGGAACTTTAGAAAGGTTGTACGGCTATTATATGAGCTGTGGGAGGTATTTAAATGTTAATTACACATAGAGGATTATATAACAATAGCAGATTATGGAGAAAATATAGAGCGCGTGCTATTGAAGAGCAGCATCAATGTCAAATATGCGGTTCTATGAAACACTTAGTGGTTCACCATATCAATCCTATTCAATGGAAATGGAACGAGGAGCTGCAAGAAAATGCTGTAGAAGTTGATAGCATATATGACTTATTAGAAGTGCCTTTACAAGTACTATGTCAAGCTTGCCACAATGCACAGGATGATAAAAATAATGCTGAAGATAACGTTAGGAAGTTGATGGGGTGGTAATGAAGTACAACAATCCAAATATAGCAGTGTTCGAAAGTATTCCATTGAGTGCTAAGAATAAGCGTACACTAGCTAAATTAAAAAGATTTGATAAGTCACCGCTTGGTAAAACATTCAACTTAGAAAAGTGGAAAAAGATAGAAAAATATTGTTCTACTCAGATTCCACTACCTAATGGAGATTATGCACCTTTGCTTGATTGGATGAAGATGCCACTGTCTCTTGTGTTCTGTTATGATTTCCCTATTCGTGAAATATTTGCTGGCGTTGGTCGTTCTAACTATAAGTCAGGGTTCGGTACTATGGCTGCTGAATTGACTTTATTACTTGGAGGTCGTCCTAATCAGGCTATGAAATTCATGGCGGTGTCTAAAGCAGTTGCTGAAGCTGAGATGTTCGCTCACTTACAATTATCTCTCACAAGCGGCGTAGCAGCTAAGCAAGCTATCCAAATAAACAAAGATAATGTAGCTATCCCCATGAAGTCTAAACTACCTACACGCGGCTCTAGTGTTGTTATACGGGGTGCTGATGAAAAGAAACTTGATGGTGGACGAGAACAATTAGTTGTCGTCGATGAATTGGGTGCTATGGCAAAAAGTCCACTTGGCACATTACGACAAGGTTTGGCAAAGAATGAAGGTCTATTGCTTGTTACTACTACAAATAACTTAATTCGTGGTGGAGCTTATGACAATGAGATGAAAATTTTTGAAACTTATTTAGACAACGATGATTTTTCTAGATGGTCATTCATTTATGAACTAGACGATATCGAAGAGGTTCATCAACCTGATAAGTGGATAAAAGCAAACCCAGCAATCGGGGTAGCAGTTAAACAAGAAGATATACAAAAGGACTTAGATGATGCTAAAGCTGACCCAAGTAAGATGGCTGTTGCCCTTACTAAACGTTTTAACTTGAATGCTAACGGAGTAAACAAATACTTCTCACCTCAAGAGGTAGATGCAGCACAACTCATGAACTTTGATTTCAAAGGATTATATGGC
>CYGL01000432.1_pt1 | contig 17314 bp, 22 predicted proteins | sample 485531 | NCBI WGS metagenome assembly CYGL01 (sample SAMEA3497897, study PRJEB9818) | human gut metagenome | reverse complement strand
CAGACTACCGCAAATCTGCGAGACGGTAATCTACGCTTAGCGTAACCATTCGCTAGGCGCTTCCCGCCACAATTCGCACAGCATGTTAACCGCCCTACAGCACGATTCATAATCCCGTACCCCATGTCATACCGCTTCAGATTCAGCTCACGCTTCGACCCTCGTAGCCTTAACGATACGGGAGCTTTCCATGATCGCATCATCAAACCGGCGCATACGATAGATCGGTGTACGGTCATTGCCACGGTTAAACATAATATCGCCTTTCCNCTTTAAAATATGCGATATTCCTTGTGTGCGAGGGCACCGCAGCCCACTTCCGAATCAGCTCAGCGTGATGTGGGCGACGTCTTCTGTTTTCTCGTCATGCTTGTGGTAAGTGTGATTGTAGTATTGGTTTTTGTAGTGAAAGGTTTCTGAATATGCGTCAATGTGATGTGAAAGTCGCCGTATTCCCGTCTCAGCACTTGGGCGGCGACGTGGAATTATGGTATTGCTCCTACAGTCAATCGTATAGGCTGCAGTATGATGTGGCGTTTTATTCGCCGGACGGCTTATGTTCGGCTGTGGCGTTAGCGTCATATAGTGCTACTGATTATGATCAAGTGGTGGATGTGCTCGTTGACGCTATCGACATTGCCAACACACCATTGCTGGATAGGGATTGATCATGTATTTTCGTGGTTGGCTCCATTCGTGGGTCTGCAGGAATTGTCCTTATGCTGATGCGTATTGGGGATTGCGTGCGTACTGGGCGGGTGTGAAACACAAGCGTAGTGCCGATAGCCCGCCGAAACGTTGTCCTAGCGCTTTTTGGTGGGAAATGATGTGGATAGACGGTTACGATAGTGCTGAAGACGAGTTGGAGTTGGAGTTTTAGTTATGTATGAGACTTTTGTCGCACTGGCATATTTGAGACATGGTGATAAACCTCCTATCGAAGTGGGGTGTGCCACCTCGTACGATAAGGCCGCTGAGCTGATTCGGAAGTGGGCTGCGGTGCCCTCGCACACAAGGAATATCGCATATTTTAAAGTGGAAAGGCGATATTATGTTTAACCGTGGCAATGACCGTACACCGATCTATCGTATGCGCCGGTTTGATGATGCGATCATGGAAAGCTCCCGTATCGTTAAGGCTACGAGGGGTCGGAAGCGTGAGCTGAATCTGAAGCGGTATGACATGGGGTACGGGGATTATGAATCGTGCTGTAGGGCGGTTAACATGCTGTGCGAATTGTGGCGGGAAGCGCCTAGCGAATGGTTTACGCAAGCGGTGATTACCGTCTCGCAGATTTGCGGTAGTCTGACTATATGGGATGGGTTAGCCGCCGCATTGTCTCGCACGTATGACGTGGAATACTTGTACGGTACGGTGAATCCGCCGAATTTGATTGCGTGGTGCGCGGTCTGCGCCGTCAAGGGTGCCACGTCGTACGATTGTTGTACGGTTTTCGATAGTCCTCAGGCTCAAAACTTGATTATTGCCGTGTTTAAAAATTTTGACAGACTGGATACGACACGGTATAATGATAGCGAGTTAGAAAAAATCTTACTGCAAGGGAGGTAAAACATTGGCTAGAATCAAAACCGACATTTTTCGAACCCGCGTCTATGCTGTACTGAAGGGCATGGAGTTGGTTGACGGGGATTTCATGGAAGCCGAGCATGTTATTGACGGGCGTTTGAAGGATGCGCGTGCGTATTCGATTCGTGCTAAGAAACTGTTTCCGAATTTCATTCCACGTTCTATTAATATTTTTTCGCAAAAGGTTTCCATGAATGAGGAGACTTTTTACAAGTATGCTACTTTTGGGGAGCCGCAAGAATGGAATCCCGAAGAACATACAAACAAACGACACGCCGAAATTGAAAATAATGACGGCATGTGATATAAAAGATTTTAGGCATAAGCCTGAAAACAAAAAACAATAACCATAGGGGAAATTAATATATCATGGAAAGCACCAACACCGCACTTGTCGCATTCAACACTGAATCCACCGAATTGGGCACCGTCCAGCACTTTATCGATACGTCCACCCGTGAAGGCAAAATCAAGCTCTACTCGGCATTAGCAGAACGCCGAAAAGCTCGACGAACACCTCAACGAAACTTTGAACATGGTGAACGCCGTCGCACAGGCCGTACAGGTGACGGACGATCAGACCGGCGAGGTTTCCAGCACCGTGCGCGTTATCATCGTGACCGACGATAACAAGGCGTATGCGGCCACCTCCCCCACTCTCGCCGCTGGACTGAATACCATGTTCGGTATTTTTGGTACCCCGAACACATGGGACGCACCCTTGGCCATCAAGGTGGTGGAACGTCGCTCCCGTCGCGGATTCAAGTTTTTCAGCATTGAGCCGGTGGACGGCGAGGAAACCAAGTGAACTTGCTATAATAACTGATTAGCGTTCGTTCATAGAGAGCACCCAAAATTGGGTGCTCTCGCCATCTTAAAAGGGGTGCGAACTATGTCCCGAAGCCGCAAACAGAAGCATGTCAAGGCACGTCAAGCCGCACAAGCACGCGCCGCACGCAATATCAAACAGCTTGGCGCTTACTCTCACTCGAATCTTGCGAAAACCGCCGACAAACAGTTGGTCAATATCGCTAAAACGCTCGGCAAGGAATGGGAGAAACAGAAGAAACAAGCCATTGCGGAAGCGAAAGCAACCCCATACCATGCCACCGCAGTGGAGAAGCCGACGAAAAAAGACTACATGTTTGCCCAGCGCACGCCAATCTCGGACGCGCAGATAGAAGCGGAGCCGGTGGCGAAACGGCGCAAACTCTTGCGTCAGCAGCAGCGGAAGATCAATGCGGCACGGCAGAAGATCAGCGATTGGAACCGCGAACAGGCCATGCCGAAACGCAGTGTATATGATCAGCGCACAGCAGAACTTGAAGGCACTACGGGCGATGGTTTCGGGCGTAACCAGATCATCCCTTCCAAGCTTACGGACTTTCTGCAAATGACCAATGCTCTCTCGGATGAAGCATTCGTGCGCAGCCAATTGGAGAGCGGACACCGCAACGAACTGCGGGAGCAGATACATGATGCCGCCGAAATCTTGGGCTTGCGCACCGAACGGAAACGCGAACCTTCCAAAAAGCGGGGTAAGCAAAGTAAGGACTTGTACAGCGAACATGAGTGGCCGTCCTACATGTCGCGCGGACGTTATGAAGTCTTTGAAAAAATTCTCGCCACCACGTTAGGGTCGAAACGGTTGAAACGATTCCGTAGTCTGTCCAACGCGCAAAAACGCGCGTTTATTGAACAGACGGACGCCCCCCGTATCGTGTTCGATTGGACGGTGTATGATCCCGTTAGACACGGTTTCACATCGATGTTCCGAGATAATAGTGAGGGGTATCGGCGTTCGCGTCGGCAGTTTGACCGGTGGTTGGCGGAAGCGGGCGCACTGGAAAAGTAGCGGTCGACAATCAAGGGAAGTTATGCTATGACGGTGCAAGATAACAGGGTAGGGTTATGGTGCGCGGATAACGTCATACGCTGTACAGACGGCACCGTATTGCGTGACGTTATCCAGCCTAATCGCCTTTTGGCGTCCATTATGACGGGCGGCAAACTCACCGTCTATATGACTGACTCCGACATTTTAAACCCGTTTATCGCTCACGTCGTGCATTCGCTTCCCCACAACGAACACAACTCGAATCTGAGCTGGGATGCGATAGTATCCAAAAAAGGCAAGTTTTTTAGTTTTACGGCGCGGATTGACCGAGAGAATTCCGCTCGTTTTTTCGATATATCGAATCTCTTGCGGGAAAACTGTAGGCTTACCATGACCGACACCCAATTACTCAATATTCTGCGCGAATACGATAATCGTGGTTTGTGCAAGATCACGGCTGGCAGTGCGAGTATGGAAGCGTTCGCGTCCGGCGAGTGGAAATGGTATTACGACAAATTCCCACAGCTCAAACCCGAAGACAAAAAGTCATTGCATGACGCTTACATCGGCGGATTTATGCTAGCCAAAGAAGGGGCATATGGCAAGGCTATCGACGTTGACTGCAATTCCATGTATCCATCCATATTACGAGACGAGTGGTTGCCGTGGGGCGAACCGCAACCATACGAAGGCAAATATGAACAAGATGACGAAATGCCGCTGCATTGCGATGAACTCACGTTTCGCGCGGAACTCAAACCAGATGGATACCCCTTTTTATTGGATAACCGTAGCGTGTACGGACTCAATCGACTCACCAGCACAAGGGGATATGTTACAAGGGTGTTCACTGACATTGACCAGCAGCTTTTGCGCGAGAATTACGACGTGAGCGTCTACAAGCATATTAGGGGGTGGAAGTTCCGACAAAGCAAAGGATTTTTCCGTTCGTTCGTGGATGAATGGGGGGAGCTGAAGCAGAAGGCGACGGGCGAGAAACGACAAATGGCAAAACTCATTATGAACGCCCTCGTAGGCAAGATGGCGAGTCTGCCAAAAGGCTCCGTCATGCTCCCCACTTCTAAGGACGGTATAATATTGGACTGGGATGTGGCGCAACGTGAAGAGTCGAACTTGAAAACCGATTATCTCCCCGTACCCGTGTGGGTCAATGCTTACGCCCGTCGCAAGCTTATGACCGTCTGCCATGCGAACGCGGATAGATTATTGTATGCCAATACGGACGGGTGCATCCTATCCGGCTGGGAACCGGTACGATCATGCGAGATTCATCCGACCGAACTGGGTAAGTGGAAGATCGCCGCACGATATGAAAAATTGACTATCCTTGGCATGAACCGCTATCAAGGATGGGAAGAAGACGGGGAGGTTGACGTATGCATGGCCGGAAATATGTTTTCACAGCCTATCCCGTACGAAGAGTTTCGGCATGGTGCGCAAGTCGTGGATGATTACGGAACAATGGTCATGCTATAATAATTGAGTCCTGTGAGCGTCGATTTTCGACTGGGAGCAACACGGGTCGGACTGCCACGGCTGAGAATGCCGCCGACCATGAACATCACTATCGTGGCGGTAGTGCCCTACGATTGTCACTTTTGCGCTCTGATAGGACGATTCAGACCCTCCGTGATTGGAGGGTCATTTATTTCTCCTGCCGCATGATATAATTTTAACGGAATATCGACCAATACGAAGGGAGCTTACATGGCAGACCCAAACAATGACGGCGAAGAAAACACCACCCCACCGCCGACCGAAGAAGAACAGCAGACCGAAACCGTAGACGATGAAGTCAAGCCAAAAGAGGAACCGGAACCGGAACCGTCACAGCCGGATGTTTCCGCACGACTTGACGAGATTGAAAAGGAATTGGCCGCATTAAAAGCCATGATGGACACGCTCGGCTACAATGACCCCGACCCCGACCCCGACGATGACGGCGACGGCGACGGCGACGGCGATTCCATCGAAGATTTGTTCGACTAAACAAGAAAGGTATAGATAATGTCCAATATTCGACCATTGGCCGGTAAGGGTGATGTTGAGATCTTCAACGCCGTACGCAACGCCACGTCACCGCAGTTCCAGACCCGTATCCCCTCTGCAACGCAGGGCAATATCCGCAACGCCGTGGACACCATGCGCAATTTCCCCTATCTTCGCGACGAGTTCACGGGGGTATTGATTCAGCGCCTCATCGGCCTGTATATCCAGCATGCGGACTGGGACGATCCGCTAAAGCTCATCGGCTCCCCGCGCACCCTCAAGCGTTACGGCAGCACCTACGAGCAGGCCGCGGTCGGCCTTGTCAAGGCACGCACCCGCAACTTTAACAAAGAGTACCTTGGGGATGATGTGTACGGACGCTACAGCCTGCCGACCGCAAGCGTATTCCACCCGCTCACTTTCGACCATTATTATCCGGTCACGATCCCGGAAGACGCTTTGCTGACAGCGTTCGACGGCGAAAGCGGCATGGCGGATTACATTTCGGAAATCATGAACGCGCCGATTCTGAGCGACCGCAACGACGTGTACTTAATGAAGGTACAGACCTTCGCAGAATACGCACGTAAGGGCGGCTTCTACCGAGTCCACACCCCTGACGTTGGCAAGGCCGACTCCACCGAAGCGGACGCCAAGGGGTTGTTGCGTCTTATCCAGCAGACTGCGAACGAATTGAAGGCCAGCCCAATGTCGGCCATGCCGCGATATAATGCTATGTCGTGGGTGACTCCATGGCGCGATTCAGAAGCCATTCTCTTCGCGACCCCGCAGGTGATCGCCGCACTCAACGTCGAAGCCCTCGCCGCCGCGTTCAATATCGACAAGGTGAACGTTCCATACCGTATCATTCCGATTCCAGAAGACATGTTTGGCATCGGCGGCGCTGGTGGCAAGGTTCAGGCCGTGCTTACCACGGAAGACTTCTTCTTCTGTTGGGATGAAATGTTGGAGACTACCAATTCCCCCGTGAATCCGATTGACGGCACCCGCAATATCTTCTATAAGCATAGGGGTTCCATTACCCCGAATCCTTTTGCTAACGCCGTGCTGTTTTGGACGGGCGAAGGCTCTACGCGGTCCGTAACCTTGCCGGATACGCTCACCACCTCTAAGCCGGTATTCGAGCTGAAAGTGCAGAAGTATGGTCAGCCTGCCATCACCCCGCAGAACGTGGAACGCGGCGATCTCGTGCAAGTCGTGTCCACTATCGAAAGCGCCAACAAGGCCAAGGCAAGCTTCCAACCAATCGGTATCACCTATGAGATTGAGGGTGCGACATCACAGTTTACCAGCATTGACAATGACGGTATCCTTCGTTGCGGTCTGGATGAAACCGCCGAAAGCCTCAAAGTCACAGCTCAGGCGACCTATATCGACCCGGCACACCCCGAAATCGACCAGACTGTTTCCGCCGCGCTCGATGTACCGGTGGTCGGTACGTGGGTTGGCGGCATTAAGATCGGGGCTCTTCAAGACTTGACGATACTTCCGCCGGACCCGCCTAGTATCAAGGTGAACGCAAGCGTGAAACTCATCGTTCAGGCGATTATGGCAGACGGTTCGACCGTTGACGTAAGCAATCTCGCGACATGGACCGTAGATAAGAACGCTACCGTCGATAAAACCGGAAAAGTTGTCGGAACTGTTGTCGGCGACGCAGTTATTAGTGCAAAGTTCGTAGGAAAGACTACATACAGGACTGTGCATATTGTCTCGTAATTTGGTTAGCTAACCGGTAAAATAGGTGTGGATAGACTTATATCCACACCTATTATTTTTAGGAGGATTTATGAACGCAAACGATTTGCCCATCAATTTTTCATACGCGAAATGGACGCCAAACACCAGATTTAAGCTCTGTAATGTGCCGTGGGATATGGGCTACAGGGATATCGTCAAATGGGATAAACAATCACAGAAAGACTATTTCAGCCAGCTGGACGGTATCGAGTTTACCGACTGTACCATGGCCAAATACGGGTTGCCGGTACGGTTGCCCATTCCGTTTGCCCAAGCATCGCAATATAATTATCTGATCGCTACGAACGACTACGACTTCGACACCCCCCGTAGTTGGTATTATTTTATCCAGACATGCGATTATGCCAATGCGAACACCACGCAGTTGAATATCCAATTGGACGTGTGGCAGAGCTTCCAGCACGATATCCAATTGGGCAACGCCTACGTGGAGCGCGGCCATGTGGGGGTTGCGAACGAGAATGCGTGGAAAGACTGGGGTAAAACCTATCTCGATCTGCCCGAAGGACTTGATGCGGGAAAATGCACCGTGCTCACGAATGAGTCATGGCACCCATTGATGGGGGCTAAATCAAACTCGGAATACTCATATGGCATTATCATCGCCACCACCGTGAAACTGGAAGCCGACGCCGGAAATAAAGACAACCCAACCATACAAAGCGCTACCGGAAGCACGTTTGAAAACCAGATGAACGGTACGGAACTCTACTATCTCGATAATACGTCCGATATTTTCAAGTTTTTCGGAGCAGGCTCCACGAAACCATGGGCAACGCAAGGAATTTGCGGAATCTATATGGTGCCGACCATTCCAACGAAAATGCTTGAAAACCATGCCGCCAAAAATCCAAAACTATTCGGACAGGACGTGCAATGGTCGGGTGCGTGCTGGCTTTTAACGGGCAACGTTGCAAATTCTCCCGATAGATATGAAGATATCATCGATATTAAGAATTTCCGTGACATGTTCCAACTCCCGGCACGGTATAGGTATTTGAAGAAATTCCTCACCGCACCTTATGCCTACATCGAATGTTCATGCATGAACGGCACGGTCATTGCATATGAACCCGAGCAGATCCCGAGCGCTGACCTGATTATCCGCGAAACATGGAATTACGCGCCCCCGTCTCCTCGCTTGAATTTTTATGCACGCGGCTATCATGCGGGTAATATTGGAGAACGCCAACCATTGCCGAACGGACTGGGATTGCCTATCGATACGGGCGACATGCTCAACGCAAGTTTCGGTATCACCAATTTTCCCACCTTTATGGCGGTCAATAATGGCTCGGCTCTCGCCCTTGCGAACAGCGCCTACACGCGCCAATATGCGCAACAGTCTGCTGGCTGGGGTTTCCAAAAAACTCAAATGGGCATTAACAATGCGTACGCGCGGGCACAGCTCGGTACGCAGTATGCGAGTGCGCAGAACAGGCTGGGCGCGTCTAACCGCAATGCGATGAATGCGATCAGCAACCAAAGTGCGCAGATGGGCACCGATCTGACATTAAAGAATCTTGGATTCAACAATCAGATGGCGCAGTTGAATACGATTGGAAGTGGCGTGGCGAACGCGGTCGGATCCGCCGTCTCCGGCAATATGGGAGGTGTGGCCGGTGCCATCGCGGGCACGGCGATCGGCGCATGGACCAACCAACAGACCTACAATAACAATGTATCGACGGCGAACCAGCAATTGGCGAACACGCAAACCACCAACAATGCCTCGACATCACAGGCCAACGCTTACAGTCTCGCGCAAACGAATCTATCCAACCAACAAACCATGCAGTTCGCGGACATGAATAAACAATTGGCACAGGCCACGGCGCAAGGCGATTACGAAAACACGATCGCCGGTATCAACGCGCAAGTGCAACAGACCCAGACAGTGCCGCCGACCACGTCCGGCGCGCTGGGTGGCGACGCCTTCAATCTCGCGAACGGGCTGATCGGCGTCATGGTGCGTTTCAGGCAAATATCGCCCGCAGCCATGCACGCCATCGGCGAAGTATGGCTCAGATACGGCTACTACGTGCAGCGGTTCATGCAACTTCCGGCAAACCTGATGGCGATGAGCAATTTCACGTATTGGAAACTCCATGAATTGTATGTGCGCAGTTCGACGTGTCCGGAAGAATACCGCTTGACCGTCAAGGGTATTTTCGAATCCGGCGTGACCGTGTGGGCCGACCCCGATAAGATCGGCGTCACCGATTACGCGGACAATGCGCCGTTGGCTGGTATCGCATACTAGATATAATGGAGAGAGTTATATAGCTCTCTCCATTATTTTTTAGGACGGTGATTATGGGTAAACGCAATAACGCGCGCAAGGCCGCGCACTGGGATAACCAAAGCGTGCTCGGCTCCATGTGGGGCAATCTGAATCTACCCGAAATGCGGCAAAGTCTCAGAATCAATCAGTATATGAAGCTTATTGAAATGTTGGCGGTAAGCCGGTTTAAGTGGATTAATCTACCTCCGTATATCGATGAGAGATATTTGGAGCTGACTTTGTTTGAGAACGGTTTGGCACTGTTTTTCCCCGATAGACGTAAGGGGGTGAATCGTTTTATGGTCACGTCCGGCAATATTGGCGGGGTCAACAACTACAATAATCCAACGTCATTCCAGCCCGTCGCCACCAATTATTCACATCCGCGGATCGGCTCGAAAAAGTGCGTACCCATTTGGGATAATCAGCTCAGGTGCACCATGGTTGACGTCATGTGGAATTATGCCACACGACTAGCAATAGCTGACCGTGCGTTGGATGTCAATTTGGACAATATTTCGGTACCGCTTATTATTGCCACGTCGGAAACCAATAAGCTCACCGCCCAGAATCTTATGAAGGCAAGAGAAGACGGCGATCCCTACATTTACGCATACGATTCGGCGGACATTACCGGCATGTTTCAAACATTCCCGAACGTCACCCCTTTTCTTGCGGATAAAATCATCACCACGAAAACCCAGATTTGGAATGAGCTTGTCAATTATCTTGGCATTGACAACAGCACCACCGAAAAAAGGAGCGTCTGCTTGAGTCGGAAGTGACGGCTGGAAACTCACGTACGAACGTGTTCCGCCTGAGCTATCTCAAGGCGAGACAGCAAGCGTGTGACGCGATTAACCGGCTGTGGCCGCAAATGGCCGACTCGGGCTACCCGATCGGTATCGAGTGGAACGACACCACGTCCGGTGGTTTGCTGGATGTGGACGGCAACAAGGAAAAGGACGGACGATGACCCAAGATTTAAGCATGTATGCGATCGAGGACAGTATGGCCGATTATACGTTGACACTCGGCAATCTGATTGACCGTGGTTTTAATACGGACGAAAAACTACACTTGAGTGCGCAATATTATCCGATTTTCGACGAAAACTATCGAGCGAAATTGAACGAGAAAATCGTAGCCCACTACGCACTACGTGAAATCGGTAGCGAAACCCCGCAAATGTTCGTATTCTACTTGGGGCGCACCATGCGCGAACAGATGGATTATTTCAATCAGCTCTACGTTTCTGCTCAGCGCAAGTTTGACCCTTTTATCACGTCCGATATCAAGCAGGAAATGGACTCGACCAGTACGAACGAATCGAGCGGCAAATCTTCGGGGGAGCAGTCTAATAAATCCACGGCAAACAGCACGTCCGACACCAAAGCGGACAATTCCAGCATGACATTCAATTCCGAGTTTCCGCAGACCCGTGTCGACGATTTCCGCCAGTACGCAACCAGCGCAAGCCAAACGGACTCGACCGGCAACACGCATACGGCCACGCAACAGGACAGCACCGCCACCGCATCCAGCACCAGCAACACGGATTACGCGCATTCGACCGATAAAGGCAATAGCGTGTCGCATACGATCGGCACCAGCGGGTCACAATCCCAGCTGTTGCTTGACTGGCGTAATACCATGCTCAATATCGATTTGCTGGTTATTAATTCGTTGGAAGACTTGTTCATGGGCATGTGGGGTAGTGGCGACAATATGACCAACGTACCGCAATTATATTCAACGTCCCTCGCCTATAATCTCGGCCATTAGAGTATACTAAAGAGAGACAGATTGGAGGATACTATGGACGGAATCAACACATGCGCCGCCCCCTTGGATATCGACCCACGACAAAGATATTTTACGACGGTTCAGCCTTTTAGTTATCGCGATACGCTCACCGTACTCGGTTACGTACAGGAGGTTGCAAGCAATCTGGACGAACTGCGCGAACAGCTTGACAATCTCGCCAAAGACGAGAACGCAGATATCGAAGCCATCAAACAGCTGCTAGCCGGTTTTAACGAGCAGTTCGAGCGTATCAACAAAACCTTGGATGACCTTGAAAAGCAAGTCGGTCAATACGAAGACTCTGACCTTACCTATAATCCGACACGCGGCAAATACGAAGACTCCAAAAACACGAATCGCGATATGTACCGTGAGCTTGCAGTGTTCGGCGCACGCGTCAATCAGATGACGCAATTGTCCGTATCCATGGCGGCAGCGCACTCCTGTCTTGAGTTTGCCGTGCTCGGTAACAAAACCATTTTTCACAATGACGAGCCACGTATCACCCCCCGTGACGTGCATGTGGACGATGGCGAGCCGGTCACAGAGTTGACGGTTGAAAATCTCGCCAACGGCATTGTGGTAAACAATTATATGAAAATCCATAAATAATAAACAATAAATAGGAGGAAAAATGACCCAAAAAACCGCTAATTACAATCTTGAAAAGTATGACGCAACGGACGCGCCAAACCTACAAGCCCAATACAACCGGTCAATGGATATCGTCGATAGGACGCTGAAAGCCCAGTCGAACAAGATTGACGCAATCCCACGGCCGGAAGCATTGCCGGAAGGCCTGAAAGCTTTCACAACCGCGCTCGGACTATCCAGCGCTAATGCCAGCACACTCGGTACCACACTTAAGAACTTCCTCAACCGCGTCCCTGCAACCGACGGTGGACAGTATACCGTAAAGAATCTCACCGATACGAAGGTTACGGCAGAAGGACTCCCATTTGTCGCCACCACTTCTTCGGGAAAGTGATAGCCCATGGCAGACAATCGGCAGATCACGCCCGTGGAATCCGCCGCATACGATGCGACCCGTCATTGGGGACTGCCGCTCTACAATGACGCAACACCAATGGATATGCGCGACGGATATAATCATGCCATGCGTATGATTGATCAGATTCTCACCCAGCTACAAACTCAAATTCGAGAAAAGGACTAAACATGGCCACAGTGTACACAAAAACCGACAATTACGGCCTGAACCTTTACGGCGATAATGACCCCGCCGATCTTAGGGACGGTTACAACGGCTCCATGCGCACCATTGACACGACTCTAGAGCAGCATCTTAATCGCATCGAAGGCGTCGAATCGCGTGAAACCCACGACGAAGCAGTTATGAAGGCACTCCTTGTAGATAATACGGTGGATAAAGCCACCGCGTCGAAAACCAAGTGGGACAAGGCTTCCACGGACGCCACCACCGCCAACGGCAAGGCCGCCAACAACACGACTATTCTCACCGCTTTGGGAGCGGATTCGACCGCCAACGCCGCCGCCGCGAAAACCAAGTGGGATACCGCCGCCAGCAAGGCGGACTTGAGTCAGTGGGAGCTTAACGCTTTGGGAGCTGGTTCGACCGCCAACGCCGCCGTCGCGAAAACCAAGTGGGATACCGCCGCCAGCAAGGCGGACTTGAGTCAGTGGGAGCTTAACGCTTTGGGAGCTGATTCGACCGCCAACGCCGCCGCCGCGAAAACCAAGTGGGATAAGGCGGCTGCAAATGCTCAAACCGCGCTTGCACTAGCTAATGTTCCAGCAAAGCTCAAGGACTACGTCGTAGTGCTGGGCGATAGCTGGGTGGACGGATATTATAGTGGCGCAAAGCATATTGACCAGTCGCCCGCCGTCGCTATTAAAGAAAAGCTAAACCCACGACGATTCTATTACAAGGGCAGTTCCGCTGGCGGTTTTGCCGTTTCCGGTGATGACGGTACGTTTGCGAACATTTGGAACACCGTGCCAGATAAGGGCAAGGTTTCCGCCGTGATTATCATCGGCGGACAGAATGACGCCAGCGGGCTGGAAAACAGCCGAACCAGTGAAAGCGTCATCATGAGCAAGGCGAGAGATCTTATGCAGACCATTCACGCGGAAGCTCCGAACGCGGAAATTCATGTGTGTCCCATGGTGTTGGCGGTCGGACAGACATTGTCTAAGGCTCAGAATCATGGTGCGAATAGGGCGCACAGACTGGCCGTCTACCGCGTACTGACTCTCAACCTCAAAGATATGGGATTCGACTATATCCACGTACATGAGGGCGCGTATCGCATCGGCGTTGTCGCCTCACAGGCTTCAGACGGCGGAGACGGCGGCGACGGCGCGCACCTAAACCGAAGCGGATACGTGTTGGCCGGATATTGGATAGCATCCTGTGTGGCTACGGACAGCGATCTGTGGCCATCCAACTACGGTAACCCAAACGATTCGCAAATCTCCGGCACATGGGATTACGTGAACATTTTCGAGCATGACGGCATACTATACATTGGCTACAAGTGCAACTACAACGCGAAGCTGTCCAACGGCAACCGCATTTTCAAGCTCCCGAAATGGGCGACGATCGGTAATCCACAATACTATCCGACCTATGACGGTAAGGGTTTCGTAGCTATCGACGGCGATACACTTAGCGTCCAGTCCGCCGGCAATATGGGCAATACGGGCATCTTGACGGGGTCCTACATGATTCCCGCAGGTGTATGACGGACATATAAGCAATAGCCATATCCTCTATAATAGGGGATATGGCTATTACTTTTACCCAATGGATTGACCAGACGAAAAACCGTTTTTGGGACATGGACGGGGCTTACGGCGCTCAATGCTGGGACTTATGGGCTAAATATTCCATGGATATGTACGGCATGTCTATACAGGACTGCATAACCCCTACCGGCTACGCGGGAGGTTTATATACCTCGTATCCCGTGTCTGCACGGTGCGAACAGGTGTACGAACGTATTTCGGCCAATGGATACTCGCCGGTGGCGGGGGACGTGGCAATATGGGGATACGGCACTTATACTCCCTACACGCATGTTGCGATAGTCGCTGCAGATGGCGTAAAAGACGGGAAAATCTACGTCATAACTCAAAACCCCGACGCCAGCGCCTTGAAATGGTTTACCACGGTGGGATTGCTAGGGTATCTACATCCCCGTACCATGCCGAAGCCGGACGTGGATAATCCGACCGGCGATAACAATCAGGGACTCCCCGATACCGGGCGCGGGAGCGCGTGGATTCACTGGCAGGGCGACAACCTCTACTTGCATGAGACAGACAATAGCGGGGCAAGGACTCGTATTTTTTACAGGACGACGGCGAACAATTTTTCCGAAAAAGCGTCACAAAGTCAGCCGTCTGATTCGCAGGGGCAGGGGCACCCGTCAAGTTCGGTCAGTGCGGAAAATTCGTATGCTTTATATGTGGTCGGCACTGTGGAATCCAGCCTGCAATGGGATGCGGTGGAAGCGGCCAACCTGCAGGGCATTGGCATTGCTCAGTGGAGTTTCGGCAGACGATTGCAAGTGCTCAATAAAATGCGTGAAGCTGACCCAACTGGTTATGCGACATTTAAAGCCTCGGCTCCGCAGATCGCGGCACTCATGGAGAGCGGGGGAGAATTTACACGAAACCTCACACAAGCAGAAGCAGAAGCATTCGAGACATGGGCGCAACGCAGTGCATCGCATGAGGGACAACGCAAACAATTCGCGGAAGACTATGCGGGCTATCCGCAAGAGTACGATGATGATAAAATGCAGATCTTGTGGGTGACCGCATACCACCAATCGCCAGCAAACGCGCTCAAAGTGCCGAAAGCATCGAATCTTGCGCAGCTCAAAACCAATATTTTGAACACATATCCGTTCCAACCATACACAAGTCGATACAATCAAGCATATTCCCTATTGTCCGTGTGGGACGGGAAATCGAATCCGCCCGCATTCTGATATGTGTGATATAATAAAGAATGTCGGCATGTGATGACTTCCCTTGAGCCGACCGTAACTAGAGGGAGCGTAACGATGGTCATGACGTTACGCTCTCATTGTTTTAGGAGGTGAGCATATGGCATTACAGACATTGGCCGAAGATGACTACTATGATCTGCATAATCTGCTCACCCGTAACGCGCCGTGGAATTTCGTGATCGGTGCTCGCGGACTCGGCAAAACGTTCGCCGCAAAACGATACGGGCTAAAAGAATACATCAAGCACGGCCATGAGTTTATTTATTTGCGTCGTACGGACGTGGAACAACACCGCAAGGAAACCTTCTTCAAAGATATCCAAGAGTTCTTCCCCTCGTACGAGTTTCGCGTGAACGGCGAAAAAGGACAGATTCATAAGACATCATGGGACGAAAAGGACTGGCGCACATGCTGTTATTTCGTCGCCCTCTCACAAGCGGGCGGACTGAAATCAGTAGCCTATCCAAAAGTGCATCTCATTATTTTTGACGAAATATTCCCCGACAACCTGCGATTTCTAAGTAACGAGGTCAATAGTTTCTCTGAGTTTTACAACACCGTTGACCGTTGGCAGGATAGGACAAAAGTACTATTTCTGTCTAACGCCGTGCAAAAAGCTAATCCGTATTTTGCGAAATACAGACTTGACATTGGCTCCCAGCAAGCCAATCAACAGCAGTACAAATTGTATTGCGGGGGATTCGTATGTCTTGAATTGGCTGATTATGGTGGCTTCTCGGCCAAAGTCTCGCAATCAAAGTTCGGGCGGTTCCTTGAACAGTATGACGGCGACTATGCCGACTATGCTATACGCAATAAATTCCGAGATGAATCCGACACGCTGCTAGCCCCTATACCGAGCGACGGCGAACTCTCATACATTCTGGATACCACCGACTATGCTCGATTTGGCATATGGGTAAGCGTGTCGGAACGCGATGGACATGTTTCACAATACGTTTCACGCCGTATTCCCAAAGACAACACTCGCCCCGTCTACACGCTCGACCCCAACCATGTTGACGAAAAAACATGGTACGTCAAAAAATCGGACGATATTATACGGCGACTCACCACCGGCTACAGACTGGGTAAAATAAGATTCGACGATTCACAAGTCAAGGCCGATTTCGGTCTGATCATCGGCGAATTGTTAGGAAAATAGGAAGATAATCAATGACAATGACAGCAACGGACGTATGGTGTGTGTTCGCGGTAGTCTTTTTTATTATCGTAGACTACGTTACCGGCCTTGCTAAAGCCATACTCAACGACACGCTCAGCTCCCAAAAAATGAGACAGGGCCTATGGCACAAGTTCGCTTACCTTATACTAACCCTCGTAGCCTACTTCGTGGACATGATCAATCTACATGTAGATCTCGGACTGCCAGTTAGCGTATTCATATGCACAGTCGGCGGTATTAGCCTCATCGAGCTTACCTCCATTTTGGAAAACATTACCGCAATCAACCCCGAACTAGCGGACGCCCCCTTCATGAGCGTGTTCGCAAACAACAATACCCCCAAACATAAGAAGGAAGACTAACATGGATGTGCAAACATGGCTAAACAGCGTTAACGGACAGACTGTCGACATGGACGGCGCGTACGGCGGACAATGCTGGGACTTATGGAGTTCCTATGCTCGAAACGTCTATAATATTCCAGCCGCCGACACCAACACTGTTGACGGGTACGCCGCAAGCGTCTATTCTGCACGATATGATCGTTCGCAAGCATTGCAAAACACATTCAGCCGCGAGAGCGCCAACTATACGCCAACCTACGGTGACGTGGCATTCTGGAACGGAAACGGCATGAATCATGTGGCGATCGTAGTGCGGGACAACGGCGACGGCACACTTAACACCATGTCACAGAATCCAAACAAAGCCGGATACGTCACACTCTCCAAGAACGGTATCATCGGATACTTCCACCCGCGCACGGCAAACACGCCCGCACCGGCACCAGCGGACAATACCGTAACCATCATTCCACGAA
>CYGL01000430.1_pt1 | contig 17402 bp, 24 predicted proteins | sample 485531 | NCBI WGS metagenome assembly CYGL01 (sample SAMEA3497897, study PRJEB9818) | human gut metagenome | reverse complement strand
ACCACGCTACTAGGGGACCGCAAATGCCTAAAGAAGTCATTTTAGCCGCGGCGTTTATCGCCACGGCGGCGGCGTGGATACGCTGCTTAATCGTGCAACGCGAATTGCAGATATACAGCATCTTGCGCGAATCAAAAAAGGCGCAGGAAAAAGCAGAACAGGAGTATAAAAGTGACCATCGCATGTAATGCACTATGGGGTATCGCCGCTGTTTGGGCGGTTACCCTTCTAATCGCCTATGTGTTAGGCGTAGAATCGAATAGGTAAAAGTTGAGCGGGGCTAACAACCCTGCTTAACTTTTATCAAAGTTTACCGAAGCTAACATAAACCTGTCAGCTATAGGACGATGACCGTCAATTTTAGAAAGGAACGATGACCGATGTTTGTAGTGGAAGTTTTGATGTCTGCGTTTAATGACGATAGCATGGTTGAGGAGCAAAAACCGAAACACACGTTATTTCGACAATATCGATGATGCGATGGCCGATTATACAATTCAACATGCGCTGTTAGAAGAATACGCGCATTCTGATACGGGATGGGATATTTTCATCATTTCCATTTTCGGTGGAAGCGAGTTGCTGAAAATGCAGACGATTCGATGCGAGGTGGAATAAATGCAGTATCATTTCAAGCTTTACGACGATGGCGATTGCATCGATGAATTCGATGAAGAACTGTACGACGAGGAGGACATGAAGAACTTCGCGCATTACGTCCTCATTCAGAATGAGCCGTCTGCCAGGATTTTCGTTTGGGATGAATACGGCAAGCGTTACGGATATCAACTCAACCATGGAAAGCTCAAATGGGCGGGAAGGATTGGGAAATGACTCCATACGAATTTCGTCAAACAGGTTGCTTGCTGTTTGCGACTTATCTAGGCAAAGAGTATGTAGTGGATTTCATTGACTACATTGACGCGCTTTTGTTCTATGGCGATGTTGAAACTACAGAGTTGTGCAACATGTTGGAGAAGCTTTACAGAAAGATTCAGGATGCGCTGAGTACGGATTGGGATTCCTCGAACGTCAAATTCGACATGGTGGAATTCAATAAAATGATGGCTTGTGAAGAAATGATGAAAATCATTCGAGAAAACTCATCCATTATGGACAATGACGACGAATAGTCGTATTGTATAGGAACTGGGTAACCGACGAGAAAGGAATTAACAATGGCTGACAAGATTACCCGCACCGTGAACACCTATCAGGTATCTCTCATCGAGATGGTCAAGACCGAGGAGGGCTACCATTGTCAGGTCACGGGCATTGGCGCGCATAAAGGCACGTCTTGCACGAAGAAGGACATGCGAGCAGCGCTGAAAGCGGCTGGCGTTCACGTCAAGCCTGGCGCAACTATGGAAGCCGAAATCATCGGCAAGACCATGTATTCGATGCCCTGGGAGCAGTTCGCGTCGCTGGCAACCGCCGAAGAGGTTGTAGCAGAATCCACCGAAGCCGAAATCGAGGAGTAACCAATGAGCAACATCAACGAGGTCATCGTAGCAGGAAACGTCACCCGCGACCCTGAATTCCGCGAAACCGATGGCGGCATGTCCATCATGAATTTCGGAATCGCCGTAAACGACTACAAGAAGGGTGGCGATTACACCAACTTCTTCGACGTGACGATGTTCGGCTTGCAGGCGGATGCCCTGGCGGATATCATCAAGAAGGGCATGAAGCTCACCATCCATGGCAAGCTCCGCTATACTACTTGGGAGAACCAGGAGGGCGAGCGCCGCTCCAAGGTCGAAATCATCGGCAAGGAGGTCGAGCTTCCTCCGCGCGGCGATAGCGGTGATTCCCGTGGCAAGCGAAACTATCGCCGATAGGATGGATATCGTTGACCTTCTCGAATACGTCTCGCGAAACCAGGCTGTCGAGGTGGTAAACGATGAGGAAGTGTTCTCGGGGCGTCTGATGATGACGCCCCTTCATTTGGCCCTCATGCCAATCCAAGGATTGAGCGTGAGCGATGGCAGGTTGGTAATCATTCTCTAAGTATTCTCTAAGGAGGGATTATGGCACGTTCGCCAGTGTATACCTCGTTGAGGGATTCGCCGTATGAGTACATGTTCGGCAAGGTTCGGTTCAAGTTCTCGTCGGCCTTGCATCGGGATAAGTTCTCGAAGGGTCTCGCCCAGCGCATTGCCTGGCTCAACGATTCGCTGTCTCGCCGCTTCAAGTGCCTGGTCGATTTCCGCCTTATGGCGGCCATCCAATGGTACGAGATGTGCGAGACGAGGGGCTATTGCGTCGAGGTGCTTCGCGATGACGGCGCTTGGGAGCAATACAGCCGTCCGACCATCGAGCTGAGGGCGGTTATCGATGGGCGCTAAGTTCAGGGTTGGGCGTTCCGAATCGCAGACCCTGAAGAACCTGGTTCGTTCCTACAATCGCGAGGTCATCAAGATGGAAGCCAAGCTGCCGACGCAGGTTCATCTTCCACCTTCTGTTGATTACGCCGATATCAAATCCCGCATCCACAACAAGCGCGATTACATTCGAGAGGTCAACAGGCTCAAGCGCATCAAGGCCCCAAAGGCTGGCGAGGTGCATGAGCTTCCGAGCGGAACTTTGATAACCAAATACGAGTTCAATGAAACTTCAATCATGAAAAGGGCATACAACCAATCTCGCGTCGTCATGCTGAAGAAGCTGGGAATCGAGGTCGAGAAGGTCAAGGTGCCCGCGACGGCACATCGCAAGGGCTTCGAGTATTGGAGGGGCAAAACGCCGCAAGACAGGATGGCTTTGGAGGGCATGACAAACGCCATGCCTATCGGCGCGAAGATAGACTGGGTGCCGTCTGGGGACGTTCCTGGCAAGAAGGGCCGTCCGATTACCATATTGAATCGCATCAACAAAAATAGGTGGGACGCATCCATTACCGCGAATCGATACTTCGATTCCTATGTCAAGGCACTTAAGACAGTGTTCGACCCTATGGGCATGGGAAGCGATTTGGTTAAAGAAATCGAGACGTTGATAGCCGACATGCGAAAGGCGGGGATACCGCTGGAGGAGGTCTACAAGGACACTGCGGCGGCGGACATCGATGCGACGCTGTATTACGTATATGACCCTTCGGATGATGACATTCGAACAAGGCGAATCAGGGAATATTGGAAGAATGTTCGAGACAAGTACAAGACCCAATTAGGAGGTTAGCCATGTGTCTAGGTGGTGCGCTGACTTTGAGACCATAGAGGAGCAGGATGAGGAGGAGGTGCGCGTTTGGTCTTGGTGCGCGTCGGAAATCGGGAACGCCGACAACATCTATCGGGGATTGGACATTGAATCCTTCATGGAATGGCTGAAGCATCGCCAAGGGGAGACGGTGTATTTCCACAACCTCCAATACGACGGCGGCTACATCGTGGATTGGCTGCTGAAGAATGGATGGGAATGGCGGCAAGACAACCAGGATTTCGTTCCAGGCGTTTTCACTTCGCTGATTTCGGACATGAACGTATGGTATTGCCTGAAGCTCTATTGGGGAGGGAAGCCCGTCGAAATCTTGGACAGCCTGAAGGTGATTCCACTGAGGATAAAGGATATTCCCAAGGCGTTCGGGTTGCCAATCTCCAAGGGGGAGATTGACTACAAGAGGTATCGCGAGGTCGGTTACGAGCCTACTCCCGAGGAGTGGGACTACATCGACCATGACGTGAGAATCGACGCTATGGCGATGGACGTGATGCTGGAACAGGGCTTGACGAAGATGACGGCAGGTTCGAACGCGCTTCATACGTACATCGAGATGATGGGGGGCAAGAAGCGTTTTCGCAAGGTGTTCCCAATCATAGATTGCGACGAGGAGCTTCGTCAGGCATATCGCGGAGGATTCACCTATGCGTCCGACAAGTACAAGGCTCGCTGCATAGGCCACGGAATCGGGTTCGACGTTAATTCGCTGTATCCGTCCGTGATGGCGGCTACCGACGGGCAATTGCTTCCGTTCGGCGAGCCAGTCCATTACGATGGCGAATACGAGACTGACGAGCTTTATCCGCTTTTCATACAGAGGATTAGGGTTTCGTTCAGGATTAAGGCCGACCACATTCCAACAATCCAAATCCACAAATCGCCGTTGCACAATCCGCGCGAGTATGCAAAGGATTCGAAGGGCATCGTGGAATTGACGATGACGAGCGTCGATTTGGAGCTGATGTTCCAGCAGTACGAAATCGATTTCTATGAGCCGTTGGAGGGATGGAAGTTCAGGGCTTCCAAGACGCTGTTCAAGAAGTACGTGGAGTATTGGAACGAAGTAAAGATGAGGTCGAGGGCGGAGGGCAACGAGGGGATGGCTACCATCGCCAAGCTGATGCTGAATTCCCTTTACGGCAAGTTCGCGACCAAAACCGTGGCGGCTTCGAAGCAGCCCGTTCTCGATGAGACGGGGAAGGTCAAATACGTCCTTCTTCCAGAGGAGACGAAGGAGAGCGTGTATCTGCCCGTCGGGTGCTTCATCACGGCATGGGCGCGGCACAAGACCATCAACGCTTGCCAGGCCAACTACGACCGATTCGCGTACTGCGACACGGATTCGTGCAAGATGGTCGGGTTCTCCAAGCCCGTCGGCATGGAGATAGACCCGCTGAAGCTGGGCGCGTGGAAGTTCGAGAGCGTCTACGAGGAGCAGAAATACCTCGGCGCGAAGTGCTACATGTGCCAGGAGCTTGACTGGGCGGTGGATAACAGGAAGCCGTCGATTCATGTGGCGGGTATGCCCGATTCGTGCCACGAATACGTCACGTTCGACAACTTCAAGGTGGGAAGCAGTTACCCTGGGAAGCTGAAGCGCAAGACCGTGAAGGGCGGCGTTCTGCTTGTCGAGGGGGAGCACACAATCAAGGAAAGGATGTTCTGATGGCATACAAAGACACCAAATTCGAGGACGTTACCCAGGAAATCTGGGAGAGCGTCGCGGGAATCGCCGACGAGAAGGAGACGCTGGAAACCACGTCCGCCGAATCGTTGGCAGACATGGAGAAGCAGCGCGACGACGCGATTCAACGCGCCGTCGATGCTGAAGCGTCGCTGAAGGAGCAGAAGCAGAAGTATGTGGATGCGTTCTTCGCGAGCACCGAGCCTGCATCTAAAGAATCAGTGGACAAGAAGCCCAAAGTGTCGTATCCTACCACATTGAAGGATATCGACGCGCTGTTCGAGAAAGGAAACTAATATGGCAGGACAGGCAACAGTTAAGAAGGTCATGAAAACCCTCGGCACCGAGGGCACGAAGGGAATCGTCAACCAGGCGGTGAATGCTGCGCCAGAAATCGCGCAGGCTCTCGTTGACAATGGCGTTGCGGCATATGCCGACGGAGAGGGTTCCCATGAAGTCTTCATCTACGATGACAACGAAGCAATCATCAAAATCGGCCAAATCATCACGAACTATCAGCCGTATATGAACGAATTCGTTCCCGCTCTCGTCAATCAAATCGGCATGGTTGCGATTGACCGCATGATGTGGATGAACAAGTGGTCGAAGTTCTACCAAGGCCAGTACGAGGGCGCAGGGTCCACCGTTCAGGAAATCTTCGTGGACATCTGCGACCCGCACTCTTATAATCCGTCAACGGCGGAAGAGGAGTTGTTCAAGCGCGAGCTTCCCAACCTTATGGCCGCATATCACATGCTTGACTTCCAGAAGTTCTACAAGGTGACCGTTGAGCGCCGTTCCGTCCGTCAGGCTTTCTACGCTTGGTCTAAGGTCAACGACCTCATTGCGAACATCCTCGCGCAGATGTGGGTCGCGCTTGAATACGACGTCTACCAGACCTGGAAGTATATGACTGCCAAGTACATCGTAGGCGGCCATATGGCGCAGGTTGCCATTCCCGCGCAGGATGGAACCAAGGAAGCCGCAGACGGCGCGCTCAAAAAGGTCAAGGAATACTCCACCTATCTTGACAACCCGTCGCGCAAGTTCAACGCCGCTGGCGTTATGAACGTCGTCGACAAATCCGAGCAGCAGGTTCTCATCAACGCCAAGGCCAACGCCGACATCTCGGTCGAGACCTGGGCGCAGGCGTTCAATCTCCCCTATTCGCAGTTCGTGGGCAACGTGACCGAAATCGATTCCTTCTCGAACCTCGACGAGCAGCGTCTCGCGCTGATTTTCGCGAATGATGACAGTTTCGCGCAGCTCACTTCAGCAGAGAAGCAGATTATCGACGCAACGCCCATCATCGTTTTCGGCCCGAAGTTCTTCCAGATTTACACGTACGACCGTTGGACCGACAACGTTTACAACGCCCAGGGCGCGTATACCAACGAGCTGCTCCACAACTGGATGATTTTCTCCATCAGCCCGTTCGAGCAGGCCATCGCGTTCACGTCGGCTGCATCCACGGTCACTGGCGTTACGGTCTCCCCGACCGCAGCCACCGTTTCGGCTGGGCAGGATATCACTCTCACGGCCACCGTCGCTGGCTCGGGCATCTACTCCCGCAACGTTCAATGGACTATGGAGGGCGCGACCAAGAGCGGCACCGTTCTCACGGGCAACCGTCTCCATGTGGCGTCCGACGAGCCGTCTGGAACCGCAATCAAGGTTACCGCGACTTCGCTTCAGGATTCGTCCAAGAAAGCGACCGCGACCATTACCGTTGCCTAGCAGCGTAAATCCGAAAGCCCGTCCTGAATTGGGCGGGCTTTTCTTATAGAAGGAGGGTTTGATGGCGAATACCAAAGTCCGCATAGGGTGGGTTCCCTGGTGCGCCGACGTGAATCATCGCCGTTATTTCGGAAGCGCGTCGGAGCAGCAATCGTGGATGGCTTCGCATCTCACGACGTTCGCTGCGGATGACTTCACCTATCAGCGCGAGAACATGACGATGGATGTTCCGCTGAACTTCGAGCAGCTTACTGGGTGCAACTACGTCGCATACCAGAACGCCGACTATGGAAGCAGATGGTACTATGCTTTCATCACGTCGATGCAGTACAAAGCAAAAGAAACGACCACGCTGTCGTTGGAGACGGATTATTTGGAGACGTGGCTTTTCGATTTCGCATGGGAAGCCGCATTCGTCGAGCGCGAAATCGTCACGTCTGACGAAATCGGCGAGCACACCATGAACGAGGGATTGGATGTTGGTAACTACATTCAGACAAATCGCGACCAGAATCCCCCCGATGGAATCTCGCTTTCAAATATGTATGCCGTGGTCATGACAACCATGTATCCAAAGACGGATATCGCGGGAGGGGCAGTAGAGTTGGCGATACCCGTTGGAGGAGACAGGTACAACGGCGTGTATTCGGGCGCGTCCCTTTTGGCGTTCCCGAACACGGCGGACTTCCAATGGTTCACGAAGGAGATGACGGAGCTAGGTGCCGCTGACGCTATTATTGGGGCATTCATGGTGCCTAAAGGCATGATTGACAAGGGATACGGCGTTACGCCATGCGACAACGGCCATGGCGTTTGGATAAACAGCGGCGAGGTTGCTTACGCCGCAGAGAAAAAATACTCTGTCAACTGTTCTGATATCGATGGGTACGTTCCGAAGAACAACAAGCTGTTCACATTCCCCTACAACGTGGTGTGCTTGAGCGACACGAACAGCGAGCTGGAATTGATGCCAGAGCGTTTCCAATCCGTGAACGGGTCGAGAGGGAGCAAGGAGGTTTCGTTCGGGTGGTACATGGTGTGCGAGCAGAACTCGGGCATGATGGCATCCCCGAACAAATACAATGGCGTTTCGCCTAACTACGAATACGCCATCGTGACGAGCGGATGGCCGCAGGTGAATTGGAACGTTGACGCTTTCTCGCAGTACATGATATCGAGCTTCATCGGGTCGGTGGCGAATACCGCTGGAACAATCGCGATGATGATTCCTCAGATGCGAATCGCTGGCATGGCGGGGCAAATCAGCAAGGCAATCAGCGCAGGAACGGTGGCTTCGGCGGCTACGCAGATGACGGGTGGGTTGACGGAAGCCGCCCTGAAGCCGAATCAGCTCAAAGGCGGCTCAACGAGCAACCTGAAGCAGGGAATGCGCATCGGGCTTCCCTATCTATACCAGAAGCAATGCAAAGCCGATATCGCCAAGGCCATCGATGACCGCTTCAGCGTCTACGGCTACTGCGTCGAGCAGGTCAAGGTTCCCGCGCGAACTGGCCGACCGTGTTGGAACTACGTGCAGACCCGCCATGCCGACTTCAACGGCAAGGTGCCAGAGTACGCCATGGATGCCATCAACCGAATGCACGACGAGGGAATATGGTATTGGCATGTCGACGATGTCGGCAATTTCGGATTGGACAACTCTCTCTAAGGAGGAATCATGGGAGCAATCCCCAATGGGAACATAGGAGTTGGAAGCTGGTTCTTCAGCACTGGGTACGCGCCGCTTTGCGCGAACATGGCTTCGCATTGGCGCACGATGGAGCGCAAGAAGTCGCAGGACGGTGACCCGTTCGCATACGAGGAAATCGACCCAGCGGACATGTTCTCCATCACGAAGAACTACTTCATGCAGAAAATGCTGATGCAGCTTGTGACGCGATACGAGTGGAAGAACCTTCCAGAGGGAATCGACCCGCTATACCTCGAATACCTTCTCGCGACGAGCGGCAGCGCGGTTCTATTCAAGGACGATGCGTTGAAGGATGACGTTCAGGCGCGAGCTCCAGAGGGGTTCGCCGTCATGCCCGTCAATTCCAAGAACGACAAGATGGACATCTACTTCATGCCGACAGAGCCGATGGCATACAATCCCGTCGAGGGCAAGAACTACGCTCTCGACGAGACGAATTCTGTCGTGATTCTCGACAACAGGCTAAGGATTCCCCTTCTGTCATATATCGAGATGTTCGCAGAGCGAATGACCATGTATCAGATGACCATCGACACGAACGTCAAGCAGCAGCAGGTAGCCAAGGTGTTCAAGTTCCCCGAGAAACAGAAAATGAGCGGCTTCAAGCTCATTAGGCAAATGTTCAGCGGGCGCATCTGGACTGCAGCAGCCGATTCCACGGACATCGGATTCATGGACACGGTGGACTTCACCTCGCCGTATATCGCCAACGAGGTAATGCTTACGCAGAACAAGTATTGGAACGAATGGCTGACCTTCATCGGCATCGAGAACACGAACGACGATAAGAAGGAACGCCAAATCACAAGCGAAATCATGTCGAATCTTGGAGAAACGATGATTCAGCGCGAAATCTGCCTGGCATCGCGTAAAATGGCAGTAGAAAGCGCGAACGAAAAATGGGGTTTGGACATCGAGGTGGAGTTCAGGGAGGTGGACTATGGAGTTTCAGCAGATGCTGGCGCAGATGAAAGCGAACCGCCGATTGAGAATGCGTCGCAAAACTTGGAGGAATGACGCTATCGGCATCGAGGACGGCGTGCTCACTTTCTATAAGAAGGGCGAACCGCTTATGCCATACATGCCGACGAACGAGGAGCTTATGGAAGCTGACGATTGGAAGGTGGCGGAATGATTAAGTTCGAGGTGGGAAAGAGCTATTACTTCAATACTCATATGGATACTATGTTTGGAAAATGCATCGACCGCGATACATTGGGTATGACAGATTTCGTTGTTTTCTGGTTCCCAGAAGAAGGGCTTTTTTATGCGTCGGATTCAAGGTGGTGGGCGAAATGACCAAGGACGAAGCCATTGCGGCCATCGAAGCTGGAAAGAAGGTAACCCATACTCTTTGGGACGAGGATTCGGTAACCGATTTGAAGCCGAGGGTTTATATCAGCGAAATCGATTACAAGCTGGTCATCGACTACGGCGGGGATTTCATCGAGGAATTCTCTTACGACAACATGACCTCGCCCGTCGGATGGGAGCTGGTGTAGATGGCTCAAGATACTATTCAGTTGAGGACTTTCGTTACCCAGTGGGTCAAGGATGCAGGGACGTATAACCCCGCCATGCCTGAATGGAAGCAGGATTTCTCCCCAGCATATGCTCGGTTGGGATTGGACGAGTACCCGATTTACGACGAATCCAAGCGCAAGGAGCTGAACAATAAGTTCATCCGCCATTATTGGATGCGCGAAATCGGGTGCGAAACCGTGGGTCACTTCTGCCTTTGGTGTTCGAACACGTTCAACGAGATTATGCCGTACTACAACAAAATGTACGAGACGGAGCTTTTGAACGTGGAGCACCTTCTGGGCATCAAGCGGCACAAGGTTGTCGACATGCTGCGCGATTTCGACGAAAGCTCAAGCGGCAACGGAAGCGCGGACACGTCTACGTCATCCACTGGGAAGTCGACCAACAAATTCTCGGACACTCCGCAGGATGAATTGTTCGTGTCGAAGGTAGATGCTGGGGATTACCTAACCAACCTCACCATCGAGGATACGGCGGACGATACCACGGTGGGCACCAAATCAAAAAGCGACGGAACCATCAAGCGAGACGAGACGAACAAGGACACAACGGACGAGTTCGTCACAGACCCGAGATATTATCAGGCGTTTCTCGATTTGAGCGAGAAAATTCTCAACCTCGACATGCAGGTAATCGAGAACGTTCAGGTGCAAGGGCTGTTCATGCAGGTTTGGAGCTAGACATGCCTGATTTGGGAAATCCTAATTTCTTCAAGATTTTCCAGGGCAAGGGAGAGGTCGCGTTGAATTCTGGCGCGACCTCCACCAATACTGGAATAATGCTGACCATGACGAACGAGCTTCAATTCCTCGGTGATTACGAGGTAGGTGTTGACGGCGTTCTCGGGGTGCTGCCAGAAGGGTACCGCCCTGGTGCGGAGCTGATAGTTCCCGTGGTCGCTGTTGAAGGGTCGGCATCTAGGGTGACAATGCTGCATGTAATGGATGACGGCACTTTGGTCAGCGACCCTAATTCATCGATAAAAACCCACGGCATCGTGGTAAACTTATCGGGAAATTGGTACTAGAGAAAGGAGAGGGAATGGCAGAGCAACCTTGCGCCAAATCAATCGATTGGCTTTACAATTGGTGCGCTGGGCTGATTCCGTCGGTGTACGACGAATCGCTTACGTACTACGAGCAGCTTGCCAAAATCTTGACGGTCTTGAAAGAGACTATCGCGCATCTGGCCGAGACCGACGCAGAGAACAAGAAATTGCAGGAGCTGTATAACATCCTCAAGGAGCAGTTCGACGCATTCGTCGACGGACGCTACGATGATTACTACGAGGAATTGCTAAAAATCTGGCTTGACGAGAACGGCGCGGACTTCCTCAAGAAAAACCTTCTGACGGGTGTTTTCTTCGGGTTGACATCAGACGGCTATTTCTGCGCCTACAAGCCATCAACGTGGGAGGACGTTCAGTTCGACACTGGCGCGATTTACGGTACCGAGGAATATGGGCGATTGATTCTTCGATGCGAGGTCAACGGCCAGGGCGTAATCAACAACACTGGGTATGACGCATCCGTCATGTCCGACACGATTGATTCCCGCCTTAAAGCTATCGCTGGCAAAGGACTTGAGTACGACGCGAAGGAAGCGACCATCAATGTCAAGACGGCCGATGACATCACGTTCGGCGGCGTAAAGCTGAAGCATGACGTTGACAACGACGATACCGACGAATGGGCCGTGACTTCCGATGGCGTTTACTCTTACGCGCCGTCCAAAGACGAGACTGTTACCCAGCCCAATAGCGGCGTGTTCACGGATATCCTGCCAGGGGTCACGCTTTCGATTCGCGATACAACTCGCATCGGCGGCCTTATCGCGTTCGGAGTTCGCGTTCAGACGGATGCGAATACAACGGTATCGGCTGCAACCCGAATCGCAAGAACGCCTGCATGGGTTGGGGGAGTATCGTCGGCCACGTCGACGACTGGAACCAACACTTTGCAGGTCGATGCCGTCGGCATCAGCTGCGCGAAATCAATCGAGCCGAATTCGGATATGTACTTCTGGTGCATCTGCAAATACAAGGGATAGGAGATAAACATGGCTATTGACAATCAGACGATGGAGCTAATCAAGGGCATCGTTGCGCAGGAATTGAAGAACGCCACGTCGCTGCAAGATGCCGCTCAGGGAATCGCCAAGGGCGTTACCCAGTACATCGGTGCGCGCTACGTCCCGCTGTTCGCAAACCCTCCGCAATGGACGAACGACCGCCAATACGAGCCGCTGACCATCGTCCTATACCAGGGCAATTCTTTCACCTCGATGCAATACGTTCCTATTGGAATCGATATCAACAATGAGGAGTTCTGGGCGCAAACTGGCAACTACAACGCGCAAGTCGAGCAGTACCGCCAGGAGGTCAAGGAATATACCAAGAAAATCGCTGACATCGAAAGCACGCAGCAGACCCAGGCCGAATCCATTAAGACGCTGACGGCTAAACAACAGCAAACCGATACTGCGATTGACAAACTGAACGGTCGAGTTGACATCACCAATGAAAACCGTCGGAACGCTTAATGCGACTATTTCCACATTGAGTTCCAGCGTCAACGATATGAAAGCGTACGGATAAGCGAAATCTTATCTGCGATAGAGTTTCAAACGCAGATGGAAAGTTTCGTGCCCATATTGCATCTGATGACGATTGGCAAGGCGGTTGTCCCGTAGGCGACAAATATTACGCCGTTTATTACCATACCGGGACCAAATCCCGTGTGGCACTGTTCAACGTCGAAACTGGTGACACTGTTACGGCCATCGACCTCGGAGACCCTACATTCCACGGCAACAATATGAGCTATTACAACGGTGAGCTTATTTGTTCTGGCTCTTCCAAAACGTCGAAGGGCAATTTGATTTACTTCTTGAAAGTAAATGGTGGAAATCTTTCCCTTGCCCGAACCATTGACAGCAGCCAATTCGGCATGGATGAAGCATGTTGGGGATTCGGGCACTACAAGGACGATGACGACCATTATTATTGGGCTACCGAATACTTGACGAAGTTCTATTACGTCAACAAGACTTGCACCAAAAAGACGCTTATCGGAAGCGTTGAATTGCCTAACAACACCGCATATTCAAACTCTGCGCAGCAGGCAATGAGCTACAATAAAGAATATGACGTGTTCATTTCTTCACGCTCGAATTGCTTCAATCTGTATGACGGCGAATTGCATTACATCAAGACCGTGCCGATTGCCGACACTCTCAACTGTATTTGGCGCGAGGAAATCCAGCAGGTGACTCTATACGATGGCAAACTCTGGATGCACAACAACCCATTGATTCGCAATTATTCGACGTATCCTACGGCTACCGTATGGAGCGTGGAGCTGCAAGGACAAATGTCCCAGGGCTACCCGACAGGTGGTTGGAATGCTGCTATCGCCATTGTTTTCGACAATAAGACGGAAATCCCGACGGTCGAGGATGGAAACCCGACTACCACTGTTACCGTTGGCAATACGGTGGACATTTCTGCGGTTATGACAGAATTTGGGCATTCAACCCCACTGTACCGACTTAGTATACAAGCTTCAACGCCATATATTATCTTCCTTTCGCATTATGCAGAAGTGAATTTAAATGGAAAAACGGTAGGTGGATTCGAGGTGCGCGGTGGTGCAACATTCTATGAAGCGTCCGCTGCATTCTACAATCTCGCGAATGCGAAACAGGCGGCATTGTTCCGAGCAGTTGGCGCACCGCTCACACTCTATACAGAGATTCCGAGCGATATCACGCCAGGCGGAAAAAGGTTGGTAGATATGTACGGAGGGGTTCTTTGTCTTCGAAACCAAAATTCCTTGACTAACCTTAAAAAAATTCAGCCTAATGCTTCAGACCGTTCATTTGGAGTAGTGGTTATTGAGTAATGCTTAATTTCATCGACATATCGAACAACCAGGGAAGCGTAATCGCGCTTCCCTCCCTTCTCCCGAACGTTGATGCAATCGTGTGCAAAGCAACCCAGGGAACGTGGTTCGTCGACCAGTTCTGCGATGGATGGGTTCAGCAATGCATCAACGCAGGAAAGCCCTGGGGGTTCTATCATTTCGCAGGGGATGATGACCCTCAGTTTGAAGCAGAATGGTTCGCGATTAACTGTGAGAACTATTTCAAACATGGTATCCCTGTTCTTGATTGGGAGGGTGTTCACGACGCAAACGGAAACCTGATTTTCGACCAATCCGTAGAATGGGTAAACGAGTTCGTTCAACATGTTCACGACCGCACGAACGTGTGGCCTTGGATTTACGCGAATCCATGGCGATTCAACCAAGGCGGAGTGAACCCAAATTGCGCCAGATGGGTTGCGTCGTATCCTGAAGTACCGAACCCCACGTTCACGCAAGCCCAATCTTGGGAATGTCCCGAAGCTGACGGCAATGTCGTTGCGTGGCAGTTCTGCTCGGACGGTCGCATTAGCGGGTATGATAGAAATCTGGATTGCTCGCTGTTCTATGGGGATGTTGACCAATGGAGGGCTTATGCTAAAGGAGATAATAAAGATAGCGGCACCGCCAATGGTAATGCTGGTAGCAATGTATCTGCTAGTGTGTTAGAAAACAATGAGTACAAAATCACGATTGAAAGGAAATGACATGGACCTGAGCTTCCCATTATTGGGCATAACGAACGCTATGGCCTGGGCGATTATCGCTTGCGTGTGCTTGATGTTGTTCGATGTAATCAGCGGCTTCACGGCTGCGGTTAAGAATAGGGAATTATCTTCAACCAAAATGCGAGAGGGGCTTTTCCATAAATGCTCTCTCGTCATGTGCATTGTATTGGCATGGTGCATCGAAATGTTTGTCATGCACGTGCCTGATTTAGGATTCAACGTTCCCCTTGTCATTCCAGCTTGCGTATTGATATTCACCATGGAAGTCGTTAGTATTTTGGAGAACATTGTAAAAATCAATCCCGATTTAGAAAATGAAGAGATTGTGAAGCTATTTACTAACGCAAAGAAATAGGGGATAATAGTCCTATCGGGACTTGAAGTTACCGTGCAAGTACCATTATCCGATGCTCACCCTGATAAGGTGCGGAGTGGTTTTCTGGGTAGCACCATGAGCCGCACGCCTTCAACAATCCTGGTAACGGTAGCCCGTCCTGCAACGCTATGTTTTGATTTACATCCTCACATGGCGCGGGCGGGCTATTCCATATTCAGGAGGATAAATGAAACCTAACTTTCAAAAATACTGGGATATCAATGTCCCCAAATCATATAATTGCTTGTTCAATTTCATCTGTGGAGGTCGAGGAACGGGCAAATCGTTCGGTGCCAAATATGACTTCGCAAAGCAATTCATCAAGAATGGAAGCCAATTCACCTATTTGCGCCGAACCAAAGAGGAACTTAAAGAACTGACTACGAAACGCGACGGCCAATTTTGGGACGATATCTCGCCATTCATGAGCAACAGGGAGTTCAAGGCTGAATCGAACAAGCTGTTAATTGATAAAGAGACAGCTGGTTACGCCCATGCCCTAACTACTGCTATGAAATTGAAATCAACTCCATTTCCAGGTGTCACTGATATTCTTTTCGACGAGTTCATAATCGACGAGCGAGGTATAGGCGCACCGCATTACCTATTCGATGAGGTGATAAAGTTCTTCGAGTATTACGAGACTATTGCCAGAGAGAGAGATGTTCGAGTATGGTTTATAGCAAATGCCTTGACAGCGAACTGCCCATATTTCGACCATTTCGGGTTGACATTGCCCGAACCAGGCAAAATCAAAGTCTTTCGCAATAAGGATGTGCTCATTCAAAATGTCGTATCGCCAGAAGTAGCAGCGTCGAAAATGCAAAGTCGATTCTATTCGCATGTTGTCGGGGATAGCCGCTATCGCGATTACGCTATTCAAAATAAAACTCTCTTGGATGATGACACGTTTATTGCGAAGAAGCCTAAGAACGCGAAAATGAAATTCGTGCTATGGTTCCATGAGAAGCCTATCGGTGTGTGGTTCGACCCTAAATACAACACATTCTATTGCTCGCCTAACTATGACCCTAACTGCGATATACAGTATTCGGCAACCACGCAAGACCATCAGCCAAACAGGCTCATTCTGTCGGGGCAATTCCAGGGCGCTGGAATCCGCCTATTTAAGGCCGCTTACGAATGTGGTAATATGCGATTCGAAAATCAGAAAATCAAAGGTTGGGTACGAGACATTATGAGGTGGACGCGATGACAACTGTCAAGATTGAAGCAACTAAAGTCGATGGAAGCGCATGTTCATATATCGGCATGATTGGAACAGACGGGTGGATTTATTTCAACGATGTTGATTTCTATCGGTTCCAGCCTAAGGGAACATGGGAAGATACGCAGCAAATCCGCAACCGAACCCGTTCAAGTTGGGTTAAAACTCAAATCTTCGCTAAACTATCAACCTCGAATTTGAATAGTGGTGGCGGAAGCGTAGCACCATCTCAAGATGTTGAAGGTATGGTACAGCTTGCCCTAGATATAGCTAGTGACGATTCCCATGGATACGACCAGGGCAATCGATGGGGGCCAGATTATGACTGTAGCTCATTGTTACTTTACTGTGCGAAACAAGCAGGATTCAATGTCTATGGAAGCTCCCCATATGGTAACACTCAAACGATGGTTCAACAATTCACTGGAGCAGGTTGGAAATGGTTAAGCGGTATGGGTAATGACGTAAGCCAATTGCAACGTGGTGATATCCTTCTAAATACATCTGCCCATACTGAGATGTATATTGGCGGCCAACAGAACGTAGGAGCACATATCAATGAATTAGGCGGAGTTACTGGCGGACGAACGGGTGACCAAACAGGAAACGAGATATCAGTAAGTGGTTGGTATAGTTTTCCGTGGAATGGTGTTTTGAGATACGCAGGATAATAAAGGAGTTGTCATGTGGGCGCTTTGGGGTTTTGTCTTTGGTAGCATTATGACTATGATTCTAGTCGGACTTGCTGGTGCTGTGTATGCAGAGGTCAAGTACAGCAAGACGATGGAACTATGGTATAATGAGTGGCATAGTCAGAACAGCGTTTTGTGGACAAATATTGAAGATGAAGATTGCAAGTGATAATGTGGTAAAATAAAGGCACTGACGGTGTTGTAAAGTCAACCTGGTAAGCCCTCACCGTCAGATGTATCCAGTGTGAGAACCCCGTTCTAAGTAGCGGGTTCTTTTGTATTTTATAGGAGTGTTACCATATGGGGAGCTTCCATAGACATTGAATCCTGCTTGTTTCGCACAGTAAAGTAACAATGAGCTACAGTCATAATCTGGCCCCCATCGATTGCCCTGGTCGTATCCATGGGAATCGTCACTAGCTATATCTAGGGCAAGCTGTACCATACCTTCAACATCTTGAGATGGTGCTACGCTTCCGCCACCACTATTCAAATTCGAGGTTGATAGTTTAGCGAAGATTTGAGTTTTAAACCCAACGTTGAACGGGTTCGGTTGCGG
>CYGL01000427.1_pt1 | contig 17472 bp, 10 predicted proteins | sample 485531 | NCBI WGS metagenome assembly CYGL01 (sample SAMEA3497897, study PRJEB9818) | human gut metagenome | reverse complement strand
CTAAATGCTTTCGACTTTAGAAAACGTGAAGCCAAACGAGCTTATGGTATGGTTACTTTAGAATTTCATACTGTAACGCAGACCCCTGTTTATGTTCCTACAGGTACAACTTTTGACTCTAGCTTGTCTGGTGCACCTAGTAACTTGACATTCCAAACAATGCAAGACTATGTGATTCCTGCCGGAGTTGTTACAGCAAAGGTAGAAGTTTACTGTACGACAGTAGGTTCGAAAGGGAACATTGCTAAAGGTAGAATCAATCGTGTTATTAACAACATCTCTAACCTGAAAAAAGTGTATAATGAATATGACATACTTACTGGTACAGATGAAGAAAGTATTGAATCTGTGAAGAAAAGGTTTCATGCTTTTGTTGAGTCCCGTGGTAGAGCTACGATTAAAGCTTTAGATTACGGTACACGACAAGTAGAAGAAGTATCCGGTGTGTATATCAAAGAGGAAGTTGGTTATGTACGTATTTATGCTCATGACTTGAACGGAGACTTAAAAGCATGAAACACTAGCTAAAATCAAAACAGCTATTGAAGACTATCGACCTGCGGGAATTAAACTAGATGTGTTCCCTGTAGTCAAACTTACAGTACCAATTGACGTAACAATCACAATTAGTAATAAAAACAGAATTAACACTGCACTAGAAGAACGAATTGAACTAACTATCAGAAACTATCTAAACAGTCGTACAGTATCTCAAACATTAGTGAAAGCTGACTTGTTACAGGCTATCATGAATATTGATGATAACTTAATATATGACTGCGTAATTAATAACTTGGATGGTAACTTAGATATTAGAGACGAGGAAATCATTCGTGCAGGAGACGTAACAATAGAATTAATCTAGGAGGTAAAATTGTGAGTAATTTTTTCAGAAACATACACCCACTCTTGCGAAGAAATAAACGTCCGGAGAAGTACGATGACACGAATTTCGCTGTGTTAAATGCGTTGAATTACGAATTAACACAGGCAGAGCAAGAAACCATTGCTAGTAAAATACAATCCTCCTTAGAGTCTGCTACAGATACGTACCTAGACACTTGGGGAGATTGGTTCGGGGTGTACCGTAAGGACGGTTGGGACGATGAATACTATCGTGCACGTATCATACGGGAACTACTTCTTAAGCGTGGTACAATTCCTGCTATCATTGATGCACTAGTAGATTTTCTTAATGATAATGATGCAGTTGTTCAAATCTACGAACCATGGAGAAACATCTTCTATACAAATAAATCTAAATTAAACGGTGATGACCACTTAATGGGTTATTACTACCGTTTTGCAATTATTGACATTTCAATTGACAGACCGTTTCCTCCTGAAATCGTAGAGATTATCAAGGCTTTCAAACCTGCGGGTGTTTTATTCTATCTAAGACTAGATACAAGCTTAGCTAAGAATAAAACAACTGTAGAAAGCCCCTATGTATACTTGGACGTAACAAATAAAACAGAATTAGCGTTCCTTAACGGTTTGTATTATGACCTACGAGGTAACATTAACTTGTCTGACCAACGAACACAAGTTGTGGGGAATAACATCTTCCACACAAATAACTCTAAACTAAACGGAGAAGACGTGCTTGCAGGGGCGTTTAACCATGGACGAGGCTATATTCATTTAGCAAGTACCACATTGCTTGATTACACACCAAAAGCTACTGATTCTATGAGTAACTTAAAAACAACTCTAGGTGAAGCAGGCTCTGACATGTACAATCAAACAAAAGAAAAAGACGGAAGGACAGCTTCTATCCAAGTACCTGCAACAAAAAATGTACACACCCTATACTCAAACAGCATCGACTTTGGGGACTATGATTATTCAACCGCACCAAATCTATTACACACATTAGATTATTCTAAGTTGAGTAGAAGTACTACTGTATTGGCACCACCGCTATCATATATTAAAGACTATGGTGACTACTTTGTACTTGACGCTAATGATGCGTCAGCGGTTGGAACGTCTAGAAACTGTTTTATACCGTTTGTAACACGTTTAACTAAAGGTAAAACGTATACACTAAGTGTTAGTATGATGGTTGATGATGAGTTTGCGGACAATAATGGTTACTTTAACTCGCCATTATACTATACAATATACACCAATAACCCAGCTAAGGCAGATAGACCAGTTGTTATATATCCGAGTGCTGATATGCGTAATCAATGGAAACGGGTGTCTAAAGTATTCACTGTGCCAGCAGACCAAAAAGATGGTGACTACGTATATTTCCAATTATGGGAACCTGCTAGTGTTAAAGGTAAGCTATACGTTCGTTATGATATTATGATACAAGAAGGAGACCAAACCAGTTTCCAAGCACCAGCTAACCAAATGCCAAAAATCACAACTGACGACTATCTGTTTTCACACCAGAATGTTACCAAGACTGAGGAAGAAGGTAATATCACTAATTTCAATAATTTACCAACTAGCGAACCTATTCGTAATATATACGTTAGGAACACAGAGGGTACTAAAAAACTAATTCCTTTGTTATCAGATAAAAAACAATATACCATGAGCGTTGAAATGTGGTCTGAAAAAGAGGTAACACCAAGCATAAGATACCGTGTGAATGATAGTAATAACACACCCAAGTTCCCTTTAGAAATAGCTAATAAAAAAATACCAGCTAAACAATGGACTGAGCTTTCTGTAACAGGCACTATCAATTTACCAAGTAACCCTAATCTAGTACCAACACTAAAAGCAAGTGATTTCTATACACAAGAAGGAGGTACAATAAAAGACAGTGGTAACGGTCTAAGTGTTAGTTTTACTAAAACTGATGGTGCGGTATGGTTAGAAACTAGAACAAATATGTATCCAGTAAAACCAAATACTAAATATACTATGAGTGCAGACGTTACTATTTCAGAAGGTTATAAAGGGAGTTTGGACAATTTACGTATAACCTACAGAAAATCTCCTAAAGGTACGATTATAATACCTCTAACATGTAAGGACGCCCAAGTGGGTAAGAAAACAAAAGTTTCAATCACAGTAAACTCTAGTGCCAATACTGACCCATCAGATTTTGAGAGAATGTATTTGGCAATCAACACCACAACTACAGACCCGTTTATTGGAACAGCGTTGATAGAGAATATTAAAGTTGAGGAAGGCGAAGCTGTTACACCTGACTACCCACAACACTGGCTACACATTGCTATCCCACAAGCATATGAGGGTACTATCAAAATCAAAAATGATAGTATCAAAATTCAAGAGGGAGCAAAAACAACCAAACCAGCTTGGAAACCTAACTTATTAGATGCACCTTATTATTTAGGAAAACATGAAGTTAACAAAAACATCGCTAATCCTGATGTAGTATTTCCTATAAACACTAACGCTTATAAAATCTATGAAGGAAATATACTAGAAGATTTTAGTACAGCAAAGACATACACTTTGTCTATGAAAGGTACTAAATCTGCTTCTCAACGTTTTATGGCGTATATAGGTGGAACTCAATTATTAGCACAATTATCACCAGTAGAAGGTTTAGTTGATGTGTGGTCAGCTACATTCACACCACAAAATATACCACCTGCTGTACCTAAGTTACTACAAATTTATCAAGTACCTGCAGATACAGTAGGCGCCGTTCATATAGATTGGGTTAAGCTTGAAATAAGCGAATATAGCACTCCTAACATTGATTCCTACGACTACGTAGGCTCTCTGATAGAAGATACGGAAACACCTACATTAGACCCGACTAAGTATACATGGACGGTAAATGGGGATGTAACAAACAAAAAGGCATATATGGTATTTGATATTAAAACATTTATCGAAGAAAATTATGCTACAGAATTTGAAAAACTTGTTGCTGACTTAGGTGAAGACCAAGCGTTGAACGCTGTGTTTGAGAACTTCAATATCTCTACAGCACTTAAAGCTTTAGTGAGCCCAAGTTCACCAATTAACTTCTCAGTTGAACTATACGACTTTTCTACAAGTACATGGCACAAACTAAACACGGATAGTTTAGACCTACGTATGCGTACATTCAACTTAGTAGCGAATCGTATTACAGACTATTTAAACGACTACAAGCTGTTATTTGTTCGTTACGTTTTTGATAACGAAACAGATAAAGATGTGACAGTTGAACTAGACATGCTAAACGTACTATTCAATTATCGTTTAGGTGACGGATACAGTTTAGGGCTACAGAGTACTGTAGAATGTCTAAGTGAAATACCTCTTAAAGGGCTGGCTCTTTCTAGTAAAAGTGTTGAACTAGGTATTGGTGAAACAGCGAAAGTTACTGCTACTCCTGTTCCTGTCAATGCAACTAACAAAAGTTTAGAATGGGAAATAGCAGACCCTAAGATTGCTACTGTAGATACTTCTGGTAATATTATAGGAATAGCTATCGGTGAAACCACATTAACCGTGTATGGTGAAGACAGAACCATTAGTGCTACTTGCAGTGTGTCTGTAAAAGCTAGACACACCCTATACTCCAACAGCACTGACTTTGGTGACTATGAGTATAGTGGGAATCCGAATATTAGCGCTAAACTTAATGCTTCAAATTTTTCATCTGGTAGTGGTGGCACTGCCGTAGATGATGGTGATGAAATTGTGTTTACATTAGATGGAACTAAGTTTACTAAATATAAGATAAATACACAGACACCTTTGATACATGGTAAAACTTATACTATAAGTTGTGAAATTTTATTAGAATCTGATTTTGTAGGAGATCCTTCACTTATAAGATTACAGCACTCTTTCCTTCCTGGAGGTAACGTAGTTTTACAAACTACTACAATACCTTCTAACACTTTAAGTGTTTGGCAGAAACTTCAAGGAACTGTTACTATTAATTATGGTTCAGGAAAACCTGGACAGTGGTACAGTGTATTTACTAATATAGGCAGTAACACACTCACAGGTCATATGCGTTTGCGTAATGTCAAACTTGAAGAAGGTTCAACAGCCACCCCATACCAGCCAAATCTACTTGATGAGCCATATTGTTTGAGTAAGGTGCCTTTGGGTGAGAATATTGCTAATCCTGCAAAAACTTTTCCAATTAAAACGCGCGAATATTTAGTGTATAGCGGTGCAAATACGGAACCTTATATAGCAGGTCAACAATATACATTAACCATGAAAGCTACGAAACCATCAACACAAACATTTAATGTTTTTATAAATGAAGGAACAATAGGTTTTGGCTCAATGACACCTGTGGAAGGTTTAACTGATGTTTGGCAGAAGAAAATTACTGTTGGACAAAATCATATAGATGCCGGGGTAAAAGATAGACTTACAATTTATCAGGTGCCTAATTCGTCTGTAGGAGATGTTCAAATTGATTGGCTTAAGATTGAAAAAGGAGATACAAGAACTCCTAACATTGATTCCTATACTTACCACGGTACAATTTTAACTACATCCGAAGAACCACCAAAAGACCCTAATGTGTACACATGGTCTAGTATCTAAATAGGGATAGCAGAATAATATGCTATAATATAAATAGGGCACGATGCTGTGCCCTATTTTTTAATTGAATGCTATATTATCTAATGAAACCATAGAAGAAAAGAGGTTATAAAGTGGCTATTGCAACTAATAATTCCCGAGTGTATGCTTCATTACAACTTAAAAACAAAAAAGACAGCATGTACTTAGTTATCGGTAAAACCTCACCTTGGACAAATGAAGATGCTCCACCCGCTACTGACCCAAATACTTCAACATTACAAGAAGTTGTTGGTTACAAAAAAGTAAGTAAAGCATCTCTATGTCGTGAATACGTTGCAGATGACGAGAACAAGTACCCAGTAATTAATTACGGTGCTCGCAAATTTACTTTGATACCAGATGAGGATGCTTATAAAGAAAAAGCATGGATGGTATATATCGAATCTGAAATTGTAGGTGACGAATTGCCTTTAGGTACATTTAGACAAGTAGGACTCCATACTGACCTAGTACCAAAAACAGGTGTAGCTAAAGATGCACTATTACCTAGCGAGGTAACAAATGCAGGTATTTTACAATTCTTTGAAAACAGACAACAACAAAACAGAACTGCCGATGTAACAATCCGAGAAAAATTTATCGTTACAATGGAAAACGGCAAAACATTAAAAGCGTAAGAAAGGATGATAAGCATTGGCAAAAGAAATTACAAATGATGATTTAAAGAAAGCGCCCTACCTTGACCGCTTTGACCCTAACAAGAACAGAACCCGGGTGTTATTTCGTCCCGATTTTCCGCTCCAACAAAGTGAACTTAATGAGCTACAAGCGATGCAAGACTATGCGTTATCCAATGTAGCAGAGTCCGTGTTCAGTGATGGGGACATTCAAACAGGTATGGAATTTATTCTTCAAGGAACCACGCTTACTGTTAAAAAAGGTAAAGTATTCCTTGGTGGTAAAATGCGTAACTTTAACGAACAAAGTATTAAGATTACCGGTACAGGTACTGAATATATTGGTGTTAAACTTGTCCAAAAGGTAATTACCGCAGAAGATGACCCAACTTTGTTAGACCAAACAAGCGGTGTTCCTAGTCACTTCTCAGAAGGTGCAGACCGTCTAGAAGAAACAGTTGTACTAGGAGTAAACGATGATGAAGCTTCAAACATTTATCGTTTTGAGAACGGTCAATTGTATATTAACCCAGATACACCAGAAATGGATAAAATCAATAAAGTACTGGCAGAACGTACTTATGATGAATCCGGTTCTTATCGTGTACGTGGATTTGATATGTATACAGAAGTACACCCAACAGACCCTAATAACAAAATCCAATTAGTTATTGACTCTGGACGTGCATATGTGCTAGGTTTTAAAGTAGACAAACCTACAACTACTCGTATTGACATTGATAAATCTCGTGATTTAGAAACAATCAATAACGAAGGTTTCTACTACAGCAATGAAACTCGTTTAAACAAACTAGGTAACTCACCTGTATCTAGCGTAGACCGTGTAACAGCTCAAGTGGAAGTTGCAAAAGAACAAGTGTCTCGTGGAGTTGTTGGTGGAGGTACTGATTACCTTAAAAATACTTCGGTAACAAAAGTTGTTCGTGTATGGACGGAAGGTTCCGGGGCGTACGAATATAAACAGGGGGAAGACTTCCAATTAGTTAATGGTCAAGCTATCTCATGGGCACCTACAGGGCAAGAACCACCTGCCGGAGGTACTTACTTTGTACAATACGTTTACAACAAAACAATGATTGAAAACACTGATTATAAAGTAACTGTTAAAGGTGAAGGAGATAACCGTGAATGGTATATTGACTTTAACGAAATGACAGGTTCTAAACCAGTAGACGAATCATTAGTTAACGTAGATTACAAATACTTCTTAGCTCGTAAAGACTTAATTGTGTTAGACCATAACGGAAACTTTACTGTTCATAAAGGGCAACCTAACGCAATGCGTTTAGTAGATTCTCCTAACCATATTGACCCACTGACACTGAACATTGGTACAGTTCTTGTTTACCCAGATTCAAGCACGGCAGAAGCTAAGCAATGGACAATCACTCGATTAACGATGGAAGAGCTACAAAAATTATCTGTACGTGTAGACAATATGGAATACAACCAAGCGGTATTCTATCTTGACCAACCTGCGATGGCAGGAGAAAACCCAATCTATTTACGTGGGGTATTCTCAGATGCGTTTATCTCTTTAGATAAATATGATACAAGTCATCCAGATGCTACAATTGCCTTTGACTTTGATACAGCAGAAATTACTCTACCTTATGCAGAGGTTAACAAAACAGTACCATCTATTATCGAAGGTTCTAGTGAAGCGCATGTATGGGGACGATTAGTAACTGCACCATTTACCGAAGAAGTCGGAATTAGACAGCCATTTGCTACAGAGGCAATGAATGTTAACCCGTACAATACGTTCAACAAACAAGGTGTTCTAACACTAAACCCTAGTGCAGATAACTGGATTGAAGAAGAACGTATTACTATCACCAAAGAAGAAACATCTACAATGACTATTCGTCAATGGTGGAGACACGGTGGAGCTTCTTGGACAAATGACGAAATGAACCTTGTATCTAACGTAGACCTAGACAACGGTATGAATTGGAACGACTTAAAAGCCGACTACCGTAAGTCTGGATTGTCTGGTACTACACTATCTAGTGGTGGGCAACAAACAAAAGAGTCTATGATTGAGTTCATGAGACAAATTGACGTTGAAATCTACGCTGAGAACTTAGAGCCAAATGCAAACAACTTAGTTGTGTCATTTGATGGACTACGTGTCCCTGTAACACCATCTTCTGGTTACCGTAAAGGTTCACAAGAGGGTACTGGTATGGCAAATGCTGATGGTACGTTCAAAGGTGTATTCAAGATTCCTGCGGGTGTACGCTGTGGTACTCGTGAAGTATCTATCCGAAACGATACGAACTTAGCAAGTACAACGTTCACTGCACAAGGAACAATGAAAACTACTGAGGACATTATTATCCGTACTCACGTAACAATTAACCTAGTTGACCCGTTGGCACAATCATTTAGCTTCAATACCAACCGTATTGCTACAAGCTTCGATGTGTTCTTCGCTTCTAAGGATAGCAGTACAAACATTATCTGTCAAGTACGTGGTATCTCAGAAGGTGGTCAACCAAACAAAACGGTTTATGCAGAACGTGTATTAAAACCTTCTGAAATCAAAGTGTCTGATGATGCTAGTGTAGCAACTAAGATTACATTTGATGACCCATTGATGTGTAAAGCAGGTCAAGAGTACTGTTTAGTGTTCATTACTGACTCTGATAAATACACAATGTGGATTGCTACAATGGGACAAAACAGAATTGACGACCCAACTCAAAGTGTGAACTCTAACCCTTACTTAGAAGGTGTGCTTTACAGTTCATCTAATGCGAGTGCATGGTCTATTCACCAAATGTCTGACTTGAAATTTACTGTGTACACAGCTAAATTTAACGAAGAAGCTGTCTTGGAGTTCGATGTAATGAGAAACATCAACGTAGACCGTGTGGTTCTTATGTCCACATATTTAACTCCTGCGAATACAGGATGTAAATGGGACATGAAAATTGTTCTCAACAATGAACCTTCCGGAACAACCGTCAATGACAAGCCTTGGGTTCCAATTGCGAACTACGTAGACTTAGATGTTAACCAGATTGCTCGTGAGGTTAAACTTCGTGCAACGTTTAAAGCAAACCAATATATTTCTCCAATGCTTGCATTAGACGATATTATGTTTGCCGGTTTCTTAACTGCCTTGAAGGGTAGCTACGTATCTCGTACAATTGATTTATCCGAGGCTCCATACAACACTGTTAAAATGTCTTACGAACAGTTTACTCCTGCTGGAACTACTGTTGTTGCAAAATACAGTACTGACGAAGGTAAAACATGGAAGACATTCACTACTCAGCCTACAACAACACAACGTACGCAAGATTTCGTTCGTGTAGATTACGTTGAGAAGATTAATACGGGTGGAACATTTAAATCCATTAAGTTCCGTCTTGACATGTCAACCCAGAACTCATTTTTGCGCCCGAGGGTGCGCCGTCTAATGTGTAACATGACAGATAAATAGTCCTAAACTGTAAAGTTTAATGACATTGTAATCTGACTTTAACACAATCGTAACCTCCTACTTGTATAATTTACTTATACATTTAGGAGGTTTTTTACATGGGAAAATTTAAAGATTTAACTGGACAAACATTTGGAAAATGGACTGTTGTTGACATAGATGAGACTAAAGATAGAATCCACTGGTGGTGTGAATGTGAATGCGGAGCAGAACAGAGCATACGAGCTTCCTCTCTCACCTCGGGTAATTCTAAAGGATGTCGAGAGTGTACTAGAAAGAATCTGATGGGCAAGACTTTTGGTAGGTTGACAGTTATTAAAGATTCTGGTGAACGAGCAAAGAATGGAAATATTCTTTGGGAATGTGTATGTGAGTGTGGGAAAAAACGTCTAGTGTTAGGGGCTAATTTACTAAATGGACAAACAAAGAGTTGCGGGTGTTACTCCACGGATGTGCTTAAAAAAGTAGCCACTAAGCACGGATTGTCTAAAGTGAATGGAAAACACACAAAATTATTCCGGGCATGGGATGCTATGAAACAACGGTGTTACAACAAGAACCATGCGAGTTACAAAGATTACGGTGGAAGAGGTATAGACATATGTACCGAATGGCGTGAAGACTTTGAAGCTTTCCATGATTGGTCTATAGCTAACGGATTTTCCGATGACTTGTCTATTGATAGAATTGACAATGACAAAGGCTATTCACCAGATAACTGTCGATGGGTAGATGCTAAAACCCAGATTCGAAATAGACGAAATACAGTTACTTACAACTGGAAGGGTTCAGAGTACACCTTAGCTGAACTAGGAGAACTAACAGGTATAAACAAGATGACTATAAAATCTAGGCTGAACTCCGGAGCCACTCTTGAAGAAGCACTAGACCCAAAAGTAAACACGTCAGTTTTGACTATGAGTTACAAGGGAGAAACTAAGCCTATCAAGCAATGGTGTAAAGAATTAGGATTGAATTATGCAACTGTACGTAACAGACATTATAAAGGTTGGACTGATGAAGAAGCTTTAACTGGTATACGTAACAAATAGTCAACCAAGTTGAATAGTCTCTATATGCTATACTAGGCATATAGGGGCTATTTTTTATGTAAAGGAGACTTATTGATATGCCAGAATCATTTAGACAAAAATCATCAGGAGCTTTAATTTTTAGACCTACAGTTACTGAGAAGATTCATTCTAACCAGATGAAAGCTCTTGCTAAAGATAAAGAGAAACTGAACAGGGATATACAAGAGGTTAATAATTTAAAACAAGAATTGACTAAGGAATTAGAGGAAATTAGAGAACTGAAAAATAAGTTAAAAGGATAAAATGTCCTATTTTAAATTTTTGACCTCCTTATATATTTAATACTATATATTATATATTATATATTTATCTAAGTTATATGTATTTATATATTATATATTTATATATAAGGACAGCAAAAATGGAAAATAGGACATTGACATAACCTAACAGTACTGGTACAATTGTATTGTAAGGTGTGAGACATTATTAGGAGGACTTATGAGACTAGTAATAGATGTAATGCACACTCAGATTAGATTTGATGAAAACGAAGGTAGCCTTCGTAGCACTATACATAAAGTAATGCACGAAGAACTTGGAGTAAAAGCAGATGGCTATCAATTTAGTCCTGCATATAAATCAGGTTACTGGGATGGAATTATTGATTTTTATAATAAAGACAACGATACATTTCCTACAGGTCTAGTACCTAAAGTAGAGGAAATCCTAGGAAGACTACAAACTGCTATGGGTAGTAGAGGTTACATGTTTCAATTTGAGATTATTGATGACAGACCAGATAAATTCATGGAAGTTGAAGAAATGGACTCAGAAATTAAATTGAATGGTGACAATGGAGAAATAATTACTCTACGTGACTATCAATATGATTCTGTAAAAAGTATTATCGAGAAGCAAACAGGTATTATCAATGTTGCTACTAACGGTGGTAAAACTGAGATTGCTTCTGGGTTAATACAGCAAATCTTACCTGCTTTAGAGTCAGGAGAAAGAATTGCATTCTTCACAAACAGCTCCTCTATCTTCACTCAATCTATCGACCGTATTGAAAGACGATTAGGCATTAAAGTAGGTGCCTTTGGAGCAGGTAAAAAGGATATTCAACAAGTTACATTTGTGATGATTCCAACAATTACCTCTGCTATTTCAGCAGACCCAGAAGCTAAACTTAAACTTACACCAAAAGAGCGTATGTACAAAAAGTTAGCTAAAGAAATTGCTCCTAAGTTCCTTACAGGGTTTAATCAAAAAGGACTACTTGAAGGTTACATTCGTAATTTCCAAGTTAAAACAAAAGCTGACTTACAGTTGAAACATGAATTGGAAGAAGCTTACTACAGTTGTGGAACTAACAAACAGGTAGTGATGAAAATGCGTAGCTATCAAGCTGAGTATGAAAAGGTAGTCGAGAAAAAGAACGGGAAGGTCTTGAAGAAATACAACGAAGCAAAAGAGTTTTTAGAATCTGTTGCTGTTATGATTGTAGATGAAGCACACCATACTAGTTCTGATACTTGGTACCAAGCACTAACTGCTTGTTCTAATGCTCAGTATCGTATGGCTTTAACAGGTTCTATCGACATGAAAAACCATGTGTTATGGCAAAGAATGCAAGCCATTTTTGGTTCCATTACTACCAAGGTTTCGAATGATACCTTAATCAGCTTAGGTCACTCTGCTAAACCCAAAATTACTATTTTCCCGATTATTGCCCCTACAGACATTGAAAATTCCAATTACATGGATGCTTACAAGATGGGGATAGTGGACAATGTATACAGAAACTCTTTAATTGCTAAACTTACAAAGAAAATGTATGAGAGTGGTAGTGGAGTACTGGTAATTATTAATCGTATTGAACATGGGGAAACGATTAGTGAGTTATTAGATGCAGAAGGTGTACCACATTACTTCATTCACGGAGAGCTTGATAATGACTTACGTGATGAAAAGTTACAAGAAATGCGTGACGGACATTTGAAGGTGATGATTTCCTCAACAATTATTGATGAGGGGGTTGACATCTCCGGTATTGATACCTTAATATTAGGTGCAGGTGGTAAGTCCTTACGTCAAACCTTGCAACGGGTAGGTCGTGGCTTACGTAAGAAAAAGACAGGTGAAAACAAGGTATCTGTTTTTGATTTTTACGACTTAACAAATAAACACTTGAAGAAACATTCGGAAGAGAGAAGAAAAATCTATGAGAAAGAACAATTCGAGATTGTTGACATCCCTCTTCCAACGAAATAAACGAGGAGGTACAAGATGACAAGTCAATGCTTAACAAATGAAATTCGAGCACAATATAGTCTAGGCAACGGAATTGTTGAGTTCGTTGAAAGATTAGCTAAAAAAGCACAGCAATGGGGAGAAACATTTGCTACCCCTATACGCAAGACAACTGTAGCTGAGGAGATGGGACGTGACACACGTACTGTTACTCGGTATCTAGGACAACTTGAAGAGTTGGGTCTTGTTAGTACAGAAGCAAAACGTGGTAGAAATGGAGGAACTGTTGTCGTGTTTAATACTGATATTTTAAATTTTGAACCAACTGATAACCCGATTACTTCGGAGACAAAGGAAGCTAAGGAGATTCGTGAACGTGTCTTCCCAAAAGCACCAACTCCGAAGCCTAAAAGACGGTACCGTACAAAATTAGAGATTGCAGAAGCTCGCATTTTAGAACAAAAGCAAAAAAGCTTTGAAGAACGCTTAAACGACTTACTTGAACGTACCTTCTTGGATAGAGACTTTTTTGATAATTTCGAAGAACCTCGTTTGTATTTCCAAGGGTATTTAATTGCACAAATGTACAATGCTTATGCAGTTATTTTCCCAAAGAATAGACATGAGTTCTTCAAAGATATTGATGTTAAAAAATCAGAGGAAGGTTTACGTAGTATGAACAAAGCTAAATCATACAACGTGTTACCTGCTCGTTTTGTAGGAACCCCACAGTACAACAAATTTGTTGAAGTAGCTAGGTACTGTAATGAGAATAATATTAACCCATTATCTTATCTAACTGTTCAATTTGAGCGTGCAGAGCATTTAGCTGACATTGGTAAAGCTCGTGTAGGGGCTATTCCTTATGTAAACACTCTACTGTGTGAAGAAGCTCGTAAAGCTTATTCTGAGAATGTAATGTTTTATCGTAAAATGCGTAATAGCTTTAACTTATTCGGTATGAGTAGCAGTTCTGTTCCGTATAAAGGGGCTAAATATGAGATTATTGTAGCTCTACGTACTGCATATGAACTAGACAGAACAACAAGAGATACTTTCAACTACTTACTGGATGAATTAGCTAGTGGTGCACAACAATCAGTGAAACAAGCAACCTTGTTAGGTTACTACAACACTACTTTAAATGCTCTTTCAGAAAGTGATTTAGCGGATGAAGACCAACAATTAATCAGAGATTTCTTAAAAGAGCAAGTATTGCTATATTCACGTAAGAACTCATTGAGCAGTACTATCTATGCTTTAGCTTTCCCATTACAAATTAGCGCTGTTAATTCAGTTGCGACCCTAAAAGGTCTTGACAAAGAGATGTATTACACTTATATTGGTAACATGTACAAGGTTACAGATGTTAACGATGATGAATACGATAGTTTCACGGAACGTGGTCGAACAATTGACTTCTCTTACAATGCTAATGATACTTTCTTTAGTACAATGCGATTAATTGCAGATTGTAAAGGTCTAGGAGTTCCGGCAGGTAAGCTAGGAAGCGCCTTACAAAAATTCGGTGAAGAAAAAGTTCCGTTAGATACTTTTGGTATGTTAGATATTGAACGTATCTATGATAAATTGATTGATTCGGATGAGTTAGCCAAAGACCGATATATTCAAGACAAAGATGCAACCATGATGAGTATGGTTGTGACTGACGAGGGGTAGGGAGAAAAGCAGAATGAGTCAAATTCACAAACAAACCATTTATAAAGCCATTAGTGAACCTTTGTTCGCAAAGGATGTTTTTAGTCGATTACCAATTGAAGATTTTAAAGAGGATGGATACGACATGATTGTATCCACCTTAAATCTTTATTATCGTACACACGATGCTCCACTAGAGGAACAAACGTTATTAACTCTTGTGGAAGACAAAATGTTGAAACAAAACAAAAGTTTAGAAGCACAGCAAGTTGCTTTTAACTTAGTAAGTGACCTTTACAAATTAGAGGAAGCAGAAACAGATTCGGAAGCAATTAGTGAAAGTGTTCAGAACTATGTACGTAAGACTTTAACACGTGAAGCTATCATGGAAGCTGTAACGAATGATGGAGCATTAGGTTCTGACCAAAACATTCAGAGCCTTATGGAGTCTTTGCGTGGAATCATGACAATCGACACAGGCGGGCATGGAGCAGAACTTTTAGATTTCTTTGCTGATATTGATAAGAAAAAAGAACATCTACGTAATTTACAACAAAACAAATATCCAACAGGTTTCATGGCTATTGATGCTATCTCTGATGGTGGTTTAGCCCGTGGTGAGGTTGGTATGGTTATTGCACCTACAGGTGGTGGTAAAACTACTTGGGCAGTAAACCAAGCTAGAAATTACGTTGTACGAGGTTTAAACGTGTTGTACGTTCCTTTGGAGGAGAAAATTGACCGTATGATTGTTCGTTTTGAACAGCTTTTATCTCAACAAAGTAAGAACAGTATCCTAGTTGATGGGGAGTTAAACGAACAGTTATATGACCAAATTCAACAAGCTTACGGTGCAGGTAAAGAACAATTAAACTGGGGAAATCTATGGATTCGTAAGTATAAACCCCAAGAGTTAACTCCTAGCGGTTTGTCCCAACTGATTTCTGATGTAATGATTCGTAAAGGACAACAAATTGACGTAGTTATCATTGATTATCCTGATTTGATGAAGAACCCGCATTCAAGTGGTGGTAGTGGAGAGTCAGATGCGGGCGGTAAATTATACGAAGATATTCGTTCAATTGCCCAAGAATACGACTTTGTTTGTTGGACTTTATCTCAGTTAAATCGTGCTAGTTATGGTCAAGAAGTGAAGAATGCGGGGGCAATTGAAGGTTCAAAACGTAAAATGAATGCGGTAGAACTAATCTTCACACTTAACCAAACACCAGAGGAGTTCCAAAGTGGATTTATTCGTGCTTACGTAGATAAGTTACGTAATAATAGTGGCGTAGCATATGATAAAATGTTGTACTTTAAAGTTATCCCCGAAACAATGACAATTCGTGATGAAACCCAAGAAGAACGAATGGCTCATGCGAACTTGTTAGAACAAACAATGGAAGTAGCCAGAGATAACTACAAGAAGGAAAACAATTTTACACCAAAGGATGCCCAAAGTAAAATTAACAACTTAAACGCACAGCTAGCAGGAGGTCTAAAATAATGAAACATATTATTAACTTTTCTGATTTTCATATGCACTTTTTTAAGGACTTCTCTAAGCCAGATGCTGTTTATGTTACTGACCGAGCAAAAGAACAAATAAAGGTTCTCGAAGATTTAATGAATTACGCTCGTAAAGTTAAAGGAGATGTTTTATTTAATGGAGACCTGTTTCATAAACGGGTTTCTATTGATGTCAGAATATTCAACATGATGTTCGAGGTATTTAGTTCATACCCAGATGTAACCAATAATCATGGTTAGTGGTAATCACGATAAGGTAACTAAATGCTCTAGCCTCTGACAGCGCCCTAGAAGCGTTTAATGCTTTACCTAATGTAACTGTCATCTCTACAATGGAAAAGCTTGTACGGGACGAATACACGCTTTATGGAGTGAGTTACGGGGAAGAAGTAGATGAAATGAAGGAATGGATTGCAGAAGAGGCTGAGAAGTTAGACCCTAACACAATCAACATACTTTGTGCTCATATCGGTGTTGATGGTTCTTCTACTGGACAGTATTCCCATACACTTAGTGGAGCATTCAAGGTAGCTGACTTGTATCCTGATAATTTTGATATTGTTACGCTTGGTCACTATCATAAACGACAATTCTTAGGTGGGCTACCTAATGTATTTTATGTAGGTAACACCTTACAGACTTCTTTTGCTGATGAGGGTCAAGCTAAAGGCTTTATGGATATTACCTTAGATGGTAAAGAATGGAGTATGGAATTTGTCAAAGCGAATTATACCCCATTTATGACTGTAACAGCAGATACAGTACCAGAAGATTTAAGCGGAGCATTTATCCAGTTTGTTGGTAACGTTACTGAAACCGAAGCTGTTAAAAAGCTTAAAGAAGACAATGACCTGTCTAACTTACGAATTAAAGTGCAGAAGGACTATTATGTACCTCCACGTATTGAAATTACAGCAGGTTCCACCCCAGAAGAAGTTGTACGAGCATTTACCAATAAGAAATACCCCGATTTACAGGACAAAGCTTTAGAATGTTTACGTATAGCTACAGAGATATAAATTAATAGATTTTTTAAGCCCAGAACATTCTGGGCTTTTTTGGCATACACCCTTGACATGTAAGTGCTTGTAATGTATACTTATGTTAGTAACAGACATACACTTACAGGAGGTAAAAATGTTAAAGTTTAAACGTGTAAGCGCAAAGAACTATCTCTCTATTGGAGAAGTATCTATCGACTTAGATAATCGAGGGCTTGTTTTAATCGAGGGAATTAATGACACGAACGAAACGTTCCAGAGTAATGGTTCAGGTAAAAGTACGTTGCTGTCAACTGTCACTTATGCACTATATGGCACTACACCTAGTGGCTTAAAAGCGGATGCTGTAATTAATA
>CYGL01000426.1_pt1 | contig 17503 bp, 28 predicted proteins | sample 485531 | NCBI WGS metagenome assembly CYGL01 (sample SAMEA3497897, study PRJEB9818) | human gut metagenome | reverse complement strand
TTAAAAATCCGCTTATCATCCTGTAACGGGTTTTTGTCTTTGCTGGTTTGCTTTCGGGTTTTGAAATAAACTGCTCGGCATAATTCTTGACCTCCTGTTTTAATTGTTCAAATTCAGTTTTGGTAACATAATCAGCTACAGGAGCGGAAGTGTTTAAATCCATTTCGGAAAACTTGAACGCTCTTATACTTCCAAAGCCTGCGCCGTCCGTACTTTTAACATACATTATATCATTATTACTGTCAAATAGTGCCACTGTGCTATTTGCGCCCATTTGATAAGCCTTAGCACCTTCCAATCCGTTAACCCTTATAAGTTGTTGCCCTTGTGATAAGTTATTGTTATAGGGCGTATTTGGGGCGTTATATGGTGTATTGTATATATTCTGATTGTAATATGGGTTATACATTTTGAACTCCTTTCAAATATTCTTGTTTTTCGTTTTCAAGTTTTAATTTTAAAAGTTCGTACCATTCAGCGAGATTTTTTCTTTTTTTAAAAATTAAATCCCACTCGTCTTCCGTCATATCATATAATAGCATTATTAAACCTTTAAATAATTTCATTGGCTTTCACCCCTTTAATCACATTATACTATGATATGATTAAAATAAACGCACGTTTTATGCATGATTTTCGCACAAAAAAAACCACCGCGGAGGGAGAAAGGAGAAAAACCCTCGCGGTGGCTATCGAATAATAGTGAATTTCAATATTAAATTATTTCTTTGCGAATTTTATTGGCTATTGATTTAATATATTTTGAGACCGTACGTTCTGCAATATTTAAAGCCATTGCAATTTGAACGTTACTTTTGCCATGCCTCCGCATATCAATTATTTTAATTTCATCATCTGTGAATGGACAAATCTCTAAAAAGCGTTTGTATTCAGTTGATGAAAAATCGAACTTATACAAGGGAATCACCCCTTTATTTTTTTAGTTTTTCGCGAAGCGCGTCCTTTGGCTTTCTTGTTTTTTTTAGTCATTTTCCGAATTTTCAAGCTCTGCCCCATTATATACAGCACCTCCAACATTATTATTTATATTATTATTTCCTTGACCGTCTTGAACATATTCATAACTTTCAAAATTATATTGGTTCAAAAACCATACAAAACCCCCTATGGTTACAAGCCAACAAATTAATACAACCAAAAAAGCGACAAACCATCGTTTTGCAGACTTAGCGTAATTTTTCAACAACTCCATTGCAAGACTGTTTTCGACTTTTTCCTTGCCGCGCTCGGCAACTTCTTGGCAATTACAACTCATATATTTAACACTCCTTTAATAAGTGATAGGATTAACGCTCCAACGACTGCAATCATTATTTTCGCCAAAATATCGAACGTTGTTTCGACTTTCTTTAATCTCTCATCATCTCGAATTGAGTTATTGTTCAGTCCGTCAATCTCCTTGCCGTGATTATCTACTCGCTCTTTAAATTCTCATAATCAGCGGCTATATTGCTACGCCTCTCATCGCATTGGTCTTGTGTTACATAATTTGTTTCATGCATTTCGTCACCACCTCTCACGTAGATATTTGCATGTTTTTCGCGCCAGCCAATAAGAATCAGTATCAGATTGCAACTTGTTCAACCACTTGTTAACCTCTGATATTATACCTCGATTATGTAATTCCCAAACTATATCGTTAACGCTTGTAAGTTCTGGGGTTTTGGAAATTTCAACACTTGCATAATCTGGGCGTATAAATTTAGTACCTGGAAGCTTGCTATTATAATATGACTTTTTGCAGACTTCGCCGCCGTTCGAGACAACACTCGAACTATTTGACGTATTTCCTTCAACCGTTTCAAAATAATCGCCCAATACACTTGTAACAATACCTGTGTGATAGAATTTCCCATTTTTATAAAAACAAACTATATCACCACGTTTTGGGTTTGCGTGCCTTTCAAAAAGATTTGCTATCGTGGGGACGTATACATAAGGGAAGTGCTTTAAAAGCCTTTCCGCGGCCTGCTTCCCTACTGTTTCGCTAAAACACCACGACACAAACGCCGCACACCATGGTTGACCGTTAAATTCGGGTTTAACATCTGCCCAATATTTAGTAAAATTAGCGTTTCCTGCATTGGCTTTTTTGTCGTATAAAAACGCGTTTGAGGCTTTCTCGCAGTAACCGACTTCATTTAAAGCTTTGTTGATAATATCGTCAATAATCATTTCTTCGGAGCCTCGTATTTCAAAGCCGCTTCACTATCGGAAAGTCCTGCCGTTGTTGGGTCTGTTAGTGCGTTCCAAACGCTCACAAGACACAACCCGATAATATACGGATTTGATATTGCAGAAACTATCAAATCCCAAACACTGCCCCATGTGGTAAGGTCTTTAAAAGTCAATCCCATATAAGCTAATATCGGCGTAATTAATGCCAAGAATATTTGAGCCAAAAAACGGGATTTCTTAACCTAACTTTTAAATTTAATTTCATACGTTACCCCTCCTTGATTTTTAAAATTTCATCAATTTTTTTAGAAAAATTAGCCATAAGCTGTGCCGCCTCCGCTCTTGTAAGCGGTGCGGACGGCTCGAACGTATCTTCGCTCTTTCCCTTCATAAGTCCGCCGAATACACATTCTTTAACCGCCTTGTAAAACCAGTCACTTTCTTTAACATCTTTAAAATTCAACTCAAACACCTCATCAATTAATAGATATGCATAGTCAATTGCATCAAAAGGAATCTCCTTCCGTCCCTTGTTGCCCCACTTTTCGCCCCAAGAGTTCTGAATAATAAATCCGCTTTCCGTGTAGCCGACAATAATAACCGCATGAGAACCTCCGAAATAATTTCGGCTTATCGCCAAAAGCGGCACGTCATGAACGTATAAAGCTTCCTTCATTTCGTCATACTTTTTCCCGAGAAAAGCCACATAGCCTTTAATGCGGTATTTCTCCGCTATCCCGTCAAGCTTTTCTATGCTCTTGTGGCTTTTGAGAATCTCCTGCATTTCGGGCATTTCAAAAGACTTGTTAAAAAGGCTTGCCGGCACCGAGCCCTTCTTTCGCAGCTCCTCAACCAATAAATCGGGGTACATTCCTTTGTATTTGCCGTTTTCCGACCTGCACCGCCCGTAAATATACCCCTCCGAAAATTCCGTGTGACTGTCAAACTCCCTGCTGTTTAATATTTCCATAATCTCAGCCGCCGCGCATGCACAGCAGGAGTTCACAGAACCTTGATTTTTAACCTTCGGCAAATCCGTCACCGTAAACGCTTCGGGAAGCTCCGCGCCTCCCACCGCCTCGTAGGTGTATACCCTCGGTGACGGAGCCGAAATATTTGCACCGTAGCTCATACCAGTGTCCACCCCTTTCCCGTTGCAATTGCCTTTTCATCGGCGGTAAGCTTTGCTAAATTTGTAGCTCCGAGCGTAACCTTCCACACAGTTCCGCTTGTATCTGCCGAATAATCCTTAAGACAATTAATTACCGACATTAAACTATCATGATTAATTTTATTTTCACAACGTGTTAAATCCAAACCATTTTTAGCAATAACTCCTTCAAAATTACAAATCTCTAAATCCCAAACATAAAACATAAAACCATCAAAAGGAGTATTTTCATCTACTATAATCTTGTTGATACGTGCAACCTTGCTGTTCCACAACATTCCGTAATTTCTTGTGGATTTTCTGACATCCAGTACATTAATCCCTGTAATCGCAGCATCTTGAAAGGTGCTTTCCAATCTTGTAGCTTGCGAGAAATCAAAAGTTATCCCGCAATTTTTTTCAACTTCGATTAAATTAATAGGTTCCCAATTAGTTCCTCTGTTAGTTAAATAAAACATATAAGCACAATCTCCAACGGGTGCGATGTTATATTTGGGTTTAAAAAGAGCTTTTTTGAGTGACATTCGGTTGAACGCCCACCTCCAGTCGGTTCTGGTGCCATGTGCCTGTATCATGTCCCACATATCATCAATAGCCTTGTCATACACCGCCGCCACTTCCGCCGGAATTTCATCAACCGTCATTGTATCCGTCTTACCCGTCTTCGCCCTGACAGCGTTCGCAATCGCCGTCATCCGTGTGTCATCAACCGCATATTTCATAATTCAACCCCCTCAATACTCGGGTATAGCGCGTGCCCTTTGATTGCCGTTACATATCCGTCATCGTCAAGCGCCAGAGAATCGTCAATAACACTTTCCTTCGCCGCTCCCAAATTTTGGAGTGTCGCGTCTTTCCGACCGTCCGTCATAAACGTTTTAAATAAGTTGCTTACAAGTGTAACAGCTGTCATTTCCGGCATATTATTCGGCGTTAACAAAACATTGTCGCTGAAATCCGTCATGTCGGAATAACTGCCGTAATTATTAAGAGCCTTCGCCGTTATCTTCCCGTCCGATGAGATGTCTATATATTTCCCTGCCGTTAACGCGCCCGGCACTTCCTGCCGCTTAATATAGTTGTTTTTGCCGAGATACTCCTCCACCGCGTCTTCCGTCATAACCGCGGGATTGTTCCCGGGGTTTACGCTGTACGCCAAAGTAACAACACCCGGAGTGTTTACTGTCGCGTAATCGGTTTTCTTAACAAATTGGCTCGTATCTTCAAAAGAACCTTCTATTGCTTGTATATCCGCTTCAATAGAATCAAAAGCGGTGTTAAAATCTTGAGCACTAACAGTATCAACATTATCCGTCTTATCCGTCCAATACTTACTCATTATTATTCACCTACCCCCAAATATAAATAATCATCGCGTTTCTTTTCCAAAGAATAACTTATAATAATATTACCGACAGTTCTATTTGTTTGACCTTCGATGAAAATCTTATATAATCTAAAAGCTGAAACGTCACAGTCAATGTCAATACTTGTCATCTGTACGGTTGAGGTTGACGCTGATTTGATATATTTCTCGCCAACAGTGTCATATATTCTCATGGTAACCACTCCGCTACCGGCGGAGACTCCCAAATAGATATTTAACTTTCCGCTCAAACGCGGTGCGAACTCTGCCGCCTCGCCAATGTTATTGGCAATCTTATTAAATGCAAGTGTAGTAGAATAATCGTTAGTATCTTTGACGGTCATTTTTTTAAAAAGCGCGTTGTATTTTAAGAAATCCTTTAAAATCATGACATCACCTCCACCAGATTCCCGTTTAAACATTTGGTTGTTTTAGTTACGGTTTTAACTCCCGAGAAAACCTCGGTAACTGCCCCGTTGCTGGAAATAGACGTTTTGAGCGTTTGACCTTTTGAATTAGTCTCCGTAATTGAACCGTCCGCATTAACTGTTATTGTTGAAGGTTCGAAACCTTGTACGGATAACATTGCCGCCCTATTGATTATTGTCCCCTCAGTTGTTACATTTCCAACACGTTCATAATCAAAAGTATCACTCGTTCCCGATACTGCCGTTAACTTAATACGTTTAGGCGTTGTCTGAATTCTGTCAATAAACTCAATCATTGAAATAACACTCCTTCCCCACAATTAATTTCGCCGCAAAATTTGAAAGAACCTTCCATATCTGGAATCTTATCATTAACATCAACCGCAATCTGTTCAATCGCGTTAACTTCATTAAAACCAAATAAGTAATTCGGGGGGGTGGGCGTTGATTTATTTCCCCAAAACGCATTTAAAAGATGTTGGCAATCATTTAAGAACCCCATATAGAGATTATTATATAATATCTCTTTCTTACTCCAAGAACTCGGGTGCGATGTATCGCCGGTATAATATCCATAACCATTTAATATATCAGCTACAGCCTTATACGCCAAGCTTGTACGCGTCAATGTTGATAATGTTAGCGCTCCGCGTTCAAAGATAACAGTTTCATCAGCGGTCAAAGTCGCTCCACTTTGTATTTTTTCGCGCAATTCAATAGCTTGTTTAACGTCATCAGCAGTGCGGTCAATAACCATATTTAAATTGGCTTTCAAATGACCTCACACTCCTTTCTTAAAATAAAACCGTTGCAACTATAACGCTGTGAAGTAATTATTCCGCTTTGTTGTCCGCTGTATCTTGTCGGAAATACAAGAGTTTCCCCAACTTTGATAACCTCATCTGCAAGCGGTTCTCCGAATTTTCTTTCGCCAAATTTAAAAGTTCCAAATTTAACGCCTGCAACATTTTCAACGGCATTCACAGTATATCGTCTTTCTTTTGTTAAATATGTATACATATTATTTAAAATATCATCTTGATTTTGTGCATTTATTAACGTAGCGTCTTCGACTTCAATTTCTTGTTTTGTTTCGGTGGGCAAGAAATTCGGATTTTCTTTTGTTTTGACCGTTTTAGTGTCAACATATGGGAATCCAGTCAAAACGCAACCTGTATTTGCTTTTATTATAGCATAATTCACATTTTTTAGCAAGTTACCGCTTGAATCTTTTAATATTTTGCCGTGAGTAATTGATAGGTTATCTAATGGTTGCGAAAATTCAACAGTTATGCGGTCACCTATTCCGTCATCTGCTGCCGAGTACGCTTCAACTTTATCATCTTCATTTGTAGACAACTTATACGAATGTGCTGTCAATTTAACGCTGCTGACTGTTGGAATATCTGTTAAGATTGGCTCAAAGACCGTATGCTTTGAATTCAACGTATGACTCACAGACGGAAGCGGCTCGATATATGGCTTCTCAGCATAAGCGGTGTTACATACTGCTTTCGCTGCGAAACAAACTTGTCGTAAGGCTTCTTGGCACGTACAGATAGGCAAGTAGCCGGTTATTTTAATATTTGTTAAACTCTCGCCCAATGTATACGGGACTTCCGCCGCGGTGAATATTTCGTTTAAAATAGTATTAATAGGCGTGTTGTTATAAATACCGCCCATATAATTAACTTTAGCCAGTACGGCAATATAGTCCTCGCTTTCAACTTCCCAAGTATACCGAGAGGTTTTTTGCGCATTTGAAACAAACGTAACATTTAAAAGCGTATCATTAAAATATGTTCGGATTTTTTGCATTTTTGAAAAACTATAATTAATGTGTTTTTTGCTCGAAACATTAAAATCAACCGCATTGGCTGGAATTTCGTCCGAATAGGGGGACAATTCTTGAATTACTGACACGCTGTTTAAATTTGAAGGCGTGAAAATTGCATTGTAACCAAAATCTATACGGCGTAATCTTAAACGGACATTCGGCATATTCATTTTTTGAAAGGTTACAACGATTTTGTCGTAATTTCTTACTAAATTTTGACATAAGTAATACGGTTCATTTGGTGTGAAATCCTTGTCGCTGAGCAAATCATAACTCTTTGATGTTGCATTATACGAATACCATTTTATATTTAAAGCCGTTGGGAATATATTATTTTCAACGTCAAATTCAAACGCTATACCGATTGACGTGTATTTAACGCCTGTCGTTGGCGCTGTGGCAGTTAGTATTACGGGGTTATTAGTTCCGTCTTCGCCTTCAAATAATGTTGCACTCCAACAGCCAATATTACTATTATTTAAATCTTTCGGAAGCGGCAGACTCTTACCGTCAAGAATAACATGCCCATATTCGCAAGGATTTCCATAATTTTCAAAATTTAAGCCCTCTTGCATGATTTGATTTATTTTTGAAAAATCTGTAACATTGGTGATTGTCGGAACGAAATTTTCTTTCGCCCCTTCTGCCACATCTCCGTAATATATTCTAACACCCTTATTTTGAATCATTAATAAACCACCTCTTTGACTTGCGCTTCAAGCGGCTTGATTGTCAGTTCTATGTTATCCCAAAGATTCAAATTGTTAACCGCTGATATTAGTCCCTGTGTTATGTCACCCTCAACATAACCACGGAATGAAATAGTCGTTTGATTGTATGGCGCTTCAAATAAGAACCCTTCCTTTCGTGGTTGTATTACCGCGTTCCAAAAATCTTCCAATAGCTTTTGGTCTTTATACGCGGAATCAATTGTTATTTTATATGATATCGTTGTGTTTAAAGGGTCAATTATATTTGAGTAATCCAACATTTGGGAATTAGCCTCACTATAATTAATTGTTGCAGCGCGTTCAATTCCGACTATCAAATTAGCATAATTTTTACCATTGATTTTGACGTACATTTGTGAACCTACCCCCTGTTCTATTCCGCTCGGTTGAAACGCTTTCGCCAATTGTACGCCCAACCTCTCTATTATTGAGTTTCAACACTATATTTTGATTTTGAGTATTTGAATTATTATTTGCGAAACCACTTAAATCCAAAGTCCCAGAACCCACATTACTTGCTAACACATAACGGGGCGCGGCAATGAATCCTGAAAAAGCTCCAGAGATTTTATTTTGCAATTCTGGAATTAATTCAAATACTTTTTGCGCAAAGCCTTCGCCCCACTTTTCCGCATTCTCTATACCTTGAGCGCGTAAGTCATCGCCTAAATCTTTGAAGCCGTTGACAACTTCTTGACGCGCTTCTTCCGCTTCGTCTCTGTATAACATTTTAGCCAGGTTTTCTGTTACTTTTTCCTTACGCTGCCAGTCTTTGATATACTGTTCAAAATCCTCATCGCTTGCAGCTAGCAACGCTTCAGCGAAATTAGTACCTTCTTCAACCGACATGTCGCGGAGTACCTCAAAAAATTCTTTGGGAACATTACCGCGCTGTTTTACCTTCTGCAACAAATCAGCGTATTTAATAAGCTCGTTAGTTTGAGATTTTATATCAGCTAATTTGGTGTATTTTATTTCTTTCCCGTCAGCCGTGGTAATTTTGACTGCCGTGGTTAACTGGATTTCTTTATCAAGTTTATCGCGAAAGCTATCGACAAGCTTTTCAACTTCTGCCAATGAATCATAAGCTTTTGAAGCCATATCTTCAATAGCTTTCAGCGCATTTTTTTGAGCGTTTTTGATGTCTTTCTGCAACGCGTCATATAATTTTCGCTCTTTTTCGGCTGTTTCTTTCAATCCTTGCAGATACTTTTCGTTGCTTTTCTTTTGAATTTCATCAGCTTTATCAGCGGCATTTTTTAAAGCTTCAAGCTTTTCATCGTTAGCCTTCTTTTGGGCATCGGTTTGTTTTTTTAAATATTTCTGACGCTTCTTTTCTTCTTCATATGCAATGCGTTCAGACGTTTTAGCGCTATCAGAGTTAAGACGTTCTTTCTCTGAGTTGTATATTTTTTCGCTTTCGAGAAGTTCTTTGTTCATATCGTCCATAACCTTTTGAACTTCCGAACGCCCGTCTTCAATACCTTCTGCCAGACCTTTCGCAATCATCAAACCGACTTCGTCACGCATAACCGTTGACGGCGAGTGTATTCCGAAAAATGATTTAATGCCATTTAATATACTTCCGCACCATGATTTAATTTTACCCAAAAGCCAATCCTTGGCATTTTGGATCCCGTTCCAAAGTCCCTGTACAAGATTCTTACCGACATTAACCGCTTCTTTGGCTTTTGTCAACAACGGACTAATAACATAATTATAGAGATATTGCCCAACAAGCGAATATGTGCTCGCAAATGTTGTCCACATTCCTTCAAATAACTTGCCTATTAATTGAACCCCAGCATTAAACATTTTAGGGTAATTATTTATTAAAGCCGAAACAAATTTAATTATTATTTCTGGTACTTTTTCGATTAAAACGGGTATACTATCTATAACACCGTCAATCAACCCAAACATTAATTTAATGCCAGCGTCAACCATTTTATCAGAATTATCTAAAAGCGCCATAGTCATCAATAGAACAGTCTCAATCATTTGTGGCAATAATTCGGGTAGTGCTTCCCCAATCCCTGTTGCTAAATTAGAAATTAGTAATGAGCCAGTCTCTAATAATTTTGGGGCATTATTTTGAATCCCTAAAATAAGAATTTCAATCGTATCAACCGCCGCATTAGTAATTGCGTCTGGGTTTGATGTTAAGGAATTAACAAGCGATTCAATGATTTTCAACGCCGCATCTGAAACTTGCGGCAAAATTTCTTCAATTAAATTAGGGATTGCGCTAACCGCCGTACTCCCTAATTTTTCGAACATTACAGGTAATTGTAATAATGTCTTTTCTATAACTGGCTGTAGATTTTCCGCAACATATCCCATTGATTCAACAAGATTAGTTATGGCGTCTTCAATATTGCCTTCTGGGTCCGCTAACGAAACCATTAAATTATCCCATGCCGCTTTTGTCATATTCAACGAGCCTTGTATAGTTGTTGTTGCTTCTTTGGCAGTAGTCCCTGCAATATTCATACTGGTTTGCATTACGCTGATAGCATTGACTATATTGCCAAAAGACATACTTGTTGAGTCAACTGTGACACCTAACTGAGCTTGAATATCTGTCATACGTGACGCGTCTTGTATCAAGCGTTCCATTTCGGTTTTAGTGCCGCCATACCCCAGCTTCAAGTTATCTAACCATTTACTACCCTCGGTTTCCCGATATTTTTAAGGGGATTAGACTATATCTTCAACTTTTTCAAGTACCCAACCCTTTTTATTTCCTTTTTTGTAACGTCTATTATAATGTATTTCACTATCCGAACAATGAAAATACATAGCCGCTTCTTGTCGAGAATTAAAAACGATTGTTTCACCATTGAGATTTGTTGCCCTAACTTTCCTCTTCTTGTTGTTAATTCTTGATTGATAACCAAATGCTAACGCATTTTCTGACGGTGTTACCCACCTCAAATTTTCAACATTATTGTTAGAGCGATTACCGTCTATGTGGTCTATCCAACATTTATCGTTATTTTCGGGCTTTTCAATAAATGCTTCTGCAACAAGTCGGTGAATATGTTTTGTGACAGTAAATCGTACATAGCCGTTATTTTCTCTTACAGCCATTATTTGTCCTGTACTGTCTTTTCTTATTCTCCCTTTGTTGCTTACTGAATAGCCCTTCAAATCGGTAATTTCTTTCCAAATCTCCATAGCCGTTCCTTTCAAAAGTTGGTGCGCACTTCCAACACCGTATCAATAGGTGCTGTACTCGGTGACGAACCGATAGTCGTTTGACGATTATTATATTAAAATATCTTTTTCACAAATATTATACCACAATTTCAAATGTTTGTCAAGTATAATTTTGAATATTAAAATATAAGTTTCGCACAGGATTGCCATATACATTTGTACTTAGGTTTCCCCCGTTAGCAAGGTTATCTCAATAGCCATTTCCTGCTATATTTTAACCTCACACCTCTGATAGAGTTCACGCACGCTGAACGACACATCACTATGCCGCCCGACTATTAGATTTAATCGTGTAGTTCTGTTTTGCAAAGCCTTGATATGCATTTGTTATCATTTCAATGTTGGTGCCCATTTTATTGGCGTTATCAGCCATATCAGTCATCGCACGGTCAGCATAAGCCGCAGCTTTTTCTGTATCTCCGCCCAAAGAAGAAACCAAAGACGCGGCGAAACTTGTTGCGTTCTGCATATAATCATTTGCAGACATTCCAGCCGTTTTATATGCTTCTTTGGCTTTTGCAAGCATATTTTCTTGAACAGCGGTTAATTTTTCATATTCTGCCGCCGCTTCGCTCGTAGTCTTTCCAACCCTGTTGGCATATTCGTCTAACGTTTGACCGCTATTCCCGAATAGCGTTTCAATGCCTCCGACTAATTGTTCATAATCGCCATAAGCCTTTACCGCCGCCGTTCCTATCGCCGTAACGCCTGCCGCCGCCGCTGTAAATGCTATTCCAACACCTTTAGCGGCTTTCCCAACAAAACTTTTAGCCTTTTCAAAAGAGTTTTCAAAACCTTTTGTATCACCGTCTATTTTAATAACTACACTGCCACCACTTGCCATAATTTCACCACCTCATTATTTAAAAATCCTTACACATCACGTCAACATCGGCATTTTTCCCAGTTTTAATGGTATATATTGCTCGTTGATTCTGCCAATAACGCTTCTGCTCTTTTGTCATTTTTGAAAAGTTTCCACACCGTGCGAACGCTCTGTGCCAAAGATTAGTATTTTCGTTACTCATTAAAATTTTAATTAATTCTATCCCTTCATGAAACGATATACCGCGTTCCATTAACTTGGGAAAATATTGCCATAATTCGCAATATATAATATTGCCGTCTTCTTCAAAATCAAACGCTTTAGTACCGCTACGGTTACCGCTCCGCCTGTCGCGGTTATCGCTTTTACTATTCGCTCCGCCTTTGTTTGAATCCTCGGGAGGATATAACCATTTTGTACATTTTTGCACAAACTCTTCCAAATGCGTTTCGGGGAGTTTCTCAAATATATCTGAAAGCGCTTGAATCATCTCTGTTTGGCTTTGTTTTGAACAAGCTAATATAAATTTAACCCATAATTGAAAGTCAGTTTTCAGTTTTAATTTTTCGCCCCCAACTACAATGTAATCAGGGGCGGTTTCAATTAACAAATTCATTTTATTTTAGACGTAAGCGGAGCGGCTTTAGCAATATTTTCTAAAAGCGGATTAATCATATTTAACTTGTTTTCCAATATTTCGTTTTCACTTTCTTCTTTATTTTTATAAATTAGCCCCAACGTTACTATATAGATTTTAGATAAGTAATCCAAATTGGTATTGACTCCGTATTTTATGATTTTTTTAGCATTAGACTTCCCAAAAATTGCGCCTATTATCTCATTTAAAAAGTCATATTCGCGCATGGTCGGTCTACGTTCTTCCAGTTCAGCAATTTTATTATCAAAATCGCCTGTTCTCTCGGGCAAATCATAAATAACGCCGTCAATTTCAACTTGTACTTCGCTTTTAAAATCATCACTATTGATAGTGGCTTTTATTGCCATATTTAACACTCCTTTTAATTAATCATCTAATGAGTAATCATCTAATAAATATGAATCTGTTGATTCTGAATTTTCCGACATATTTACAACTTCGCTTTCAGCTGTCGGACTTTCCACTGAAAGCGTTGTTATTCCCCCGCTGTGAAGGTTATCGTTTCGACAGTGTCCTTGTCTCCGCTTGTTGGGGTTGCAATTTCGGCCGTACCGACTACGCGTTTTGTCTGTACTCTCAATGTCCCCGAATAAACAAGCGCATCCGTTCCGTCTCCAACACTGTCACCAATAATTGAATATTGACGTTCAACCGCTTCAAACTTTCCCGACTGCCCGGAAACTGGTTTGTGAAAATCCACACACACAAAACTCCTTACCGCGTCTGTACCGAGCTTTTCGCCGTCAATAATAGTCGCCATATCAGTTAAAACTGTATTCGGGTCAAGTAAATCGAACTGAAAATCAAAAGAACTTGACATACCTGTAACGTCTGTTCTTTCGAACTCCTCATCGACGTAATGACGCGAATATTCAATCGGGTTCTTACTTTCGGTTAAGCTTGTAAACCCCTTCATCCGGGTATACGTGGGAGTTGTATCGCTCTCACTTGCTTTAGGAACGCCGTAAAACATCTTACGGTCTGCCCTCATTATAAGCTTTTCTTCCATTTTAAAATCCTCCTATAAGTTATTATTTATATAACCTTGCAGAGCATCTGCAAGGTCTTTGTCCTTACCGTCTCTTTTAGCCGCTAAATCCCATTCTTTGGACGCTTTCGAATGCATATCCTTTTTAAAAACAGCGTGACCGCCGCGCCCACCGTTATAAACTGGTACGGCGTATGGTGCGAAATATTCAATCTCACCCGGTCTATATGAAATGTTAACCTCTGCAAGTTGTCCAGTGTCCATTGGTACGTAATCATCTACAAGCCGTTTCCATTCATGAGCGCCGAATAGTCGGAAGCTGTCGCTTTTTAAAAATTTCATTGCTGGCTTGCTATCAAGTTTTAGAACAACATCACTCATACCATCACCATACTTGATTTACTCGGGTTTATTTTGTGAACCCGAAATGCAATATAATAATCTTGTATCGATTGCCCGTTACTATCTTCATAGGTCATGCGGCGGATAGCTCGCGGAGTCAGCAATTCTAATTTAACGCACTTTTCAGTTGAAAGATTCGGCACCTCATTATTTTCTTGCTTTTCGAAAAACCACTTGCAAACGCTGTCCATCGTTGCCAAAATATCCACATTAGTAATATTATCATTTGGGTATAATATTCTATACAGCGAAAGGTAATATGTACTGTGATATGGGTATACGGGGTTAAAATATAGCTTAACTTTCCCATCAACATATGGTTCTACCGTTTCCGTAAGTAGATTTGTTGTATCGGTCAACTCCAACGAATTATCACCGTTATTCAAATTTTGAGAAACCGCCCACAATTGAGTTAAATACGGACATGTTTGGCAAAATTCCAATACTTCCTTAAATTCATATTGATTATAATCCATAACAATCACCCTTTAATCAATTCTATGTGGTTTGTCTTCCACGGTTTGCCGTTCTTATAATTGATATATGCGTTTGCACTCGAAATTAAACCGCCCAAATCCCTATATTTGGTTACCAATGTTTGAAACTCCTGCGTATTTGTTGGCGCTAAATCCTCAACCGCTCCAAATATCAGTAAGTCGCCATTATTAGCGGTATAGTAATTATCCTTCTCATCGTTAGGTAACGAATAATAACCGCCGTCAAGCCATGACGCTTCCTTGAACGCTTCCCAATCATTTAACCACGCTGTCCATGTATTAGCCTTATACATCATAGTCCCTGTGCTTTTGTACAAAAAAACCATTTTGAACATCGCAACCATACAATGTGTATTTTTTATACCCAATAATTTGGGCATTGCTTGCGGATGTTGGAATGCGATTAATAATTGTGAAAGTCTTATCTTTTAAATTTGAAAGGCTCATACATTCGCCCCCAAATACAAAATTGACACTCCGTCAATTTGAATATTGTACAAGAAGTTAAATATAATACCGCTCATTTCGGTGTCACTCTCATCTTTTGATAGTTTAGAATAGGTGAAACTCTCGCTTTGAGCGCCCAATGATTGAGATTCACTTTGAATATCTGAGCCATCAAAAGCGTTGTCGTTCAAGTGATTAATAAGTTCAAAAGTGCAGTCTTAACTGCTTGCGGTAGCTCCGTCAGCTTGCCTATCCTCTCACCTGTCCGTCCGTTCCCTTGAGCGTTGATTAAATATTCAGCGCGCCTGTCAAATATTTTAAAGGCGGTTTCGTCAAGTGTACCGCCCATATTCTTAAACTCATCATATGTTAAATACATATCAAAACCGCCTTTCAAGCTTTATTTATCGCTTTTTTTCGAATTGTCCTTATCGGCGTCCTTATCTGCTTTCGCGTTGTCCGTTTCCGCCTTTGGCTTTGGAATTTCTACTTTCGGATTATCTTCTATAATCAAACCAACTGTTCTCATACTTCCACCGCCTTACGCCTTGTGATGTAAGTATATCCCTGCAACCTTGTTTTCATAAACATCCGCCAGTCCATACGCGCGATAAGGAAATTTATAAGCATCGGCGGTCTGATTTTCCTCGGGCGTGATAACTTTTGAAACTGTATGTTTAGTGTACTGAAGGAGCGCGGGTTTGTGGATAATCATGAAATTAATATCCTTGCCTGCTGTCGCTTTAACATATCCGCCGGGTTTCTCGTTAGCGCCAGAAGAACCCGAGTTATCAGTTTTACCATCATACAAATCAATTGCTGTGTAGAATCTCGACTGCGGAACCTGTATAACGTCAGCGAATCTGTTCAAAGCTTCCTTGCTCTTCGTTGTGTCCAAATCTTGAATTAAACCGAAGAGTGTCGGAGTAATGAAGAGATGTCTATCTTCCATGGGAACTTCGTCCTCGTCCATTTTGGTAATGCCTGCTCTAAGCGCTGAAATAACGTCAGCACCTGTCGAAAGTGTCGCGCCTGTTGATACCTTTGAAATGCCCGTTGTACTTGCATACTGAGCGAATCTAAACGCGTCCATTTCGGGAACTACTTTTGTTCTGATGAACTCGCTTGCAAGTTTTCCGAATGCAACGCCAGCGGTTTCCTCGTTGTCCATTGCATCTACTGTGAACGCTCTGCCACGGTCATAATTAAATGCTACCGTTTCATTTGTAAGTGTTACATCTCCGTCAACATAACCGCCGTTTCTTGAATAATCGCCCAAACCGTCCATTGAGATTTTAGGAATTACAATTTCATGAGTATTTGAGCCAGCCTGAACAAGTGAATTGTCACCATCAAGAATTGACGTCTTTGCCTGCTGTTTGTAGACCTCATCTAAAAGGTCAATGTATTTTTTGAATGTTGTAATAGAATTTGCCATATTAATACCTCTCTTATTAATTATTTTTTAGGATTTTCTAAACCCATTACCGCGCGTGCTCTTGCAATATCATCAGCACCGTTATTCCGTTTGGCTCCGCACCTTTAAGCGTTACATTTGGTGTTGGAACTTTAAAAGCTGCGCCATCGTCTTTAGTCAAATTGAACAAAATATCTGCGGTCATTTTATTTTTATTTTCTTCGACTTTTTTTGCTTCTCTAAATTTAGCAAAATAACCGTCCGCAATTATCGGTGAATACCACTCTTTTTTGTTTTCAGAAAAATACTTGTCAAATTCCGCGCGTTCTTGCGCTTCTTCACGCTCAGCTTTCCTCGCCGCTTCTTTCCGCTCGTTCTCGCCGAGAAGTTCCTCGTATTTGGTTTTGAAGTCTTCCGCTTTTGAATTATTCTCTTTAAATGTTTCAAATTCGGTTGACATTTTATTCAAAGTTTCTTTAGTTTCAGCCAATTCAGTGTTAGCCGTTTCAAGCTTTGAATTAATCTTTTGAACTTCTGCAACTGTTTTGTAGTTTTCCGACAAACTTTTCTCAAAATCTGCTTTCTTGTCCTCGGGGATTTCTATCCCCACATTTTTCAAAATTTCATGAATGTTAATCATGATTCACCCTCCTAAAATATTTTATATACCGCGATTTCTGCGGTTTGGATTGGCGGATTTATACTTTCCGCAAAGTAAACAAAAAAAGGTCATAACATAAGTTATAACCTCATACCCATTAATTAACGTGATGTATAGGGGGAGTGGGTTATTCTCCCCCAAAGCCTTGCAAAGCCTCATCACATTATTATATTACTATATTTTGCTTATTTTGTCAAGATTGTTTTATTATTTTTTGACAAAATCAAAAATTTTAAATATTATCAACGTACCGCATTTGCAATCTCCAAACTTGCAATTATATTCTCTTTTCTCATGAATTTTCATCGGCTTAAATGGTACTTGCTTTTCGATGTGAAAAATCTGCAAAATAATGCCTTTCTTCTTTGGTTAGAAATACTGTTTTGCCAATGTCGGACTCGCAAAAAGCCATATAATCATCAGTGCCAGTATTTCCACATCTATAAAATATTTCGTTTTGCAAAATTTCAATTTCTTCAACCTTAAAAGAATAGCCTAAATGATACACCGTCTGCCCAACCTTAACAGTCGGTACAATCGCACCGCTTTCAAGCAATTGGTCTGCGATTTTTTCGATAGCTGATTTATAAAATCTTGCCCTGAATGGTATACCTCCGATTGAATATTGCCTATTAATTCCACTAATCTTTCTC
>CYGL01000425.1_pt1 | contig 17506 bp, 22 predicted proteins | sample 485531 | NCBI WGS metagenome assembly CYGL01 (sample SAMEA3497897, study PRJEB9818) | human gut metagenome | reverse complement strand
GCCGATATCGCGCGCCGTCAAGGCTGGAACCGCCTGCAATACGACGGACTCAACGGCAACGTATGGTTGCACCGTGAAATACCCGGCACCGACCACTACGGTTGCCCCGACAAGACCATTAACGGCCTTGACATCAATTATGTAATCAACAAAGCAAACCAACTATTACAAACAACCACTAACACTGTTGAGGTGGTTGATGAACCTGTTTGTGAGTGATTTTGGTGTTGTTGTTGAAGGTGTTTTTGTGGCTGGTTGGTTGGGTTGATTCGGGGGGGATATGGGGAAGCCCCTCTTGGCGTGGTGCTGAGAGGGGCTTTTTTGGGTTTCGGGTTTTAAGTGGTGGTTAGTTTTGGCGTAGTGGGTTGTATGCTACTCCGAATCCGCCGGCGATGATGCCTGCCGCAGTGCTGATGAATCCGCCGATGTCGGCGTGTCCGAAGCTCATGAGTCCTAAGCCGGTCACGGATGTGATTAAAGCGATGATGTAGATGATGGTGCGCACGGTATCGTTGAAGATTGGCGTGTAGCCGTCTGCGTGCTTGGCTTTGTTTATGTCCGTGTTCCAAGCGTTGAGTACTTTGTCGATGTCGGTGTTGGATAGTTTTGTGACATTCGGTGTGGTGTCTGTTGTTGGGTTGGTTTCCGTGTTGGTGGGGGTGGAACCGTCGACGTTGGTCGTGTTGGGGGTGTGGGTGTTCTGGTCTGTCATGATTCCTTCTTTCGTTTACTTCAGGGCTTCTTCAAGTCGGGTGGCCCATGGCGCGGTTTTGCTTCCAAGGGCGAAGCATGGCAAGGTGCGTCCGCACTGGTTGGCGACTATTTGTAGGGCTTTTACTTGGTCTGGGTCTGTCAGGTTGTGGATGCGCTGGCCGTCAAAATAGACCAAACGGTTTTCTCCGTTGGGCTGGATGATGCACTGCATCATATCCTCCTCATCAGTGTTAGTGGTTGTTTGTAATAGTTGGTTTGCTTTGTTGATTACATAATTGATGTCAAGGCCGTTAATGGTCTTGTCGGGGCAACCGTAGTGGTCGGTGCCGGGTATTTCACGGTGCAACCATACGTTGCCGTTGAGTCCGTCGTATTGCAGGCGGTTCCAGCCTTGACGGCGCGCGATATCGGCGCACAGGCGGGCGTGAGGCGTCCATGCACGCGCGTGTGCATGGCACGCCGGCCATGCCGCCTTGGTGTTCTATGCTTATGGTGCTGTTGTTGCTCGCATAGTTCGCGTCGCTCCAACTGCCGTCGCTCTCATTCACGTACTGGTGTATTTCGCCGTTGCTTCCGATGCCGTAGTGGGCTGAAGCGCTTCCGGCGTGTTGGAAGACGCTGTCGGTGCCGGCGAGGGTGCCGACCATGATGTGCAGGGTGATGTGGCTTATGGTGTAGCCGTTGCGCCCGTTGTAGTGGTTGGGGGACCCTATCCATGTAATGTCGTTCATGGTTATTTCCTAATCTTCTTCCTTGCCATCGTTTTCCTTCCTGTTAATGTTGAAAATGTTAAGAATATTCGAGCCCTTTAAATTAGGGTTGATTTTCACGCAATTTTCCATGATTGAGGTGATTTCAATCAGACAGATTCCTGCGCAAACCGGGATGAATACCGGTAGTCCAATCCCAAGATTGATGTAATCCGAACCGTATTCTACGATTAACGCCACGCACATTATCGCAAGGTAGGTGAATTTGTGCCCGAGCCCCTGCCGCATTTTTCCGCTGGATAATTCGCCGTGCATAATCGCATTGACTACGCCGGTAATGTAGTCAATCAGCACTAATAGGAATACAATGACGATGACGATTAACTCATGGGTTGGCATGTATGTTTCCTTACTTTCTTATACCTGACTGTTGTAGTAAGCCGCCAAGTATCATACTGAACTCCGCTTTGATTTGCGGTGTCTCGAAACGTAACCGTCCGACGCGATAGGCGTTTAATACTTTCTGGGTCATGTCATCGGAGCGTTTGAGCATGATGCAATCATTATCGACCAGTCGGTAGTCAAACGTAAAATCTCTGGTGATTTTCGGCTGTTTTTTGGAAATGATGTATAACACTTCATCGGTATCACCCAATTGCTGATATACGTTGAAGATACCGTATTCTGTTGTTCTCAATGTGAACGCATAACCGGCGTTGTTGAAATCACTGAGGAGAGTATTGGCGTTATCCCTGAAATCATTATTGATTGCATAGCTTGCATAATTTTCATCGTATTTGCGTAGGAACGTGCCGAACTTGGATGTGGCCACCTTGGCGCTGAACCCGCCGTAATCGGCTAATTCCACCATGATAAAGCCATCGCAATAGCGTTGGTATTGCGTGTGATTATCCAATTGTGGTTTCAGATTGATATCGAATGCCGAAAAATACGGGTTGGCGAGTGTTACGGCGTTACTGCACATGATGACGCGAACCCTATCATTCCAGCGGTCAACGGTATTATAGAACTCCTCAAGCGCCGTAACCTCGCCTCCAAGGTAACGCATATTATCGGGGAAGATTTCGTCAAAAACAATGGTTCGCACCTTGGGATACGCAACTGATTTGACCTGTCCCGCCTGACTGAGGGCGATGAAGTACCCCATGATATGCCATGTTTGGCGTGTCTTGCCGTGCTTGTCCTTGGTGGCGTCCCTGTCATCCAACCAATGGCATTCGGCCTGATTGCCGGATACGCGAAACTCCAATTCCGGGTATTGTTCCGCGATGTCCGCGAACCATGTGCCCTTGTTTTTCTGTTCCTCCGCCGTCCTGCGTAGATAGATGAACTGCCAGCGTTTTTTTATCCAGTCGCCGATGACCAATTTTTTGGCACCGTAGGTTTTGCCGAGGCCGCGCGCGCCGATAACGAACATCCAAGGCGCGTGATAGGATAATACGCGCCCATAATCGTAATAATCACCCTCGCCTAACAGTCTCTCCATAATATCCATTCTACCATACGACAGCGACAGACCGGTAGGTATCTACCGGTCTGTCGTTATGTCAGAAGTTCGGCGGCGCGCTGGTTCCATCCCACACGTTCAACAGCGAATAGGCGGTATTATAGCGTGTCCCGTATGGCCCGAACGGGGACGTATTGAGGATATTGTTATACAGTTGTGTAAGCGATGAAGCATGAGGCACCTTCAACGCGCCCGCCGGGCTTTGATGATAGGCGCTCACCCACAGTATTTGCATTTTCACATCATCATACGTCCGTGGGTAGTTCTCGTAATCCTTTGTGAACTGATTACGCTGGCCCTGCCGTGATTCCGTGCGCCGCGCCCACGTCTGGAACGCCGCGACTTCGCTACCGGTCATCGCTCTATCGAACGTGCCGCCTGATTCCATGAGCGCGGCGATACTCGGTGCGGCGGCGGCAAACGTCTTATATCCTACAGCGTCCACCGCCCTCATCGCATTCAAGACCTGTAGGCGGCGTCCAAAACTCCATTGTGCGATGCCGATACCCTGATTGTTTGATTCGACCGCGTCCCAGCGCAATGATGATTCAACGGTACCGATTACATAGAGCGCGTATGAGCTTTTCCCGTCGCCCACGCTTGGCGTTCCCTGCCCCCGGTCGGCGTCCGGCTGACCCGTGCCGCCACGATATATCCAAGTCTGGGCGCTCGCCTTATAGAAAACGGCTTGCGATGATGTCGTGCCCGAACCACTGCGGTATACGAGATTATCGCCCTGTGATTGAATCCACGCGGGGATGTCGCCGTTCACGTTCACGCCCGGATTATTCCCGCCTGTCGGATTATCGCCGGATTCCGGCGGTTCCGGCAATGCCGTTGGATGCAGATAGCCGAGCAGTTGGGAGCTTTTCATGAGCGGCAACAATTGATGTACGGCGGGCGTCGGTTTTGGGTCAACACATCGATATCGTTGCCTTGGATGCCGCCCCAGACGATGGCTACGTGACTACCGGGGTAGTTTTGACTGCCGAACCTCCAAAACACGACATCGCCCATGCCGGGCGTATAATCTGCGTCTTTTTTCTCGAAAACGCGCCCCACGGCTGATGTGGTGGGGAACATGGTGTAATTGCCTTCCGCGTAGCCTGTCGGGGTGATGCAATCACCTAACGACAGATTGTAATTATCCATGCAGTATTTTGCCCATAAGTCCCAGCATTGGGCACCGTAAGCCCCGTCCATATCCCAATATTGGTTTTGAGTTCGTTCCAGCCAAGACTGAATATCAACCATGATAACAGTATACCCCATGTCTGTGACATGGGGTATAACGTCTTATTGCCGACTCACGAAAATCGTGATATCACGATTCGTCAACAGGCGTGACGATATACATGGCCTGCATGTAGGTTGCTGTCTGCGCGCCCGACACCCACGTGCGGGTACCGATATTTCGGTATCGCAAATGAACGACATACTGGCTTGTCTGCGCTTCGACGTACCACAGCTCCGTATTCATGGACAGTGGGTTGTCGGTATTCTCGAATGATGTAACGGGGACTACCTGCAGGTTGCTGATGGTCTGTGCGTTATTCGTCTTTGGGATTGTGAATGACATAGCCGCGTTTCCATCAGTATTGCCGCTACCATGCCAAATACCGAACTTCGGTACGGAGCTGAACGATTTCGTCAGGGCGGCCACGCTGGATTCGACGGTTTCGGTACGGGTTCGCAGACTGCTGATACCGGACGTGTTCGCGCTGATTTGTTGATTCAGCGCCTGCGCGGTGCCCGAGTATCCGCCCTGCTTGGTAAACGTCCCATCGGATTGGCTTCTCGTATACACGTCGGATGAATTGGCCTTACCGCCGACCGTATCCGATAATGAGGATACCGTGCCCTGCAATGCCGTCAACGCGGTGTTTTCGGCTTTGCCGTTGATGGTGGTCATCAGCGCCTGCGCGGTCTGAGCGGACGTGACGCCGAGCGCGTTGAAATACGATTCCTGTTCGGTGATGTCGGTTTTATTGGTCTGCGCAAGTTCCTTCGCCGCGTCCGCCACCACCTTCGCATTGTTCGCCGCCGCCGTCGCCGTGGTGGTGTTGGTGGCGTTGGCGTACATCTGATTGTCGATTTTCGTCATCGCGTCGGTGAAATCACCACGCCATGACGGGCGGTCGTCCGGGCTGTCGCCAAACGTCGGCAGACTATAGTGTCCGGTGTGCTGTGTGGTTGACATTGTCGTTACTCCTTACTGTTATCGAACGGTACCGACGCGGACGATGCCGTTCGCGTCCTTATACATGGAATCAAGCTCGGTCGCCGTCAACCCGAGTGTGTCGGGTTGCTCGGCGGTTTTATCGACCTTGCCCGCAAGTCCCGAGGTGAGGGCGGAGGAGGTGGCGAAACCTGTCACGTCCGGGATGTCGCTTTTTTTGGCGACAGTGGCCGCCACGCCCAGCGGACTGGCGGACGTGCCTTCGCCGGTGAGGTCGTCGGTGTGTGCCACGGTCTTAAGCCCACCCCCTGCGGCTGACGCGATGTCATCCGCGTTCCGCTTGAGCTGGGCGTCGATTCTCTCCATGTCGCCGTTATAGTCACCGAGCCATGTGGGGTGGTCGGTGCCGACGAACTGGGAGAGACTATAGTTTCCGGTGTGGTTGGTTGCGGTCATGACGGTTACTCTTTTCTGTCGAAATTGTCAGCGGTCGGGTTGCGTCTGACATAGCTGGCATCCGCTTGGGATTGCGTGATGTACGCCATGTCGGCGGGCGGATTCTCGGGCATGGATTTCCCGTAAGGGAATTGGGAGCGGCCCGGAAAATCACCGGGCACGCAATTATCCACGGCGGTTGCCCTCAGGTCATATTCGCGTGCCCCAAGCGACAATCCGTCGTATTCCTGTGCGGTCAGCCGCATGTTATCGTAGTCGCCCCAGAATAATCCGTGGTTGCGCGCATTGTCGTACATGCCGCCAAGCACGTCTCCGAGCGGTTGCGTGGTGCCGTACACCGGGGAGGTCGCCACGCCCTGCTGTTCCATTTCATGAATCAGGGCCAGCAGTTCCGCGCGTAAATCGGACATGGCCTTGTTGATTTGCGCCACGGTATCCGCAAGCGCCTTGTCCACGGATGCCGTGAGGTCGCCGGTGGTCTCTTCCAGTTTGCTCAAATCACGTTGGAGGGTGTCGAGATTGTGGCGAAGGCATTCAATCAACTGCAACGTGGTCAATCCGTCCCGGTAGGTGAACGGAACGGACGTGGGCACCCCGTCAAACAAGCGTTGTCGTGGAATCAGCGCGTTAATGGCAACCATGATTACTCCCATTCTTCATAGTTATGGCAGTTGCTGAAAATTGTATCATAAGACCCCCACACCTGCATGAAACACGGTTCGAGGCTCCGCACGATTTCCATGTCCACGTTGATGATGGCGTTCCGGTATTCCTGTATGAGGCTCATGGCGCTCTGAGAGCGCCCGGTCACATGGCTCTTGCCCTTGGAATTGCTGGAATCATGTTGATAATCGGTCGCGCTCTGGGCGGCGGTGTGGCTGGTTGAGTCCTGCGAACTGGATGCAGTGCCCGAGCTGTCCGCCTGCGACTCGTTCGCGTGCGAGGCGTAGCGTGCGAAGTCGCCCACAACACCGGTCTGAGGCACGTCGCTATCGAAGCTTTTCGACGTGGTGGTGCTGGAATTGTCCGACTTGCTGGTGCTGTTGCTGGTGGAATCCTGTGTGCTGGATGCCCTGCCGGACGATTGGGATTCACTGCCGTTCTCGCTGTCCGTTGTCATGTCCATTGAATCCAATGGATTATATTCCATGTCCAGTGTCCGATAGCGCTCGTTGAAATAGGGCATGATTTCCGCCATCGTCGCCCCCAGATAGAAGGTGAATTGTTGTGCGGTTTCCTGCCCTATCTCTCGAAGCGCGTAATGGCGGATGATTTTCTCATTGAGTTCAGCGCGATGGTTTTCGTCGTAAATCGGGTAATATTCGCCGCTCAAATGCAGTTTATCGTCCGTATCGTACCCGAATGCGATGAGATTGCCGAGAGTTTCGGTGTATTCTCCCGGCGTTGTCATCGCGTAGGCGCTAAAATCCTGTGCCATTACAATACACCTCCGATACCCGCATCGTATGATGCCGGCATATCGATATCCGTTGTACCGCCGGCGCTGGAATCAAGCGCGTTGGGTACGCCGGAGCTTTGCGCGTCCGCATACTCCACCCAGATGTTCAGCTGTGGCCATAGGCGGTTGATTTCCGTCGCCGCCGCCTGCCGCGCCTTGAGAAAACTCAATCGGAACACGTCCGTTTTCTCATTGGCCTGCGCCACCTCATCCGATATGAGCCGCTCTTTTTTCTCGGTACCACTGGACTGAATACCCAGATACCCCAGCACCTCATTGGTCACTTGCGTTTTTTGCTGGATAAACTTATCCAACAGATACGGGGTGGTGTTGGGCCACGGTTGGAACATGCTACCGGGGTCCAATGAATCGTAGCCGATGATATAATCCTGCCCATCCTGCCTCTGTTGCAACATGTTCTGCACGGTGAGCTTGGTGCGCGGGTCGGCGGTGATGATGGTCGGAAGCTTCAGGCTCTCCAAGTTCACGTCATACGCTTTATCAATGTCAGCCAACCGCCGCGCATACTGCCATAGGATATCCTTGAAACTCATGCGCATACGATTGTCCCAAATCGGAATGCATTCACGGCCCGCCTTGAGTTGCCTGTAATGATAGTTGACTCCGACCGGCTCGAAGCACGTCGGATTGTCATACACGTTCAATCGGCCTTGATATCCGGCCTGCGTTGCGAGAAATCGACCTATGCGTTTGTCCTCGAAGAAGAGCGCGCACCCGTATTCGCACAAACACATTTCCAGCCATCGTTCGTCCACTGTCGGCGGTAGTCCGCGCCAACTGAATCGGTTCAACGCCAGTTCCGCCAACAGATGATAGTACATCACATCAAGGCTGGCGGCGCGTGCCTTGGCGTAGTTGCCGCGCGGATGCAACGCGCCCCCGACCCGATTCTTCTTAGACCTGCTCATATCACCATCATATCACTCATAGCCGATGCCCGGCAGTGGCTCATTGTCCGCCCAGTCCGTCACACCGATATACTCCGGCTTGGCCCATACGGTCACGCCCCGCTCGAACATGCCCTTGATGGTCAGACGATATTCCTCCGGCAGAGTGCCCCTCACATACGCTTCCTGCATCTGCCAGAACGTGAATTTCTCCATGCATTCCAGCGAGGCGGGCGGGGTGATGAAACGTTGGACGAAATACCCATAACGCAACATGTATTCACCCGCCGCGCGCAACGCGCTCGGCGCGCACGTCTTGAACCTGACCAACACGCCCATGATGCCGTTGGACAGATTGAACATATCCCCCCCCAGTGCGCCCGAGACGGTCGGCGGCGTCAACTGCATTTGCTGTACCTGCGCGTTGATTCCCGCGATGGCGTTCTGATAGTCGCCTTGAGCGGCGTAGGCGGCCAGCCCATAATTGGCCTGCGAAGTAATGGCACTCAGTTGATTACCCAACCCGGTTGCCCCGCTCGCATAGGCGTTTGCCTGTGAAGTGGACGCCGTATTGGCGGCAATCTGATTTGCCGTGCTGGCGGCGGCGGTGGAGTTTGAGATTGCCGCCGAAGAATTGATGCCGTGATTGGCGATGTCCATCTGCGCGGAGCCGAGGAACGCGCCGCCGACCGCATTCACTATTCCCATCGGGTTACGGGAGGCGATGGCGTTCAATCCGCCGCCGATGACACCCGCCATGCCATTGAGATTATTGTTGCTGATGTTCTGTTGCACCTGCAGACCGGCCATCTGACTGGTTCGGTCCTGACTGATGGCAAGTGACTGGTTCAACGAGTTCGCCGTGATCGCATTGTTCGCGGTGCGGTTCTCATTGGCCCAGTTGGTTTGCTGTGCGGCGTATTCGCGTTGCCACATCGCATTCGAGTTGGCGACATCCGCCGACGCCAATGCTTTTTGCCGAGTCCATTGCGCGGATTCCTGAGCATAGGCGCGGGTATACGCGCTATTCGCCATAGCCAACGCGCCGCCGTTATTGACAACGGAAAAATGGGGCAGATTGGTGATGCCGAAGCTTGCATTGAGCATTTCGCCGCCGTCAATCGGCAGACCGTATCCTCGGTCGTTAATCCGAATCGGGTCCAGCGTGTCCGCCCCGGCCTCATTGTATCCGGGGATGTAAAAATTGATTCGCGTGCCTGACGGGGCATATGTGTACGTTTCCCGGATGGTGAGATTATCAGACTGGATATCCTCCGGCCTGTAATTGACCGTCGTACCATTGAGGCAACTACATTCCACAACACAATAAGGGTAGCAGTGCAGTTTGCGGAGATTGCGGTATCGTTGCGGGATGTTGAAAAGGTTCCTGAAATTGTCTACCGTCATAATGTCCTCGTAACGCATGTCCGAGTCCACGCCGCTCCGGAAACTATAGACTCGTCCAAATCGCGCGGGGACCGACTGGCCGAAAAGTCGCGTTACCTCCTGACCGTAGCGATTGATGTAATCCTGCGGGATTTTCGGCACCATATACACGGCGCAGATACCTTGAGTGACCCACGGGTATGATGTGCCGAATACCATGATGTTCGCCACGTAACCCATTCGGGAGTCGCAATAATAGACATTGCATCCATCCGTCGCACCCTCGAACACACTGCCCGTCGCCGTGCTCAAATCGGGTTTCGACTCACTGCCGGGGGATTTGGTCAAATCCGTGGTGCTCACGACGATAACGCCATAATCAACCCAATCCAATCCCCCATGCTCGGTGTCCAAATGCTCCCCGGATATGATGGAATGATACCGCTGGGCCGTTGTCACCATCTCACTACCGGTATCCAGACCCTCCGGGAGTGCCAGATAGGTTCGCCCGTAACCATCCCACTGGTGTTCGTTGGCCACACCGATATGACCGCGCGTCACATAGCAACTGCCAAACGTGACATCATGTTGGAAACTCTGCCACACGTCCAACATGAGAACCAGTTGCGTACAATGGGCGTTGACATATTCGACGCGCTGGATGAAGTAGTACCATGCGCGCGGCCCCTCCAATCCGGGGTAGTCATTATAGGCCACCAGATAATTCCAGTTCGACGCCTCGTTAAACGGGAGTTCGATGCGGGCGGGCGTGTTGAAAATGTGCATGGTGGCCGGGCGGCATTCCATGCCATCCAGTTTGTCAAACCATTGTTCCTGTGTTTCACGTGAAACAAACCGCACGATATCACGATATGACGCATCCCACGGGACGCGGCTAGAGTTTCAGTGTGGTGTTGGGCGTCCATTCCGCCCATGAAAAATTAGCTTCCACGTAAGAGTTCACGTCATCAATCATCATCCAGCCTCCGGTATGACAAAGCCCGGAACGCTCACGTGGGTTGCGCTCCGGGCCTTGTCCTGCATCACACCGTGAGAGAGGGTAGCCAACCGGCTACCTTCCCATTATATCACGCGGTCACGGTCACGCTCTTCTTGCCGGATACGCCGAACAGCGTTGCGGTAATATCAGAGGTGCCCGCCTTGACGCCCGACACTAGGCCCGACTCAGACACGGTGGCGTTGTCCGGGGTGCCGGATGTCCATGCGGCCTGCGCGGTCACGTCGGCGGTTCGCCCGTCAATCATGGTCGCCACGGCGGTAGCCTGCGCCGTATGGCCTACGGTCACATTCGAGGCGGTTACGGCAATGGACGCGATGATGGACGGGTTGAATCCGATGACGCCCTCGCCGACCACCGGCACGTTCAGGGCGGCGGACACGGTGCCCGGCACCTCCGGGGTCTGCGGATTCGTGTACAGGGCGGTAGCCGTAACCGGGATGGTGGTGTTCGGCTCATCGAGGCCGACCACCAGCACGCCGGTTGGCGAAATGTACGTGTAATCGCTCTTCGGCTTGGCGGTGTCGCCAATACGATATTCGACGGCGTTCGAGCGGAACGTGGCCGTACTGTCATTGGTGATGGCCGTATCGGCGGTAATCTGCACCGCGCCGCCGCGCGCCACGTTCTCCGGCGTTTGAGCGCCACCGCCGTACATGGCGAGCTTAAGCTGGAAGGTCGGCGTCTTGGCCGCCGTGCCGGTAGGTGCCACCACCTTGGCAGTGGACGCCGCGCCAGTCCAGAACATGACGGCGGGGGCGAAGCCCGACACCGAGATAATGTGCTGGACATGCAGATAATGGTTGACCGAATTGATATTGACCGGGTTCGTCTGCTGGGTCATCTCATTGATAACGGGAATGTCGATAAGGAACTTATCGGTGGTCAGGATGGCTTGCACGCCATCTATGCCAAACCTGTCCTGCGGGATGACGATAATCCGGTCGATGGTCGGCTCGGCGTCGGTACGCTGGAACACCGTCGCCAGACCCTGAACATCAAGCGCCGACTTGACTTCGGGCGAGCAGAACAGTACGAGCTCGTCCGGGCGGGCAAACGTCGGCATGTGGCGAGCATTATACCGAGTGGATACGAATTTCAGCGTGTCGGCCCATGCGCGAATCTGGCGCAACATATCGCGGGCGTCGGTTTCCGAACTGCCCATGTTGTTCAAATCATGCTCCATGTGTACGCGCCAATATCCGCCGAGCTTTGCGTACTCGACGAACTGGTGACACATGGCCTCGAACAAGTCAACCTCAGCCGCATTGTAACAGGAGGTGAGAATCTGGGAAGTAAGCGAAGCCAAGCCGGTTTCGGAGGTGAAAGCGCGCTGGAGCGTCTTGTCATCCGTGGTCGCCGGGTAGAAGTGGGCGAAGTCCAATCGATGATACAGCGAGTCCACGTCGATTTTCCATTTGCGGAAGTTATCCGCGCCCAAATATTCCGCGTCAGGGTCATATACTTGGGCGAGCGGCATACCCACGGCGATTTCCTGCCACGTGTCGCCATACGCCTGTGATGCACGCTGGAATACGCTCAGCGGGTTGTTCCAGCGCCACGTGTTCACGTAGGTACCGCCGATACGGTTGACCAGAGCCGAGTAAAACTCGTTCTTCAGCTGGGTGGATGACATGAGGGTGGCCATCTGCCTGTCCATGTTCATCTGGGTGGCCGAGGGCATACGCCGCTGATATTCGGGCGACGCCTCGTTGCGAATCATATTGAGAATCTGTGCATTGTTGAATTCGGTGAGCGGGCGTAGCTGTTGCTTCGGCGTCACCACTGGAGTGGTTGGCATGATAATCGTTCCTTCCTGATTATTAGTCCTCAAATAGGTCATCGAATGTACTGTAGGTGCCATTGTAATCATCGTCGGTCATTTCAGCCGATTCCGGTGTCGCGTTATCATCCGGGCCGTCGTTCAGCACATGGTCGGCCGCCGCGTCGCGCATCGCCTCAATGGTTTTGGACAATTCCGCCACGGTCGCTTCCAAAGCGCTGAGACGGTCGGCCATGTCGGCGGTCTTATCATCGCCCACGTCCTCGGGTTCGTCGTCGCCCTGCGTTTCAGACTCCGGGTCCGGCGTATTATCGTCGGCGGTCACGTCCGGTTCAGTGTCGGGCGTGGTGTCCGGCTCGGTGTTTTCGGTGTCGTCCATAATCACCTCTTAAAGTAGAGGGCATGGCAGTAATCACACTGCCATGCCGGTTTGCTAGGCTGTGCGGGTTCCCTCGCCGTCGCTGGGCGCTGGCTACGCACGTCTACATCCGACCGAATCGCCTTACCGATTTGCCTGCCGGTCGGGCCATCGAATCGACTTGGGACGCACACCCCGCTACCGCCTATTATAGCATAAAAGCATGGCCGTTATCGTTGAGATGACGTGACCCCGGCAGAAACTCGTCATAGGGGATGGGGGCGGCACGATGCACGCCACTCAAGCGCATTACCGTGTCGCCATTCGTTTCCACTCCACAGTATTTGCGATTGCCGAGAATACGGAGCTTCCCGTAGGTGTGGTCGTTTTTCCACGCGCCTAGTTTCCGGTCATCCGTTTCGATGCCCATAGGCGCGTCCAACCCCTCCAATATCATGCCGTCGGTATCGGCGTAGAGTACGCGGTCGGCGTTTGCGTTCATCGCACGCGACAGTATTCGCCTCCCGTAGGCGTTGACATAAGCGGCGGTCGGCAACCACGCCAGACTGTTGGCCGACTCGGGTTTATCTACGATAAAATCCACACCACCACCCATAGACGGCTTCGGGATGCAACATGGGACGGTACAGCGAGGCACCGAATTTCCCCACCAGCGAGTTCAGTAACAGTTTCGCCATCTGCCTACGCTCCCCGGTTGCGGTCTGTTTCACGTGAAACCATTTGTCCACGTATGTATAGTAGAGTCCATGTGATTTGCGGAACTTCCAGCCGCCGACATACTCCCACACGTGCACGTCATAGTTTTCGGTCAGCGTCTGCCAATCCACATCCGTAACGGGCATGGTAACGACGCCTAGCGTGCTGTCCAAACGTTCACCCTCATACCCCCATACGGGCAGAATATTGGTGAGTGTCGCCGTTGAGCCCGGTTTCAGTCGCGCGTCGAACGCGATGACATCAATATGCAGTGGATAATCAGGGTCATGTTGATATTTCCCGTCGTACCACACGGGGACGCCTACCGGCATGGGGGAGTCGCGCATGATGCTCGGGTAGAGACTGTTCACATCCCAGCTTCGGCAATCCCGGTATTCGCCCGGCTTGCCGTACACTATCGCCCCATAGTAGGAGGGGCGCAACCGGTGATAATCCTCTTTGGCCAATGGCGGGAAATGACGTTTGAATCCGGCGTAATCCCCGTCGATATAGTCGGTCATCGCCATGGACGCTATGGTCGTGCCCTTGAGATTCAGGGCCTCGCATTCCTGTGCGATGTTCCACGTGGTTTCCAAATCGTCCGCACCGCCGAATGTTTCACGTGAAACATTCAGACCATCGTCGCGCGTGACGTTGCGCACGTCCGCGAAGTCCACAGTGATACCGCCCATGCGCACGCGGAAACTGTAGAAGTGGCCGCGAATGTTGAACGTGCCCCATACACCGTCCTTGCTTGGGTTCGATTGTAATGGGAGTCGTTTCAATAGTTCGGCGGATATGGGTTTGATGTCCTGCCATCCGTGGGCGCACCATACGCGCGTATGGTGGTCGAGCATGGTGAGACGGATGATGGCGGTTGCCGTCAACGGTTCCATACCGTCATCCGTCAATAGCGTTGCGCCGTCTGTTGCCGCCGTTCGACGCTCTTTCATGGTTCCATCCCTTTAGTGTCGTGCCGCGCTGGTCATCCATTCGTCAAGTCGTGTCTCTACATCGCCCGCGTCCGCTTTTGTCTCCCATTTATGTGTCTTATCATTATACCATGCGGCTTCCCGTACCACGGTGCTGAAATTCGTGTTGTTCATCAGCCATCGTTTTTGACGGTTCGACAAGGAAGCGAATTTTTGGGCTATGCTGAAGTCGAATGCCTCAAGTTGCTGTGCGCCCTTATCAAAATCCTCAGTCCCCTCGTTCTCGGGAATTTTTCCAGTACCTGCATGCAATGGCGCGCGTCCTATAAGCCCGGCGTATTCAAGTAGCTCTCGTTCAAGTCTCCTCCTGCCCCCTTCTCGTATCATCACACGCGCGTGGCTTATGCCACGCTCCGTGCCGAACACGTTCGCCCGGTTGCGCGTGAGTTCGTCGCGCGCCGAACCGCCGACCGTGTGAGTGCCCAATACGTCAAAGGGGGATTCTCCCGCGCGTTCCATTTCACGTATTTCGCCCACTGTGTAGCGGGCCATGCTCAATGCCTCGAATTGTTGGGCGCGTTTGATTTTCTGCCGTGCCTCAATACGGCGGCGCTGTTGCTGTCGTAATGTTTTTCGACGTTTCGACGGGGCGGCGGCGATTTCCGCGTCGGTAATCATCGGCCGCGCCGCCATCTCACGGTCAAATTTCGTGATATGCACGTCGGGGACGACTTGATATGGCTCGCTGTCCCGTGCCTTTAGGGCTTGTTGCTGTATCCCAAACTCCTGCCCGATACGTCGCGCGACCTGTTCAAGCTGTTGGACACTGAGGTTCCCTAAAACGTTTTCGGTAATTTTGCTTGGGGAGGCGTCCGGTACTGTAATCTCTGACTGCCCGCTCTCGGCGCACCTGTGCCGACCTGATTGCGGCGTTGCGTTTCAGATTGTTAGCGCGTCGGCATTTTTTTTGCGTTTTGCCACAGCCTCCCCCTTGTGAGTATAAAACGCCCCCCGCCGCAAGGATGGAAAAACGGCGAGGGGCGAATCTGGCGGCAACATCCCTATAGGGACATTACCATGTTATCATATGGTGTGGACGTTCGCGCTACTTGCGCTTGTTTTCTGATACCAGTTCGAGGTCAAAGAATTTATATCCACGGCGGCTCTTCTTTTCCACAACCTTGAGGACGAGCGGCGCGGCCCACGTGTCCGGCGTGCCGAAGATGGCGAACAGGTTGCCGAAAGCGTGTGCCAACGTGGGGGAGGCGGCGGCGAAGTCGCCTTCTTCCGCGTGGATAACAACGCGAGTGGAAGAGTTGATTTCGCCCGTTTCCTGATTGGCGACCTCGATAGCCTGCGCCAACACGTTGGTAACGTGCAGTGGCTCATTGAGATGTTCATCCACCTTGTCTGCGGTCTGCATGGCATTGTACAACGCCATTTTACCGTCCATAGTGGTGGTGTCGAAGAAGTGGGACACGGCGTTAGCACCGTTCGCCGCAAAATTATTGCCGTTCGTTACAGTGAGTTCGTTGTCAGCCATGTGTATGTTGCCTTCCTTATAGAGGTTAGTAATTATTTTCCTCAGAGATGATATCATCTTCAACCACGTTGCCGTTCACCGACCCCGGATACTCGATGATGGTATCATCTCCAAATTCACAATTAGCCCAATAGATTGCTTCATCCATGCGCGTTGCCTGCGCATGATATTCAGCGGACACGGGTAACATGTCCTTGTTAATCTTGCGGGCTTTTTTCATTGCCATGTCAGCCGTGCGACATGCGCCATCCACGACAACCTCGGCGTCCACGAGTTCCCCATTTTCGCCGCGCACAACACCGCGCACAATACTATAATGCTTGGCTCGCTTAATATATGCCATAATTATACCGCCTTTTTCTTAATGTTGCTGTTGCTGTGACATTCTTGCAATGTCTTCATCAGTATACCGTACATCGGTCAGGTTGTCAAAACAGAGACACGCAATTTTGATGATAGTTTGAGCAAACTCCTCACCCTCCCAAATCTTGCACATCTCATAGCATGACGCGCCTTTGACATGACAGACAGCACACCACGCCACCATTGCCGGACAGTAAATAAGCCCGGACAACATTTCAATGTCCTGCGTTCGTGACAATGCGGCGTACATTGACGAATAAGGCGAGAAGCTTAAACAAACGTTCGCCGCATGTTCGACACTGTCAGCAAACGCCACCTGACCACCTTGAGATTTATAAAAATCCTTAAGTAATGCTATAGTACGGCAAAACGTCTCCCAATCCCCCTCACCACGATTATATTCCCGCAAACGCAAATTACGCCGACGGCCACGAATGACACGACGCACACGGTCATCATCCAAAATACCATCATCAAACCAATTCGTGCGACCATCATTACCCTTCATACCCAATAACCTCCACCAAACACTTCACACCACATATCACTAACACCTCTCAGTCAACAAAGTACCAGCCAACGCCCATGCATCAATCAACATGTGAGCCACCTGCGAGTAATCACACGCATCAAACGCCACAGCAGACCAAACCAAACGACAACAGCCGCCAGAACGAGACCCCACCAACACCGCATAACGCAACTCATACACCCTCCTATGAGGACAATACACCAACCTCACATCACCATGCTCAAACGAAGACTGAAACACAGCAACAACCTCATCACTGACCATCATCAGACGACCCCCCAAACAAACGCACTTCAACAACACCACTCAAAAACCCGTTTTGGTCAAACGAGGAATGAGCAAAACCAACATACACATCAAACCCGGAAAACACATGGCGAACAACGTCAAGCACACCATCCAACGCCTCCTTAAACGTACCAGCCGAATATGGGCCCCTCACCTCCACATACTCAGGCGTAATCTCAAACACCGTAAAATCATCAGGCGTAACAATAAAACACCACATTAACTCTCCTCCCTTATTACTCACTCGGCTATACGATTCATAGAAACCACAACCTCAAAACAATAACGATAAAACTCGATACCCTTATACTCATACATAACAACAAGACACTCCACAATCGCAACAACATCATAATCCACAACACGCTCACCACTGTTGCGAATGTAATCAATAACCTCATTCTCAATGTCTTGACGATACATCATCTCAACCACCATCCTTTTCCTTCATTCCTTGACCGATAAGAACATAATACCACACCACAAACACAACACGCCCAACAACAAAAAAAAGAACGCAAATCACACGCACCCAAACCATGAAACAAAACAACACACAAAAAACAACAACAAAAAAGAAAAGACGCAAACCAGAAAACAACAAAGACAACAATAAACAACAAGACAAGAAG
>CYGL01000424.1_pt1 | contig 17510 bp, 15 predicted proteins | sample 485531 | NCBI WGS metagenome assembly CYGL01 (sample SAMEA3497897, study PRJEB9818) | human gut metagenome | reverse complement strand
TATCAACAAACTTATCCCTAGCGATTGAGGCTAAAAAAACTGAACCTCCGGCTTTATATAACCAGACAGAAGTAACATCAGATCCTAGATCCGCCCATATAGTAAACGTTACTTGTTTAGATTCTGGAATATTTTCCGCTGTATACCAATCGGTAACCCAATAACTGGTAGAAGAGATTTCCTTCCCCGATCCCAGCAACAGGTTCCTCCCGTACACGGGCAGTTTGCGGTAATTGCCGTCGGCCATCAGAGACTTATCCTTGTCCCCCTTGGTCTCCAGCGTTATCGACACGTCCGGATCGTCATTTTTTGCCTTGTCCGGCGTTATGGTTATCTGTCCGTTAGACGGGGTGGAGGTGACAACGGGCTTTAACTTATTAACGTCCGTCCTTAGACCGGTGACCAGATTCCGGATATCCGTATCGTCGTAATTATCCAATCCATCCAACTTACCCTTATCTTCGTCAGTATAATTATTGTCCGTATGGACGTAATTAGCGTCCTTTACGATGTGATCGTCATTTGTTAATTGGGATGTCTTGGTTGGGATCAAAGCCGTTATCTCCGCACGCAAGTCATTGAGAAGACCGGTTAGGGTTTCCTTATCCGTAATACCCTGCAAAAAAAGCTCGATCTCATGGAAGGTATCTATAGCGTCGCTCGCTCCATCACCCAATAACGTGTCGATATCCGCCTTGATAGAGGCGATCTCACTCCTGACCCATTCATCATCATAGTTGGATAAGCCGTTGATCTTAGATAACAGCTCATCCGTAAGGTCGTTTGTGCTAAGTCCCTTCCCTTTGATCTTCTCGACAAACCTATCGTCAATCTGTCCGGACGTGTAATAACCTGACAAGATACTCGTGACCTCCGCAAGTATTTGTTTTTTCAAATCCAGCAACACTCCGGCCATATCCTTATCCTCTGTCATACCGGACAAGAACTCCACCACCTCCTGCCATCTGTTGATGATATTGTCCGCGTCCGGATCTCCCGTTATAAACGTGGACAGATCGGAAGCAACTTCCCTTATGGCCGTGTCAAGACTCCCCCTCTACCTCCTTCGCCCTGCTGATCTCGGAGGTTAAAGCCTCTCTTAACGCCGTGTCATCGTAATTACTCAATCCGTCGAGCTTTTCCAAAAGAGCGTCCGTCAAGTTGTTATCCGTATGCGTGTAATCGGCATCGGTTACGATATTATCCGGTAGAATGGGTATGCCTAACTCCTCTAGGGACTTATCCCCGACCAACTCAACCCCGTTGATCCGTGGTTTATTGGTCATACTTTCATAATCTCCGGTCCCTACGGCAGGAACGGATATATCTCCCGTTAGCTTTATCGTTGTCACCTTGACGCTGCCGCATCCCGTATCTCCACCGACGGAGCACGACCGTGGGATAAGACGGAACGCATCGCAAGCGTCTACGGTGTACATGCCCTCCTTCCCTTTGTTCTCGATAAGGGTCAGCGTATAGACACCGTTATAATCTTGGTCTTTGCCTAGGTAGGTGAATCGTATCACGTTATCCCGGAAGTGGAGGTCTTTTACCTCCATCTTCCTGTAACCATTGGTCATCACGACACGCAAGTCCTTACCTTCCAGTGTCTCTGGATCACCATTCCTAAGGATGCTCCATTCTATGTTTATGTCGTTACCTATCCTTATACTCTCCATGATATAAAATATTTATCAATTAGGTAAAAAAACTATAACCTCATGTTCTCTCCACGTGGAGTCTATGGTGATCGTTATAGAGATCCCGCCTTCCGGGTCCATTATGGAATCCGGAGACTCGATCGCCTTCGTCTTGATATCCTCACAGGGGATATCATTACCGCAAGAGGAACCAAGGATCATTATGAATATCAAAATCAAGTATCTCATAAACTATGTTTTTATTCACAAAGAAAAACCTGTAACCGCCCTAACTCCTGCCGGATCAGCCTTATACCATTCGGTAGCGGCGTTTCCGTCTGGCAATATAGCGTACGCCCAAGCCTCGTATTGGCCCTTTTGGGTCGAGCTAAGATATAACCCCTTGATGGCATCCCCGCCAGCTTGGGTTATCCTGCCGTTTATCAAATCAATATTATCCCCTAAGGAGGCAAGTTCCCCCAAGGACGGCAACCACCAGCCATTCAATGGAGAACCGATCTCTTGGCCTTTCGTGAAAGCGCAGAAATTATGTGCTGGATATTGGTCCGGATTATTCCAAGTGGGGGTATAAGCCAAGATTTTAGAGTTGGCCGCTAACGCTAACAAGTTATTCATCCCGTACATGTCGGATAAGGCTTGAGACTCACCATCGTATGATGGCATCATCGGAAGAAGCTCGTCCTTTCCCCATATAGATACGTATTTCAAGATTCCGTTACCCAGAATGTCTTGATGATTACCGCTCTGCGAGACCACCGAATCGGTCAACGACACGATCCTATATGGGCTGGCGGAATTAGCGGGATCGATAAGGAACACGATTCCCACGCAATCCTTGGACGAATCATAAGCGGACGAGAAGCTCTTGTCCGAGTACACGAAATCACCTATCCTAGGATTGGAGGACTTGGTGATCCAGACACCGTTAACTCTAACGTAGACGGCGCTCACCGGCTTCCATACACCATCTACCTTCACATGGGATAGGTTAGATTCCCTCCATGCCCCATTTATCCTCGTTTGTATCTTGTCTATCTGCATATCTCAAGAGTATTGTATCCATATGTCACCGTCATTACCTCCGGATGGAGCCGAAGTGGATATAGTGATAGGCCTCGTCTTGTCAAGCTTAGCCTTATCCGTAGAACTCATCAGTCCATTCTTGGAGGTGGTAGCCACGTCATAGGTGGTGTTCGTGTCCTTGTAGTAAGGAACGCCTCCCACTATCGGGCAAGCCGTATACCCGGAAGCGCTGGTGACAGCGGACCCGTTCTTCACGAGGCCCGTGCTGCCGTTAGCCCCTACGACACTATACGTGGTATTCGTATCCTTGTAGTAAGGGACTCCTCCTACGATAGGGCAGGCCGTATATCCGGAAGCGCTTGTCACCGTGGACCCGTTCTTCACGAGGCCGGTACTACCGTTAGCCCCCACGACGCTATACGTGGTATTCGTATCTGTCCAAGGCACGTTGACATACATCTTCCCGTTACTGTCTAGAGCTACGGCGTAATTCTTTCCAGAGGCGGCGTATCCTATCCTCACGAGTCCCAGCTTATCGGCGGTAGCTTGAGCGTAAGTGGTATTGTTATCCGTCCACGGGACATTGACGAACATCTTGCCCGAGGAGTCAAGCTCCACGGGATAGTTCTTGCCATTCTCCGAATATCCTATCTTCACCAACCCTAGAGTGGTTGAGTTTGCTTGGGTATACGTGGTATTCGTATCTGTCCAAGGCACGCTTACGTACATCTTGCCATCACCGTCCAAGTTTACCGGATAGTTCTTGTTGTTGGCGGAATAACCGATCTTCACCAATCCAAGAGTGGAGCTCGAGGCTTGATTGTATGTCGTGTTCGTGTCAAAATCCCCGATTACCTCCCATTGGTTCCCATTGTAGACGAACTCTATCGTCCTGTTTGCGGAAAGATAACCCGGGGATACGGCCGCCCCACGATAGTATATGGCCTTAGCTCCCGTACCGTTGACATTCAAGGTAGGGTTAGAGGCCGTGTTCGTGGTGGAAAACCTTACTACCGCTCTTGCCCCGGTAGCCAACACGAAACCCGGTAACGTAACCGTCTTGGCGGCGGTGGCGGCGGCGGTGGAACATGTCCCGTAATGGGTGATATTGCCGGAACCGTCAAAATTAACGCCATCTATCGCCCGGGCGTTAGCCAGCTTGCTGGCGGTAGCGGCGTTACCCGAGATGGTGGCGGGCTTGTAATCCTCGGTATAGACCCTCTTCCACTCGCTCCATGTGGAGCCATTGTGGAAACGATAATGCCAATTCGAGTTATTTGTCAACCATTGGAATACCCATCCAGCCGCTTGCTTAATTACCACCAACCCGAAAGAGCCTACGCCATTAGGCTTGTTAAGCACGGAATTGTCTCCTCCCGCATAATAGAACCCCGCCTTATCATACTTGTAATCATCCAAGTTCTCGTTCTTCAGCATATTAACCCTAGGATCACGTCGGTCGGATAACCGGGAGTCCGTGGACAAGGTATAGTTCCCCAACGCCGCAAGTAGTTGCGTGTTATGGTTATGGGTGGTGATATCCCCCGTAAGGACGGCCTCCACCTTCGCCTTCGTCAACTCGTAGGTGGAGCTAACCGAGACGTTGGTGTTCTCGTACTCTCCCGTGTTGTCATTATATACCCACCATGTTCCGGCTTGTATATAAGGGCTCCTTCCGGTGGCTTTCGTACCCGTGTCCGTGTACTCGTTGGTGGACGTGCTGTATGTCCACCAAGTCCCCCCTTGTATTTTAGGGAGGTTCAAGGCTTTATTGGCGGCTTTATCGGCGGCGGTGGCGGAAGCCGTGGCGGAGCCTGCCGCCTCGTTGGCGGCGGTAGCGGCCTCATTTGCGTTCCCAGCCGCATCATTAGCGGAAATCGCGGCGGCGTTCGCCTCCCTCGTGGCATCGTTGGCGGAGGTGGCGGCCTCGTTAGCCAATTTGGCGGCATCCGTGGCCGGTTTCCTCAATTCGGAGATATCAGCTTCCGTCAAGTCGGAGAAATGCAATTTAAGCTCATCCACTTGATCCGGGGTTAAATCCGAGAAATGAAGCCTCAATGAGTCTATTGGCACCAGCAATCTCCAAGCGGAATCCTGCTCGTCCTCGTACTTGTACTCGATGCCTTCCGGGGACAAGCGGAACAACGGCTTCTCGCCTCGTATGTCGGCAAGGGCGATCAGGTTGCTCCAATTGCCGTCCTCGTAACTCCATTGGATATAATCATCCGTAACCTGCAGGACGATCTGCTTGCCGTCAACGCCCTTCAGTATGGACACGGCCACACGGACAAGCTCGTACGCCGATCCCATTTGCCTGAACACCGGCAAGGACGATATACCTTGCAGGCTATCGGCCTCCTCGTACTGCCCCGGGTCTTTCGATGTCGTCAGCAACAGGTCGTTGACCGCCGACGCTATCTTCTGGATGTCCTCGGGGGTTACCTCGGTGCCCGATGATAGGATGATGCTTTCCATATTACTCCACCGCTTGACTGTTCAACATCTCGTAAGTGTCATTGAGGAACTGCGTGGCGACTGCCACGGCTTCCTCCTTGCTCGTTATCACGCCGGGCTTGTCCACCGACATGAAGAACTGCCCGTTACGCTCGTTGGATAGAGATCCCACACGTACCCCGTCCTTGATAAAAGAGCCTGTTATCCGGTCTATCCGCTCATCGGTCTTGACCGAGGCGGAATACTGTATCTTGATACCGGCCACGTCCGAGTAGCCGTTTATCGTCCTTGTGTCGCTCGTTATCTCCATGGTATCACACGTTTAAAAGTTCAAAGATCTGACCGAAAGCTCCGGCGGTCAACGTCCTGTTACAACATTTCTTTATCAATATGGATTCCTTGTCGCTGATGTCTATCTCACCATCGGCGGCGTTGATCCTTGTCATTAGCTTGTAAAGCTCGTACTTCTCGTCCTCGTTCATATCATCGCCGGAAGAGTAAAGCCTAGAGCATACTACGTCCTTGATGACCTTCACTTCACCGGAATTGTCCCTCATGTCTGTTCCATCGAAGTCTTTTAGATTCTTGTTGAAATTTACTTTCATAACACGTTAATTTAATTTTTATACATAATCTCTTTTGTATTCGTATTGATATATAGAGGCTTCCAGTCCGTACCACCGGATGTAGACCCTGTGTTGGATAACCTTAGTTTACCTACGTTTAGACTAGAAGCGTATAGATTTTGTATATACACCTGTCTATCCCCTGTCACTTCCATGATATAATCGTCATCACCAATATACCCTCCTATGTTCACAATTGACGAATCGATCCTTAATCTTATATGAGGAAGGTTAACGTCATAGAGCTCGGGACCTTCGAAACTAAGATAATTATTACTATCTTTTGAGTAAGAGTTAAGAGCTCCAGCGTTATCTATACGGAACGCCCCCACCATTCCCTCATTCGCCGCCAGTTTCTTGACATACAGGTTATCCACGTCTATCATGGATGTCTTGATATATCCGTTCACTATCACCGTAGCGGATGTCAAGGCCTGTATTATACTGGCCTCTTTGGACCATGACGGTAAATTATTTATAGCGTTTTGCGCAGATCCGGCCGTCGACACAGCCTTAGAGGCATTTGATATAGCCGTAGCCGCATCTTGAATAGCCTTGGAGGCGTTGGTATTCGCCGTACCTGCCGCCGATTCCGCCAACACCGCCTTGGCCCATGCGCTAGAAGCGTCAGACAAGGCTTCGTTAGCTTTCGATAGAGCCGAACTGGCATTATCGCTAGCGTTATTGATCGTATTTTTGACATCCGTATTGAACATATTGAATGTCACCGCCCCGACAAGATCGATCCTCTCCGCCTTGATCGTGGTGGTGGTTGCCGTCTGGTTGATATACGATATGATATTATCGCCGTTCTCCAAGCTCTTGGCGGCGAACAACGTATTTCCCTGCGTAGTGTTGATCCATCCCGCCGTGTCTATCTCATTCCTTATATTATCCACCCTTGTGGATATACCCGTGATTTGTCCCGCCTGTACCGACAAGTCCGACTCCAGCTTCACCTTCACTTGGTTTGTCGCCGTATCGGTATAGTCCTTCAACTTGTCCTGTATATACTTGTTCGCCGTCTCCACGGCGCTCTCGAACGAGGACATGGCAGTGTTGAAGGCCGCGAATTTCTTATCCACGTCGGCCTTCTCCGAGGCGGTGGTCTTTCCGTCCGCTATGGCCGTGTTGATACTGCTTATCAAGGCGCTTATAGACGAGTCCAAGACATCCTTGGCCGATTTAAGACCGGTCTTAGCCGCCCCGTCAAGGTAAGTGTTGGAATACAGCTTAGTATAAGTGGCGGTCACGCTGTCCTTGGACGTGTTAACCGTATTCAGGTACTTCTCTATGGCCTTGGCCTCGGCCTCCGTTATGATACCGTCGGCGAAAAGCGCCGTCAACGTAGGTGTTCAGGCTTGTCACGGACTGGTTAGCGTTATCGGCGGCGGTCTGGGCGGCCTTGGCGGCGTTATTGGCCAGCGTTATGGCCTCTTGCGCCGTGGCGAATTGCTCTTCCGTCACACGGGCGGATATCTCCTCAGCCCATGACCGACAACTCAGCGTCATACTTGGTATATATCGCACCGGTCTCCGAGTCCACGTACTCCTTCGTGGCCAGCAACTTGATATACTCCTCTGTCTGTAATATCCGCGTCTCAAGCTTTATCACGGCATCGGCCAACCGGTCGTTGAACAACGACACGCCGTATATCAATATCTCGCCGGTGAATCCGATCCGGAAATCCCCGGTACCGTCCCATTTGCCGGCTTTTGACAGCTTGACGTACTCGTCGGACGGATCGAGGGTCAAGGAGTCGTACAACTCCTGCCCGGCGAAACCCACCGTCAAGACACCTCGTCTCATGACCTTGTAGAAAAAGGCGTACGAGTAAGTCCCAGCCGCCTTATCGCCTTTCATGTTGGCGTTTGACTGGTATATGGTAGTCCCCAGCAGACGGAGCACATTACGATCACCGTCACGGTAGATGTCCGCCACCTCTCTCTTCTCCGAGTAGAAAGCGCCGCCTATCCATAACAGGTCGCCCCCGACGTTAATGAAATGGACCTCGTTCTCCGACCGCCAATAATTTGTGTCCTTCCCGAACGTGGAATTGACAAGTATATTCCCGGATTCCAGAGACATGTCGTTCCTCACCCCCTCGATCTCGCTCCTCAGCTCCCCGTTCATCACGGAGAACTGTTGTTCCACGGTCATGCCGTTATCGAGGTATATGGACGAGTTCTCTATATAGATTCCGTTAAGGTAAGCCCCGTAACCCTTCAGTTGCGTACCGTTCTTGGTACGGATCATGGAGAGGTTGCCTATCTGGGCCTTCAGCGTGTCTTGCGTGGAAACGCCCGTGATACCGTCATATACGGCGATGAACGGCGCTCCTTGATCCGCCGATGTCAGATAGATAAGTCCCTGTCTAGTGGTATCCCTGTCGTTACCCCAACGCATGGCGAAATCCCCCGCCTCTGGCTCGCCGGTACCCTCTATCAATGGGTAAGCCACGTCGAAATAGTCGGATGAGATACCGATACAGCGACCGAAGATATATTTAGTGGACGTGATACCGTTCCTTCTCTGTATCCTCACTCCGTCACCTTCCCTGAGGTTCATCAGCATGAGACCGTCCATGTCGTCCATGTAGCATCTCCAACGATCGGACAGCCTCTCGACCCTCCCGATCTTGTTGATATCGGACACGGTCTGGTTGCCGCCCAACGCATATATCTGAGAATACACTATCTCGTAGGCCGTGAAGGTCTTCCTAGCGAATATGTTGTCAAAGGTTCCCGTGGCCGTGGGGATGTCTATCTCCGTGCCCCAGCCGGTGAAGCCGGGGGCGAACGATATGGAGCCGATCTTGTTGCCAGCGTATATGTCGGAACGCACCTTCAACGCCTCCATGATACCGGAACCGTCGGCCTTGATCTCCCAGCCCTTGCCATTCATGCCGTCGAGGAAGATGGAGGAGCCTATCTTCTTGTCGAAGATGATCTCACCATGAGCCGTGTCATTGACATCCTTCCTTAAATATTTCTTATTAAGTTCTTCGGGCGATAATCCCCCCCCAATGACATATCCTCCTTTGGAAACGGACCCTTCATTTCTGACGTTGTCAATGGCATCCCAAATTTTATCAATCGTACTAGCTATCGGTTTATCGCTAAGGGATATCTCATAAACCGGGATAACCCCACCTTCTTTTATGGATAAGCTCTGGATAATAATGCTATAATCTGTTCCAAAATCAGCGTCATACAATGGGAGTCTCATGCCTTCCCTAATTAAATCGTGCAGATTCCCGTTTCGAGCCATGTATATCTCATCTACCCCTATATCGTAAGTATAGGTCACATGATCATGCTCAGCCAGATAGGAAGTAGCCGCATTTAATAGCTTATCTTCCGCATATTTTACATATTTATCTGGCATCGTGATATTCAGCAAGATAAAACGATCTCCCGTTGACAGATTCTGTCCGGCATTAGGGACTTGGAAGTTGTCTCTTGTGGATTTGTTAAGCGTTATCTCATAGTTACCATTCTCCAATTGAATCACTTCCACAATCTCGAACTCATAACCTGTCAAATTTCCGCTTCGTATTGATATCGTCGCCGTCTCTGAGGTCAAGTAATCTTTGATATTGAATCCGATATTCTTGATCGTCACCTTGAAAGAACCCGACGTCTCTGTTTCTTCCGTTATTTTCTCAGCGGAGACAAGCTCATCTATTCGTCCTATACCGGGTAACTCCACACCCGCTATAGAAGGATAGATATCCTCAAATAATTGGGTGTATTCCCTTACCCCATAAGCGGAGATATTTTTCGATTCAATATAGCTCTTGCCTGTCTCCAGATAACCGGGTAACATCAAGTTCCTCTTGCCAGAGAAGTCCGATTCTCGCTTATTGTAATCGGAAGGTATATTGCGTTCGCCCCCATAAGCGTACAACCTAGTGACAATCGCCTCGTCAACATTGACATCCCTAGTTATCTGGTATAAACCGTTATCCTTACCGTAATAAAAAGTATGATTCAAGGAATCTTCCGGGTATCCGATCCTCACCCTTCTCTTGGTAACGAGGAAATTTAGCCCAAACTCCTTATTGATCATCACGAGGGCATTCCAGCAAGAGGTATTGTCAATCTGTATTTCTACCTCCTCGGTCTCAACGTCCTCATAGACATCGATAGTCCATCCCGAATAATCACGGTTCATGTTCGCCTGTATCCTCTCGGCAAAGGTCTTGACGGTACCTACAAATGAGAAAGACGGACTAGGTTGGTAATGATAATCATTGCCATACGGGACATAATCCAATAACTGACAATTCTGTAACTCTACATCTACCGTATTGAATACCAAATCATACTCAAAGGCATCTTGAGTACTGCCAGAAGAAGCTCTCTTCGTTTGGGAAGGGGTATAATATAAATAGAAACCCTCTCCCCTATAAGTCAAATAGTCGCCTATAGCGAAATTTATCACGATTGGGGATTCGAACGAACAGGAGTATTGTCCTTTCACCCATAAATGAGCCGTTATACTCTAGTTCCTTGATCGTACACGTTTTATTTCCCCTGTCTTATCGTAAACAATCCATCCCATGCTACCTTATGATAAATAGTTCCTCCGGTTTGGTTACCCGAAATCTCATCTTAAACTCAGCGATATCCCCCAACCTTACATCGCTCGTGAAATCGAAATCGCTGAATCCTTTAAAGTAGCCCCCTTGCATCCCGTATATGAGTAGGGAGAGTATATGTTGAGCTCTGAGCCATTGGTTGTCATATATTTGAACAGGGATTCTTGCTTGGCCATAAAAGAGCCTTGCGAACCTTTATAAACCACGGATATCTCAATGTCATAAGCTTTCAATTTAGCCACGTCCGGGAAATAAACGTCCTCTCCGTCCTCATCCTTCCAATCACGGGAAGGCAACTCCTTTGTCTCAAGAGGAACGAATAATGGCACGCTGGTGGTCTTGACGCCAAAGTCAGCGTATAGATCCTTCGTTTCCGATCCATTCGCCTTTTGAAATATCAGTGTATCTCTATCTGTTCCCATAACAAAAAAAGAGAACCTACAACAGGATGGAATCAACCATCATGTCATAGGCTCTCTTCGAAGCTCTTGTTTATTATGAAAGCAAATATAGATAATATTTATATAACAACAAAACAATATAGATAATATCTATACAATATATTAATCTTTCAGTCTTGGTTTCTCGATCACCCGCAAGAAATCCCTTACGCATGACACGGCCCTCATCTTGTCCATGATATACCCGTCCTCTGTAACAACCTCTACATTAGAGAAGATCGCTTCTGCCTTAAAAGTCCCCATGTGGCAACTCTTCGCCTCCCCTTCCGAAGTACAAAAAGAGACCGATGGTGGGTATAAATGTCCTAACTGCGGGCATCCATTGAAGATAAAGGTGGAATGATGTTATAAAACATCAATAACATCCAATATAATATAAATAGAATTTCTAAATTTGTTGTTAGTATAAATTATTGTAGTTATGGCTAAATTTACATTTAAGTTGTTTCTTGTATTTTTTCTTCTCTTTGTTTTCGCTTATATCCAAAGCGAAGTAGGGAGCACTATTGCAATAATATCCCTTATTTTTGTTGCCGTATTTATTATAGGATTAATAATGGCATCATTCAATAATAAGAAAATAGAGGAAAGAGGAAAATCAATAGCATCCCAAATTAATAATACAGATAATTTTCATCCATCAAAGACAATAAGTGGAGTTGATAATTTGTATCAGTTTTCGATAGATAACACAAATAAAAAAGTATTGTATTTAACAGAAAACTCAAAAATTATTTTTGAATATTCAAAAATAATTTCAGTACAGCTAATAGAAGATAGTACTATTATATCTTCAAAATCGATATTGAGAACAGCAGGAGGGGCATTATTGGGTGGAGCTATAGCTGGTGGCGCAGGAATGATCGTTGGAGGATTGTCCGGAAATACAACTGCAAATAAAAAAGTATCTTGTGTTAAAGTCGTTATTGGGCTTAGAGATATTGATCTTCCCTCTTTGGAAATCAATTGTTTTGATGCAAAAACAATGACGATAAAAAGGGAAAAAGAAATAAGTGTCAATAGTATGGATGACTATAAATATAGGCAAGGTCTTTCTGATGCAAAAAATATAGCATCACTGTTGTCTGTTATTATAGATGAAGTTTCAAATGAATATAATAAAGAAAAAAAAGAACACAATGAGTCTTCATCCATTATAGACCAATTGACTAAGCTATCCGAATTGAGGGAAAAAGGACTTTTAACGGAAGAAGAATTCTCTACTCAAAAATCCATATTGTTTTCCTCTCAAAACAACATAAGTAAATAATAAACACGTAGAGGTAATAATTGGTAATCAAAAAAAAAAAATAAACACGAAACATATTTGATTTTTTCGTCAAAAAAAGATTATGTCGAATAGTGAATATGAATATAGAACTTATGAGTCTAAATATATAAGATATTTAATGAAGATAATTGTACTTATCACTATCATACTATTTTCTATATACAAAGATTGTAGATCTTGCACAAAAATGATACATCAAGAAAATATGACGATGAGTATTGGCGATCAGTCTAATGTAAAAAAAATACTAAGAGATAATGGTATGGATAAAACAGCAGATAGAGAAAGACAAGAAAGACAAAATAGGCTAAGAAGAAAACAAGGCTCATCTACATATAATGGAAGCGAACAACAGAAAAAAGATCTTGACGCAATAGATGAGTATATGAAAAAACATCCAGATTTTTAAAAACATTTCTACAATATCTAGCCCGGTCATCCGGGCTTTTTTATCCCCTTACAGGTAATCCCTAGTTACGAAACGATAAAAAGCGACAGAATCAAATCCAGCCGCTTTGTCGGTGATGGTTCAAGAGCAGATGCCTACATTATATAGATAAATTCTATAATATTATATACACATATAAATAACATCTATATACCTCGTTTTTTATACCTTATTTATTCTAATTTGATTTAAACAATATTAAATAACAATCTAACTAACATGGTTTCTGATACAAAGTAACGTAACTTTGTTGCGCAATCTTATTGATCAACTTAAATTCATAAGAATATGATTCGTACAATTCCTAATCCAATAATTAGCGTCGATGATGTTAGACGCTTTAGAGATGTTATGCGAAAATGCGTAACAGGGGATTTTACGGATGAAGAAAAAGAAAATATCAGACTCCGTAAAATCGAGATGAAAAGAGTAGATGACATTGTAAGACAGAACAATAGGAGGTAAAAACCCTATCCTCGGATATTAATTATTCGGTTCATTTTTCTCTCTGAGAAAGATGATCTTTCTTGAATTTTCATGTGGTAACAACGAATTAGATAAATTCTTTCACGAGGAGGTATTCATTTGCATGAAGTATAAGTATGTTACAGCATACTGTGTTAAAGATAAAAACGGATTGATCATTTCTTTGTTCACACTGGCTCATGACGCCGTAATACTATCCTCAGAAGAGGATAAAGAGGATTTCATATCAGAGTCTTCGATGAGTATCAGTGAAGAATATATAGGTACATTCAAGAATCAATCCGCTTTTCCCGCCGTAAATATTGGACATTTAGCCGTAAGGAAGGGAATTCGCAGAGCGAGGGAATTGGAACATTTGTCATTAACTTTGTGACTAATACATTCGTTGACTACAAAATAAGCGGATGTCAATTTATAACTGGTTGATTCCATTAATACCCCCTAGAACAAATAAATTCTATGTGAAAAATGGATTTATCAACCAAACCAACAATGATACATGTAATTCAACAAGAAGAATGTACTTACCACTTAGAATATACCAAGATAAATAGATAAAATCTATATCAATACCATATAATATAGATTTCATCTATAATAAAAATAATCCAAAGACTTCAATATATCTCCTCTCCATTAAATACCTGTCCACGAATCAGATCTTTGCGAATTACCCTCACCAGTTCACATGGGGTATCAATAAAGCTATCGTCATAGGCGTAAACCGTACACGTGCCATTGTTGGACAAGACCGATAATCTAGATCGGTCATAGCATTCCACGTTCACGTAAGAATGTAACCCGCATTCCATATTAATGCTAGTGTTATTGAAACAGTATAATTTAACCGTAGCCCAATCCTTTATCTTAATCACACCGGAAGAATCTCCAATGACAAACACGGAGTCTTCCGATCCTAGTTCGGCATTGATCTGACGATCTAAAAAAATTCGGTTGTCTTCTAGCTTTTTCAAATCCTGCTCGGAGGCGAAATAACGTCTTACGATCTCTAACGCCGGAGTGGAGTGTTCCATGAAATACTCCGGCCATCGTTTCCAGACCTTGATGATCATATCAACATCCTTATTACTTCTTCCCCACAATCTCCTGCCGCTGGAACAAACCCCTAAATCAGCAAGTTCGCTAAATAATTTATCTGTATCCATAATTATATATTATTGAATTCTTACAGCTTTTCCGCCCTTTCCTTGTACGATCACGCTTGATAAAGCGTTTTGTATTACGGTTGAGCTCTTCTGTATCTCAATCGCCGCGTCAGCGTTCGCCTTTGTGTTCGCAGCGATAACGTTAAGCTGTTGCAGCTGCGCTTGCGCCGTAATGCTCATCGTAGGTAACAGGTTCCCCGCAATATTCTCCAATAAGTTACGCTTTACGCTCACGTCATGGCGGATAGCGTTCAGATAACTACCTAATAAGTTAGCCGTGTCCTCTGTCACTCCTTGGATGCTCGCCGAAAGACCTTTCTTGTCACTATCGCCAGTCGTATCAGTAAGGGTTATCCCTGCCTTCTCAGCCGCCTCATTCAAATACTCCCAAACCTTCTGGCTTTGCCCTATGACATCTCTCAATCCGGATAATTCCGTGACAAGGCCGGACATATCGCTTCCAGACATTGTCCCGTCGCCCAAAATCCCGCCTTTTCCATCCTTGCCAAACAAATACTCTCTAAGGGAACTCATGGCGGTCTCTATGTATTGGGTTTGAAGTATATTTTTCAAAACATTCTTCATTATATCAGCTACGGTCTTGTCAAAGGCTTCCGCCGCATCCTCCCCAGAGGCGAATGCGTCAACCAGAGAATCAGCGATGCTACCAGCCCAGTCTTTCAGGTCTATATCGTACAAGTCTTTCGCTAAATCCTCATAGAAATATCTCAGTTGATCGTCAAGCTCAGCTATCTGCTGCTTATAATCCTCTATTTTTGATTGATCCGTTTTTTTCTTATCCTCCTCGGCTAGCATCTGCCTCTCAATCTCTTCCCTCTGACGTTGAAGGTTTCGAACCATCTCATCCGTTTGCTTCTCTGAAACCTCTCCCAACTGCCTTTCAATTTCCTTTTGCAAATTTGTATAGGCGTTTTGTAGCTTTTGCACCTCCAGCTGGGATCTTTTAATCGCCCTATCCAGCTTCCTGTCATGGAATTGCGCTATCTTGCCTACAATATTCGGGATAAAAGAAAGAGCGGACGCAGCCATTTGTATCGGATTTCCACTGGTCAATCCTTGAGCTAGACTTCCAAGCTCACCTAACATGTCTCCGGCAAAAGACAAGGAGTCGGATACTCCCTCGTTTCCTAAAGAGTCAAACATACCAGACCAAGCGTCAGTAACCTCCTTGATCATTTGAGCTGCATCATTGGCGTACTGCCCTAAAGAGGACAAAGCCTCTTTCTTCTCTTCCTCATTCCCTCCCTTTAGGGCCTTATTATATTCATCAAGACTGTCCTTGATCCCTTGAAAGGGGTTTTGTTCATTCAGCTTTCTCTCTTCCAGAGAGACTTGCTTCACTAATCTCAAATACGTCTCCAAGGAAACGGTAGTCTTCTTTATGTCATCATTCTCATCCTTATAGGATAAGACATATTGGGATTCCCCTGTTTTAGGGTTCTTGATTTCTTCCACCGTATCCATCATCTTTTTAGCCTCAGATACGACTTTTCTCATATTGGAATAACCAAGAGCGGCGGTATCCCCGAACAGCTTCTGCCATATGGGAGATAGCTTGATAGACTCTTCCCGTAAAGATTGAATCTGTTGGGCATATTCTTTAATGACCCCTGCGTCCAGAGTCTTTTGTCCCGCCTCTGACAGGGACTTATAATAATCCGTATTCCTGAGATTGGATAACATGTCCTCTCTCTTATTCTCGAGCACCTTTATCTTCTCGTTTGCATCAGCGTATTTTTGCACCATGGTCAAGGCATCTTGGATAACCGCCTCCGAGCCGCTCCTCGTGGCTTCCCTTATCTTATCAACGATTTCCTTCGCTATACCGCTGGTGTCGCCTAACATTTCCTTCAACTTGTTTTCTGATAAATCTCTAAGTTCCTCATACGTCTTTCCTGTTTTCTCTAATAAAACATTCTTTAAATAATCTACTTGGGTAGCTATACCATCCATCGAAGACGCATCCATGCCAAAAGCCACCTTTAACGATGCCTGCTTATCCCCGGTGATATCAAATATCTGTTTGTACAGGTTCCATTTTCTCGTACTCTCCTCGACTTGTCTGCGAATAACCTCCATAGCTTCCGAGGAGCTACGTTTGATGCTATCCAGATCGATATCCGTATACATCTTCTCGATCTCCTTGTTGACCTTAATACGATCCTTGTTGTTCCCCATCACCTTTTGCAACTCGGACTGTATATCCCTTAAAGATTCCTTGATTTTATCGGGATTGAAATTCAACCCGGCGAAACGCGCGTCTTCGTTTACCGCCTTCGTGGCGCCCTCCTTTCCAAGCAATGAAACGTATTTATTATATGTGTCCATCGCTTCTTTTATCAGACGAACTTGCTCCTGAAATTTCTCGGCTATAGGATCTTTGCCTTTTTCCTTGCCACTCACGGATATATTGAACTTGTCAACGACCGATTGAAGCTCTTGGATACGCCTCTTGTCCGCCTTTATATCATCCTCAGAGAAAAGTCCTTTCGTTCCCTCTTTCCGGGCCAGTTCGTCTTTTGCGTCGCTCAACTCATCCTTTAGTTTCTTTAGCCATGCGGCGTAATCATCATTCTCTTTTGGTACTAGGTGCTTCAAGCTATTATTCCCGGACACGAAATCCGCTACGGACTTTCTCCATCCTTTTAATTCCTCTTTAGACTCATAGGCCTTTTTATTAAACGATTCTATTTCAGAAGAAGTTTTATATATAGCATTTTGGAGTTCTATCTCTTCTAACCTCAATTTCATTATCCGATCTTTATATCCTTGAATATACTTATCTTTCAAGTCAGATCTTAAACTGTAGTTATTCTTGGTCTTATTTAAAGCATCCTGATTAGTTTCTATTTCTTCTTGTACTTTTTGTAAAGCATTTTGAGATTCATTCAAACTTTTTTTCCATGTATAAATTAAGGCTTCCTTCTGCTCTTTCGATAGAGACCGCATCTTATCAACGGACATAGAAACGGCAAATCCATATTCATCAACTGAAGATTCCGCTCCTTTAAACGCAATAGAAAGTTGTTTAGTCAAAACTTCAAGCCTTTTTGTTTCAGCAGAAGTTTTACTTTGTTTTTGGATTAATTGCTCATATTCATCTCTAAGTTTATCATTCTCAGCAATACTGTTCATTCCTGATTGCAATTTACCGAATGATTCATTCAAATCAGAAACAACTTCATTTGTTGTTTTTGCGTTATCATTAAGCATCAAAAGAGTTCCAGCGGTAGTGGCAAGAACAGTAGCGATGGCTACAATAGGATTGG
>CYGL01000422.1_pt1 | contig 17524 bp, 31 predicted proteins | sample 485531 | NCBI WGS metagenome assembly CYGL01 (sample SAMEA3497897, study PRJEB9818) | human gut metagenome | reverse complement strand
CCAATGATTAGGTACAATACTTTCTTCATACATAACACTATTAAAGCCTAGTCTTAGTTGGTTATACAATATTAATGCTGCTCTTCCTTTAATTTTACAAGGTTTTATAAATGGCGGTTGCCATTGTTTTAAAGTTATAGGTTTTCTGTTGTTGCTTACCGTTCGGCGGGTTCGGTAGGTTCGGTATCTTCTCCAAAAAGTTTTCTAGGTCTCCGGGTCCAATTCCAATATCGTCTTCTTCTGGGGTAGCGGCGGTATCTTTTCCAGTAAGGAGGCATTTTAGGTTTTCTAAATCTTTAAGTGGTTTGGGTGCGTTGCTGTTTTTGTTGATCACGTACATAAAATGGAGGGCAGGATCTTCACAATGGCAAAAGAGGTCGTGGGTTCCGTAGAGAACGTTCATCCAGTCTGAGGTCTGCAAGTCCGCGTAGGCACCTGTGTACTCCATGCCTAGGTTATATCCCTCTCGTGGGTCCATAGACAGAATCAGGAGTTTACTACCAGGGCTAGGTCCTTGCAGATACAGGAACACCTCATCCTCAAGTGCTTGTACGCTCAGGATGTTATATGGGAATGTCCATTGGTGCCAAGCTGCTTGCACCTTACCGCCGTCCTGACCCACCCCACATATACTCATATACTAGCAGATGCTGGCGCTGTCCGGACATACGCACAAACGCCATGTTGGTTACGCTAGAGCTTTGCATCTGGCAGCACGCGTCCAGGGATAGTACCCGAGGGAGATGTACAGTTGCATCCTGTGTAGCATATTGTGATGATGTATATGGAGACGGGATAAGCTCTAGGATACCTGCGTAGCTATTGTTGCGCTTGTTCGGGTAGATCACCGTCTGTCCTGCCATCACTGGCGTTACCCTGCTGTCGCACTCGTACGTGCTAGTGATGCTAATACTGGCATTAGTGGGGGTAAGCACTACCGACCCCGGCACCACGGCCTGCATACTGTTTGCAAACAAGACTAGGTCTCGGTTGAACTGTACTGCTGTACGGTATACTGAATCCTGGGCAGATGCAGAGCTAATACTGATACGGTCTGTATCAAGCAGAGAGGTAACTGTAGAGCGATAGAATCGCTGATACAGTCCTGAGGCGGACATATCCACTACGCTACCACTGAGTAGCACCAGTCGTCCCTGGAATGCAGCTATACCCGTAATGTAGCCATTCTCAATAAACCCGGGATCTTGGTTGTTGTCATCGTTCCCAGCGAGACGCCCCTCCCATTCACGGGTAATGATGTTATCATCAGCAGCAAGCTCCCGAGGCATATTAGTGATTTTAGTGATACTACCGTAGGCTCCAACTTCAGACCAGGTGCGGGTGTACGTGGCTGTACTGGTACCATGCAGTCTCAGCTGAAGCTGTGCCTACTTGGCACATTGTACCGTGAGCCTCTGCAGGCAACTGCGCAGGAAGATCCTGTTCTTGATGAACCCTACTCTGACCAGATGCAACGGCGTATGTATCTCCAGCAGACGTACTGACTACAAGATTAGGCAGCCCGGATATATACATATACCCCTCGAAACGGCTTACACTGCCACCAGCCGCCGTAATAGCTGAGCCTATACCCCGACCACTTAGGGGTCCCCATCAATTAAGGCCCTGACTACATAGGGTGCGGAAACCCACTCTGCAGACTCACTGTGGCTTGCGTCAGGTGCGTTGTAATAGCCTGATACGGAACCCCCTGTCCAGGATACCGTAACTTCCCAACGCTTCTGGAAAGCTACTGTCTTGATGTAGAAGAATCCTGTAGTACTAGGGTCAATACGCCCGGCATTATCCACGGTAGTATTAGGAGCCATCTCCGTATTCAGGATGTAAGTCAATCCAGCAATACTAGCAGTCTGAATAGAAGTCTGCCCTACCGTCGTTACGAAGTACGGGTCATTCCCACTGTTTACAATGGATTTGCCATCCTTGGACAATAACCACCAATTACCGTTACTAGTGTTAATCAGCAAGTGTCTACCATCAGTACCGCGTTCAACGTACTCTGTATACAGCGAATCCAGATCTGGATTGTCAATACTACTATCCCACACAACCTCTGCTGGTGGACGTCTACGTATTCCGGACACTGGGTCGCTCAGCATATTCAGTTGCGCCCCCAGTTGCCCAGGCTGGCGCTCTCTTGGAATCTGCTGAGACACACCCTGTAGCAGGCTCTGAATAGTACCTTCTAGCGATTGCGCCATAACCTCTCCTTAAATCATAAAACGAGCACGGCGGATTCTACGTGCAAAGCGAGTCCTACTGGTACTGTACTTCTGGTTACGCAGATGCTCCCGTAGCACCAGGGACTTATACCGCTCAGCCTCCGAGGCGTAGTTAGCGTAGTTGCCATCACTGCCAAGGTCGTTCAGATACACCTGCGCAGCGGTATAGTTCGCAATCCACATAGCAGCGTGCTCCGGCAAGTCCTCAAAGTTGAGGTCTAGCACCACCTTAACCTTAACAGGGGAATCGAAATATTCGTCCTGCTCGACCAGGTTGTAAAGATTCCCCTCACGTACGCCATACTTATTGTCAGAACATGCATCATACACAGCTAATTGGTTCCACGGTATCTTAATAAAACCATCAGCAGTAGGGGTAATCTCTCGCTCAACTACGTTGAACCAATAGCCCGTACTAAGCAGTCCTCGGCGATTGCGCGCGAGCGCAGAACGTGCTAACCCCGCACTGGGGTTTGAAGTGTTGATATCCATAACGCGAGACTCCCCTAAGGCTTCCAGCGTCAGGTTCACAGCGTCTAATTCTCTCATATTTGTTCCTCTATTAAAGACCCCTAGGACCCTTAAGACAGGGACAAAAAAAAAAGCCCCTGGCACCCGAAGGCACCAGGGGCGCGTATTACTGTTTGTTAACAGGTTCGAACACGTTACACTCAACAGTTCCTGCTGCCGCGTTAAACGTGAAACCTCGAAGTCCCATAACATCCACCAGGTATCGACACAAATCAAACACGTGCTTAGGTTCCCGTGAGTGAGTGCCGCTTCCTACGTACTGCTCAACCCTAACAGGCACAGCTTGCTTCAACATAGCCTCTGAGATGATGCGCAAAGCATTGGCCGTACTGTGCCCAGTACAACGTTTATGCCACACCTCTGTGCCATACTCTACACCACCTTGGGTGATGGCTTCCATACGTGTAATACCGGTTATAATGTTGCGGATATTTTTCATAGGTTTCCTCATCAAACGGAAATAGGCAGGTTCAATTGCCCTTAACTGTTTACTCTTCAGTAGTATCAGCGGCTACATCAGCCGCTTTACGGGTTTTCTTGGTAGCCTTGCGGCCAGACTCAACCGACGCTACCTGGATATTCTTCGCTACCTCAGAGGCGGCTTTAACCGCCTCACGTTGAGCAGCGTTGGCCTGGAGAGTTTCCAGACCGAATACAGCAATTACTGCCATTGAACCTCCAATCAAGCTTTAGTGGTGAAGGTGAACTTAGTCACTGCCGCTGTATCTGGACGACGCAGACCGATGTTGTACATCGCATAGCAATCCAGAACGTTGTTGAACTCACGCTGGTCATCCCAGATACGAGAGGTGAATGGTTTAGCTTCAACAGTCACCAGGGTCTTGGACTTGCTGAACGTTACCATGCGGCACTTCGCATCATCTTCAGTGACCGTGTAAGCACTACCCAGCGGATGCGTACCAGCAGCAGTCGGGAACTCAGTGCACTCTACTACCGGCACACCATTCATCTTCACAACTCGGCGGTTCTTGTAACCATCGTCGTTGGTTGCACCGAACTCAATATTTAACAGCTTCGGATGTTCCAGCAGGCGCGAGTAGGTATCAACGTCCACCAGGGTAATCATATCCATCAGCGGAGTCTTACGCTTGATAAGTTCATCAATACCAGCCTTGTGCGCCAGGTTGATGTTCATTGCGTTAGCTTCCATCTCCGCCTGAGTCAGCTGTTTATCCGGAGTAGTACCTGCTACAAGGATAGAGGCACTGACTTCGATACCGTCGTTGAAGGCCGGTTTCAAGTGCGCAGGTGCAACCCAAGAACGACCCTTGATGAGCTGAATCAGGTGCGCCTGGTCGAACGTCTCCGCGAACTCGGAACCGTTGTTCTGACCCATCTCAGAGAGGAAGTCCGGACCAGTCCAGTCGTCCTGGTAGTCGATTGGGTTACGGATGTACAGCACGGTATCCACCACGATAATCATCTTATCGTTGCGGACCGGGGTGCTATCCAGCGCCTCACCGGAACGACGACCCTTCACCGCAGAGGTGTTCAGGCGATCAATACGGTAGGTGTTAGAGCCGCTGATAGAACGCTGGCTGGATAGGCCCAGGAACAGTGCCTGATACTGGAAGCGGGTATCCACCTCATTCTGGTACACTTCCAGGTGAATATCGACGTCAGACGCCGCGCCGCCCCAATGTGGACGAGTATCACCAGCTTTGTAAATAGTATCTGCCATATATTACTTTCCTTTTAAATGATATTAAAGACCTACGCGTTTACCAGCTTCGCGGCGTGCGAGTAAATCATGATAACGTTGACTAAACTGCTTGGATTCCAGGCTTCGATTCCCAGCTTCCTGACGCAGCTTAGCGTATTCTACTTTGAAGTCCGCTGCGGACAATGCGTTGTTACCAGGGACCCCACGTACCAATGGGTTTGTGGTCTTGATAAGACCCATATCACGGCAGTAACCTGCTACCAACTCTGCTGCCTGTTTAAGCTCACCAGAATCAGCCAGGACTCGCGCAGCCTTACGCAGGGGTTCTGGGGCCTTGGAATTAAACAGCTGCGCTGCTACCTCCCAATTCTCCTTACCACCTACCAAGTCATACGCTTCCTGTACAGCCTTAGTAGCCTGACCTACCTGGTCTTCAAGGTACGCCTTAGCTAGCAGCTCTGCATACGCAGCGTGCTCACCGAAGCGCTCTTTGATGAAGGCCGTATCGATCAGGTTAGGATCTTGATACTCCAGGGCCTTACCTAGTGCCCGCACCATATCCGAGTCAGTTAACCCAGAGACTTGCTTCAACATAGCTACACCGGCATCAATTGTCGGGTTGCCTGTTTGAGCCAGCTCCTGGGGCTGCTCTTTGGCGCTATCGCCACCCTTATCATTAAGGGCCGCTTTTAGGGCTTCGATATCCAGAGGGATCTGTGCTGGGGCTGCGGGTGGAACTACTGCAGGTGCAGGGGAATCTGTGCCCTGTTGCTGCTGCGTAGAGATCTGTGCATCCTGCACGCCCTGATTATTAGGGGCGTTCAAAGGTGCACCCAGGCCCGGAATCTTAGGGCCTCCTTGGTTCTCTACTTGGGTAGTTGTTACGTTAGTTTGAGTGGTTTCTACACCGTCCATTTACACCTCTGTTGTTAACCCGGTAACAGGCCTAGTTGTTGTCCTGCTACGGTTGGGTCCGCTGCCTGTAGGTCTTGTACCTGTGATTGCGCTTGGGCTGCCGATGCCGCCGCTGCGTTCTCTTGAACCTGCTGCTTCTCTTGTAACTGCTCTTCTGTGAGCATGAACGGTCCGCTTACGATACCGTATGCATCCAGATACCAGTCTACACAAGCATCCTCGTTGAAGCGTGGAGTAAGCTGTTTGAGAACAGGAATAGCCAGCTGCATAGCCTGAGTAGCCTCCAGCAATTTATCTGCTGCTGCCGCTTTAGCTAGTGCTGCAGTGCCAACCATCACGTTTATACCCACTACGCCCTCGGCGAGATACACCTTGAACTTAGGGTACGCTACGATTGTGTACAGGTACGCTAGTTTACGCAGCCAGGAGTCGCTCAGGATACTGAACCCACCACCCATAGCATACTCCGCCTCTTTGGCATTCTGACGAATCTCGTATGCAGTTACACGTTCACCTTGTCGAGCATTACCAGTGTACATAAACGCACGAGCCAGTTTCTGCTCAAGCATCCGAATGTCGCTAGCAATCCACTGAATCTTCTGAGCTGCACCACCTTCATAAGCTGTTACAGGGGACTTGGTGTTACCATTACTACCACCGCCACCAACCTGTACAGCCTCACCAGTTTCGGCTTGAGAGAACTCGTCCACGTCCAGTCCAGAACTAGCATCGACCATAGGGATAAGACGGGAAGCCTCAATCTCATAATTGGTCAACGCTTCGGTCAGTACAGACAGGCGCGCAAAGTCACCTGCATAATCTTCCACCAGGCCGCGTCCATAGTGCTCACCATTAACCAGGTTCCATACCAGCACATTATATGGAAGCTCCAGCTCAGGATAGGTGCTGCTCTCGCCTAAGCGACGACCATCAACCTCCTGATACACCTCGTAGCTTACTGCTTCCTCTCCAGTTGGAAGGTACTTAATCTTACGACAAGCGGCAGTGTAGATATCGATGTCGCTGTATGGGTCTCGCCCGTCGTAGTGTGTTCTTTGGATATCTTCTGGGAGGTCCTGGATGCTGGCGCGCTCTTTGATAATGAGTCGCAGCACGTTCCCACTACCATCCCTTCGAACGGTAAAGTTACGGACCGAGTAGATGATGGACTTTCCGGTTCTTTCATCGATATACTCCAATGCGTTCCCGGTGATAAGCAGCAGCTTCACAGCTTGGAGCTTCGCAGCGTACCCATCCTTCTCGAATACCTTCTGAGACGCAACGTTCTCTACCTCAGATAAACGGGATTCTGCAGTGCTAGAACTTCCTAGACTACTGATAAAATTGTCGAGTGCCGCACTCTTCGAGAATCGGAAGAAGCTGGTGCCTTGGGGGAATAATGCACCTACAATTTTAGTCGCAGCTGTATTAACTAACTGAGCACCTGTACTCTGATAGTCCCGACTGAGCTGCATTCGCCGCCCATCTGTGTATAGCTCCCGGGTAAAGATTGTAGGTAGTGTCCACTCAGCAAACTTCTCTGACGCGTCCAGTACACCTGCATCCTGGTCCCCAAGGAACAGCTCTGCTAATGTCTTTCTATTGTCCAAGCGTCCTCCTTACAGGCCCAGGGGATTGCTCTGCCCTGCCTGTCGCCGCTTCTTCTGCTCAGACGTAATTGCATCTGCAGATGCAGAGGCCGCCCCGGATGGGTCTACCTCAGCAATATTATCAGCTGCGCTGTTAGTTTCTAAGGCTGCCTGCTGTTTTGCTGCTTCAGCCTGCTGCTGCGCCATGCGCTGCTGTTGCTCTAATCCTTCATTATCAGTAAGGCCGAGCATATCCGTGGCCTTACCTAACAGTTTACCTAATCCACCGCTCATTCTGACCTCACTTTATAGTAAGTTGTTTTGTATGTAGTATGGGATTCGCCCCTGCTTATCGCCAGCCGTCCAGCCCCAAAGTCTCTTGCTATTTTATGCAGCTGCGAAATCATAGGGAGCATCGCTGCTGAATGTCCTGGTTCCAGCACCATAAAATCAGTATACAGAATAGGCTCTACATAATGGCTATCCTCTACTGCTTCCGGGTAGAAGCTTGTAGCTCCTACACAGGTACCAGTTGAGTCAAAGACTCCTAGTAGGTGTTGTTTACCTAACACGGAACCAAGCACCCTCCAGTAATGCTGAGAGGGTGTTAACCCTCTCTGAATACCGTGGCCCAGTACGTGTAGTTTCTTAACTATCTGGATTACATCCCTAGGTTCATATAGAACTTTGAAGGTGTAATCTGCAAGTGTTTTACTAGTGTGTTTTAACTTCATTCCTACTCCGGTAACTTCATTTATTAGCAGAAAAAGAAAGGTGATTCCAGCACTTGCCGAATATCCAAGGTGCCTACCGCAGGCATATCCAGGTCCGTTAAGTCTGCCCCCGCTGCAGCAGCAGCTCTAGTAATATCCCCCAGAAGATCGTGCTCTTCATACAGCTTCACAAACTGCTCTCGGATGTGTCGGTGCAGGGCATCTACATCAGCTGCATGAGTAGCCAGAGAGTCATGAATCGGCACAATATCCAGCCCGTCTGCAACGCAGAGCACCATCATCAAGTGCGTACTATCCAGGCTATGCACAAAGTTCGGGGCAATTCCAGAGGCTGCCTTTCGCTTGTTGCAGGTCTTGAAATCCCGATTATGCACACGCATGATAGTGAGGTTCATACAGTCAATACGTACCCGCACTTCCTCGCGCTGTGTATAGCGGTTCATTACAAGCCCGCCCAGCGGTGTCTTCCACTGCAAATGCTGACTTGCCGGTACGCGTCTAGCGAGGTTCTGCAGATACCCCATAGCTGCTGCAGCTGCCGGGTTAGCCTCCTCAATGGCGCTACGCATTCTGGGGGCCAGGTAGCAGGAAAGGTTCCAGAGACTGTGCGTATCCGTTCCTTCATATCCTTCTTCACAGGCACCTGCAAAGATATAGTCGCTACAGCTGCGTAGCGTAGCGCTATAGAAGTAGGTCATGCTAGGACGCTTGGTCATGCTGCGGGTGATCTCATTCTCTCTCCAGTACGTGCTCTGGATGACGAAATCCTCTTTGTCCAGGTCCAGGATAACCTTCTCGTCTGTACGACGCTTCACGTCCATGTACAGGTCCGCTTTCTTATCATTACCCTCCCAGTACAGGTTCGTCAGACGGCCCCCTACAGGGTCTCTCAGGAGTGCTGAGAGATGCTGCCCACCTGAGTTCGTAGCATCCATAGCAACTGGGATTCGGCTAATATACTCTTCTGGACATCCAGAACGTACAGCATTAACCAAGTCGATAGCGGCTGCCAGGAAGCACCAAGGACTGTCTGCGGAGGCAAAAGCAGGCGCATCAAAAGGAGAATCCGTGAGCTGCTCAATCTCTGCAAAGTTTGCATCAACCCAAGCTGCGCGGTCTTCGAATAGGGTTTTGTCATAACCAAAGCATGTAGCGATATGCACTTTAAGCCAGAATAACCCTCTCTCTCCCAGAGGTTTACCTCGCCCGAATTCAAGAAGGGCTTTCTGCAAATCAGAACCTTGGGGGTGCAGTGAGGACTTGAAGTACAGGCGGTAGCGCCAGTCCACACAAGTTGGGAAGTACAGGGCCTTCTCATCTTTGAACTCCTCCGCCATTTCTAGCGTGGTCAACAGACTACGTAGTTGCGATACACGCTTACGGTCTGTGCTGTACCATAGGGACATACGAGTCTTCCACTCTCCGAAGCGATCCAACTCTTCTTCGGTGTAATTCTCTTTTGGTACACCGTCTAAGTACCACTCAGGTTTCGGCTCTGGTACTGAGCGAGGCATACCAATTCCTACACCATTTGCACGGGCCTCCTGAACCAATTCAAGGATGCGCTTGTTGATGCGGTACGGAGTCTCCTGCGCTTTATTCAGGGCCTTCTTAATACCGTCCGCTGACTTAAATGCTTCCGCTACCTCACGGAGACGTGCACGGTCAATGTGTGAATTGTGATATGTTCCGCGGTTGTCGATTGGTGTAAGGTATCCGCCATCCCACATCGTAGTGTGCTGCACCGGCGGCACCAGCATAGGCGGCTTCATCGTTACAGTATCAGCAGACTCCACTAACTGCTGGAATGCCTCCATAACGTTATCAGCTGGGTAGAGCATGCTCAGATTCCCGCCACAGTTCTTCCACTGGAACAGGCCCGTCTCAAACACTGCAGCACATAACAGCCGACCTACCGAGATATTCTGGGCATTGGTCCAAGGCTCATGCCCGTAGTGCACGTTCTCAGCACTGGCACGAAGGGTACGCAGGATGTGCGTAGGGGACTTAGTGCGGCGCTCGGTGAGGTACTCGTATACTCGGTCCATGTACGCAGGGGCAACATTACGTAGCTGCAATGCCAGCAGCTCTGATTGTACGTTCCTACCTAGTGCAGACATTACCGCCTGAGCAGTCTGGCGGCGACTAGCGGACTCACCTGGAGCGACGCTGAACGCTTCGAACATTGTGCACAGGCTCAGGGTAGTCAGGACATCCAATGGAACTAAGCGCAAGAACCGGCGGTACTTTCCACCAATACCTGGGGCTTTGGTGTTACGCATCTCGTCTATAGCTGCAGAGGCCACGTCATATGCTGAGGTGAGCATACGCTGCGTCATCGGCAGGTTCATAATCCCACCGTTCTGCAGAGCGTCAGTAATTAACTTACGAGCACGCTCAATACCTCGAATTTTATAGGTCTCTTCAAGCTCCAACTGGCGCTGCACCAGTGCTTCATCTGGTACTACAACCGTATTCAGGGCGCTAATCATAGGCGCTTAGTCTCCTTGGTTATGTCCGGTATTTCTAACTACTGGTTTCTACTTACCCAGAGATTATACATCGCCAGGTAATCATTGGCGGAGCTTTCATCGCCCCGCTCTATTGCTTTCTGCCACATCCAGTGGCACCACTCACTCGGTAGCACTCTCTCTCTGCTCCAATTCTAGAATAAACAAGGCGCAGCACGCGGCATGTGCTAGATGCGGTAGTCCGCTCTCAGAGTCCGTTAACTCCCCGTTAGCATGCGCTGTTAGGTGGCGTAGAAGCGCAGCTTTATATCGGGATCGTCCCTCCTCAACTGTGTGCCAACTGTGTGCTGCATACTTCTGAGCTCCGAATGTAAGTACATCACTAATACGTAGCAGTGCATTAGGGCACCCATCCAGTAACAGGTCCATGCGAGGTTTACCTGCGTCATACTTCATACCTGTACCTACTGCGCTCATACTAATTCCTCCACCCCGTGAGATTTTAAATCGGTCCGATGTTCCGCCACCCCGTAATCACATACAGCGTAAGTAGTGATACCCAGTCGGCGAAAATGCTCAATCACTGCAGGACTATCGTCCCAAGCTGCCACAATATTATCTAACCCTACCTGGTTGCGCAGGAACTCCTCTTTGATAATGATGTCCTTTCGGTTGTCGCTGTGCGGTCGCATAACCAGCTCTGAGTACATAACAGAGTTACGTTCCAGCCACGCCTCTGTCTCTGCCCTAACTATATCTGAGCGACCGGTCAAGATAATAACCCGTAAACCGGCGCGCGCCATGATGTTGCATACGTCGATAGTATCCTGGAGTGGAGGGTCATCTTTAGAGGCTCGGTTGAATTCATTCCAACTATCGGTCAGATGCAAATCCACAGTGGGAAGTAAGTGCAAGCGATGCTTACCATCAGCCAGTGTACCATCCAAATCAAAGATGACTGTCTTCACTTAATAGTCTCCCGCGCTTTACGTCGAGCTCTGGCCTTGCGTGCCTTGAGCTTCTGTGCCTGTGCCTGTTCTTCCGGCGTCTTATATGTATAGTATAGCATATCCGTTGGTTCCCGGTCTAGGTAGTCGGCAACCCTACGCAGAGATTCAGCAATAGCCCTAGAAGATTGCATGCTACCAACAATCCAGCGCCCAGCGGCAGATGCCACCTTGCCCTCCCCTCCATTGCACGAGCGATGAAGAGCACCCCGAATACGCCCAGTAATATGACAGTGGTCAACGACAACAGAATCACCAGTCACCCCCTTGATCGTGAAGTCCAAAGGTTTACCACAAAGGAGGCATATGCCTCCCTGGTCTTTGGCAAGTTTAATAGCCACAGAGCGAATCTGTGCCCGTGTAATCCTACGTAAGCTCATGCAATACAATCCCCCTCTACCAAGATTCTGCGGTAGGTACGCTGCAACCTGCGCAGTTGCTTCTTAGTAGGGCGCGCCCAGAAGAACCAGTAGTAGGTTTCGCTAGGGCTACTAACGGCCCACATGTACGTAAAGGGGCAGGGGCCGCAGGTTACACACTCTCTGTTCTTTTGGCGCGGCGCTTCAACGTTCAATTTCATAGTTCTATCTCCCCAACTAAATCCAACATAGCATTGTCGTGAATGAGAGAATCCAAATGCTCAACAGTTCTTCGATGTGTTTTGGGTGCTCGTTCACGCAACGCATCCAGAATAGTTTCAAGTTCATCATGTTTCCCCTCGTAGTATAACTCAATCGCCCGCAGGCTCATTTCCTTCGCAGACATCTTCGCCATTGTCTGGGTGCTCCTGTATCCACTGTATGTGCTGTTTATGGTACTCGTGCAGCGACTGCACCCAGTCACGTAGACTGGGAGTAGTCAACAGTGACATCAGATACTGATAGGCAGAATCTGATTGGGAGCGCCGCAGGAACAGGCATTCAGCCTCTGCGAGCACATCTTGATTGTTTCGAGCATAAGCCGCTACAACGAACTCTGCGGCGTCTTGCTCTGAGGTAATAGGGTAGATAGCATCAAAGGCCGTTCGCTTCCCACAGAGCTTCCCATCAAGCAATGTGATGCCTTTGACGTTATCTGCGTCATCCCCTGCTAGCATCTGCCACCAGAAGAACTTCAACCCGTGTGCCCGTACCGGCATAGCCTGAGTGTCGTCCCACTTAATCCAGCCGAATGGGTCATCCAGTGCAGGCCACACAGTACCGGTTGGGATATCAAATCTAGCCATGGGGCTGAGCCAGGAATCTTTATCCTGTGACATCAGGATGCCTCGTTCCTTGAAGGCATATGAATCCATTATGAACAGATCATCCGCCTCGAAGAAGTCACTACTAACTACCTGGATACCCTGCTCAGAATACTGGTCCGGATTGTCAATCAGGTGCCGCTTTAAAGGTGCTTTCAGTGGCAGCTCCTGCCGGTTAGCACGCTGCCCCTGGTAGGGTTTAGCCGTAGGTAGGTGCCAGCGCAAGCACTTGGCACATCCCGTAGGCGTCAGATACGCAACTGCTTCTGAGCATCCGACCAGGAACATGTCCTCAAGCACCAACTGGTAGAAGCGGCGTATCGCGGTGTCCAAACGTTTCACTGTAGCAGCGGATTTATAAACTGTGAAATCCGCATCGTACAGCAGAATCTTCCCAGAGTTCTGTGGAGCTAACTGCTCCCCGAGCTGGGACAAGTCAACCCCGTTGATAATCATTAGCGCCCCGTAATATCGCGGGCCTTCTTATCGGCCCAGTTAACCCAACGTTCAGCCCACTTCGCCTTGGTGAGCTTATCACACAGATAGCAGAGTCCCGCCAAGGGGATTAGTGGGAGAATCAAAACTACGTAAATTGCACGATGTAAGTATCGCATCAGCACGACTCCAACTCAGACAGCACCAGCACGGTACCAAGCATGTCCCCGATTACTTCGGGCGTACGCAGACTCTGATCCTACGGTCGGTAGATACGAGGAACCAATCTCCGCCAACCCGATACGTGAAGAGTACCTACGGATGCGGATAACTGCCAGATCGTCCCCTTACAACTTATCGGCATAGTGCCGCCAGGTACGTTGTGTTCCTTGAAGGCGGTAGCGGCCAGCTCCAGATCCATGCCGTATAGGGCAGCCAGTTTATCCAGCGCATCATAGAGTGTGCCCAACTCATCATCTACAACACAATCATGCGCCGAGTCGTATACCACTGAAGCTACAGCTTTAGCCAGATTCTTGTATGCATCTAATACTTTATCCATCAATCATACCCCCAGAAAGTTTACTACTTCATCACGCTTAGCGCGCAGTTTATCAGCCTGTTCAGCGTACTTAGCCGCTTCAGCTTTGCTGTGTTTGGAGTCTTCTACTCGTGCCTCGGATTGTGCCGCCAGGCGCACTGCATCATCTGCAAACTTAATCGACAACTGCTCATTCAGTTGTGCCTTAGCGTCAGCACGTTTAGCTTCTGCCGTATAAGCTGCACTTAGGAGTTTGGTGAGAATCTTGATGATATTCATAGGCTTCCTCTAAGGCCCCAGGCGGGGCCGTATTAGTTAGTAATAGGGTTGCTTAGGCTTGCGGTGCAGCAGGCGCTACAGGAGCCGCTGGAGCCACTGGCGCTGCTGGTGCTACTGGAGCACTCGGTGCCGCTGGTGCAGTTGGCGCAGCCGGGGTGGCTGGAGCTGCGGGAGCAGTAGGCGCAGCAGGGGCCTGCATAGCTGCCGGACTCGGAACCGAGCCAGCATTTAGCATAATATCCAACGCACTGCCCGGGAAGTCAACGGCTTTGTACATGTCCTCCTGAATCCAGTTTTTACTCTTACCATCGTCCTTGGTACCTTCGATATACAAGCTATCCCAGGTTTCTTTGGTCGGATTGTTCCACAAGAACAGCTTAATCTCGGAAGCATCCAGCTCAGGCATTTTAATCGGCTCACCGGTATTCGGGTCGAATTTCGGAATCGGACGGATTGCCGCGAGGTCTACGATGTTGGACTTCTTACCTGCTGTACTGGTGTGCTCATCAACCGGGAATACAAACGCTTGCCCCAGTCGCTGTGCAGCGTGCTTAATGCTGCCATCATAGTTGAGTTTGTCGAAGAATTTCTTGAAGCCAGCGCGCTCAAAGTTGCTGATAGTCATCGGATACGGACGGATACGCTTCACCTCACCGTTCGGACCGTACACCACAACCCGATACGCACGTTTGCCGCTGCAGGCTTACCGGTAGGTTTACCACCCTTGGTCGGGAGGCGCTTACCGATTTCTACGTACTCGGTGAAGTACCCATAGTACTCACCCTTAGGCAGCAGCACGTCCTCATACGCTCCACCCTGGGCGGTCTCAGTCATATCAACTTCTTGGGTTTCAATCGCAGCAGCAACCAGGGAGTTCAGAGTGTCCAGTGCATTCATAGTCATATAATTATGTCCTCGTTTAGTTCAAATAATATTTATGTGCAGATGCAGGGCTTAGCTGGCTAGGGCTTTAAGGCCCAGTAGGATGAGCACCACTAACAGGCAGATTACTAAAGGTCCCCAGAACGGAAGCAGCACCCACAGCCAGGACCAGGCGACAACACCGGTCAGTTTCAGGGTTACAAAGATAAGGCCCAGTACAGAACAGATTCCCATTTTCATTGAGGCTCCTAATTAGGTTTGGATTGTATCACCAACTTTTAAACTCAGAGCTGAGGCTTCATCTTTATACCACCGCTCTGTCTCAAATTTGTGTCCCCAGCAGTCATACTCCAAGGTTACACGGTATACCTGGTATTTCTCATCCCATACTGGTGCATCTACTCGGATGACAGTGGAATCTAGCACATTCATTTGCTTCTCCCTACCCACCTGCCGGAATCATCGAGCAGCATCGGAATTAACTGCGGACAACCCTCCGTGATTACCATCACACCCAGGATTGGTTTCTTACGGGTGAGTCTGCCGTAAGCAAAGGCCATGCTCTTGCGGTCAATCAAGCACCCTGCGTACGCACCAAAGTACAGCGCCGTTGAAGAAGCAGCATACTGAACCTCGAAGCGTCCATGCTCATGTCCCAGCACCAGAGAGGTGCGCTCATGGGATGCATTGAGCATGAAATCACCGCTGACTTGATGCTGGAAACGGACAGGCCCCAGCGGTGTGTTGAGCACCCAAGCATCGGCCCACGACCACGCCGGAGCACCGTGCTCAGGGAATAGGATATCCCGGTACTTCTTAATAAATTGCACTGGCAAACCGTGAGCTTTAGCGCGGCGATATACGAGGGAGCCGTGATTGGAATCGCAAACGAGAAGGTTCGGGAACAGTTCATGCAGCTCCTCCAGCACGAGCTTGGCTTTCTCCAGCTCCACCCCAGCACTATCTAGGTTAGGGTTGCTTTCGTGGAATGAAATAGCGTGGCCGTCAGTCTCATCCCCAACTTGTACAACCATATCCGGGCAGTAAGTGTCTCGGACAGACTCTAAGAAGTCCATAGCGTCTACGTGGGTGTAAGGGGCATGCAGATCCCCTACCACTAAGATGCGATGACACACCTCCGGGACGAAGGTTTTACCTAGGTCATCAGTTGGACTTGGCTGTATAAGCTTTAATGCCTCCTTCATATGTGACACAGCCTTGCCCTTGCTACCACCGTGATCTAGGAATATGCTGCGCCAATACTTAACCATCTGGCGATAAACCACTGGCTCGCTTAACCCTGCCAGCTTATTATAGGCAGCCGCAGCATCCACGTTCGAGCTATACTTGCTCAGGATGTCTACATGTTGTTCTTTGGTGAACAGCTTTATTGTGTTTAACTTAGGCATTCCAGCTCCTGTTACCTATTACATCACTGATTACGTGTACGCCTACACCATACTTATTGGCGAAGTATTGTCGTACACCTTTCTTGTAAGGGATATAGTTATTTCTAATATCCTGCACAGCATCCCAAGATAGCTTCGCTTTTGGGTTTCGATCTCCACGCACATCCGGGTTCCTTCCACGTTCTGCACGGTCTCTCATATTATCTAAATGTGTTCCCAGCACTAGGTGTTCTGGATTAATACACCTAGGGTTATCACAGGTATGCCTAACAGATAGGCCGGCTATAACATCTAAGCTTAGCCCATTATGTTCTGCATACACCACCCTGTGTAGCAGTTCTAAGCGCTTGGTTGGTTTGTACCAAGCTCTACGATAACCATTCTTATTAAGGCATTTAGTATACCCGTGGTCAATACACATCGACATTTGGTATCCTCTTATGTTGTTCCTACTCGTATCACATTAATTCTCGGTAAATCACAGAATCAATCCAAAGTCAACAAATAATTTTATTTAATTATTTAGTTGACCCTAGCATATTTCCATGTTACCCTAACCCCCTACACCACCCAAGGGTCCACCTATCATCACTCCACTATAAGTTTGTACTCCCCAGAGAAGAAGGTAATACCATCCCCAGGCTTCTCTGAGTTATTGTCTGGATTGATTAATTCCACCTCCCAAAGTTCAGGGTCATAAGATATCACTCGATGCTGTGTGCCCGGTGCAAAGTAATCACGATGCCTAGGCTCTAAGGGTTCCGGCCCAAGCCCTAGTATCTCCACAATACTACCCGGTTTAATAGTCATTCTACTTTCTCCTTACTGTACATGCTTGTACCCATTTCAGCTTCCGCTGGGAACGGGACTTCGCCAATGATGCCGTAGTTAGGCCAGAGCTGGTGAATACGCTTAGGCGCATCCTCCATACACTGCTTAACCAACAGGCTCGCTTCTCTGCCTACTTCCGGATTAGCACTATCCAGGTACAGTGCATCGTGTACGTTCGTAATCAGGCACGACCTGATTGTCGAACCAGTCACGCGCCAGCATTGCACGCAGAACCATACCAGCCGCCTACCGCCATCAGGAAGAACGCCTCCCCCTGGCACCAGTAGTTCGCCATCTCGGTTTCTTTGTAGTCCATCACTTTCTGCTTGCGCTGTCCCGGTACTACCTCCTTCCACTGCTCCTTCTGGCGGAAGCTGTAGCGAGCACCAGCTGGGCTGGTCCAGGTGCCAATGCGGTAGATGCGGTAACTACCATCATCCGCTTGCTCCCGGTACATACGCCCGGCTCGCCCCAGTGCGTTCTACCTCTTCCTTGACAACAGCGCGGAAGCCAATTGTTTGCGGGAACAGCGCAGCCTCGTTGTCCAAGAAAGCCTGTGCGAATTCCACCGTACATCCAGTAGCAAACGCAATCCCCTTAGCCGTAGCGCCATACTGGGCTGCAAAACTAGGAGCCTTAATACCTGTGCGCATTACCTTCCAAACCGGATGCAGCTCGTGCTTCTTGTTGTGACAACGCTCATATACTTCTTCATACGGTAGGTCCTCGC
>CYGL01000421.1_pt1 | contig 17546 bp, 12 predicted proteins | sample 485531 | NCBI WGS metagenome assembly CYGL01 (sample SAMEA3497897, study PRJEB9818) | human gut metagenome | reverse complement strand
ATAGCTACCTTTTGTCCCTATGTTTATTTCATTCATATTATTTTATATTTTGCACCCAAGGCAGGACTCGAACCTGCGCCTCTAAACCATCTTTTAAAGGTCATGGATTTTATTTTGGCTGAATAGACCTCGCTCTAACCAACTGAGCTACCTTGGGTTCATCCGACTAAAAGATGTTGTCGGAAAAGAGAATTAATCACCATTTGTGTACGTCTCCGTAATATCACCTTGTTCCTTGGCTCCAGCGGGATGCTTAAAGGTCAAAGCATACTTGTTTGCCGGTGCCTTTCGTTGCTGTGATAACACTACGAAAGAAAAGGCAAGAAATGCTTAACACAAAAACTTTGGACCGTAGAGTAGGCACTCTTATGAAGAACTGTAATAAAAAGAATTTGGCTACACTGCTCATTACCATCCTTGCCGACAGTACATTGAATGATATAACAAAGGACTTCGGAATTGATAACGAATCCCAAAGGATGGATAAAATCAACAAAGCCAAAGATACCAAGAACCAATACGTCTTTGGAGGCAAAAGCATTTGGGGAGCTCTTATTGATGCCGCATGCGAAAGATATGGATGGACATTCGACTATGTTGTTTGGGGTATTTCCTATAACAATCTCACGCTTATGATGAAAGACAAGATAACATCTATCTACCTTTCAGACGAAGAGAGAAAGAAAGCCCATATTCCTGCTGCCAATGAGGAGGTGATAGATGGTAACAACAAAGATGCCATCATGAAAGCAGTAATGGAAAGTGAGCTAAACCCAGAGTAACCCCTTATTGAAGGTGAGGGCGAAAGAGGTATCAGAGTGACAGAATTGACATATAAAAAAAGAGGAAACTCGCAAACAAGATAGAAGCACTAAAATGGGAACTCTTAAATTCGACATAACTGGCGACAACACATCGGTACTGAAGGCCTTTAGGGGTGTTCAGGAAGGTGTGTCACAAACAGCAAGAGTTGTTGAGCAGCAGGGACAGAGCATTGAGAATGTTTTCAACCGCATCAAGTCAGTTGCAACATTAGCTTTTGGAGGTTTCACGGCTAAGGAAATCGTTAGCACGATAGGAGCTATACGAGGAGAGTTCCAACAGTTTGAGATTGCCTTTGAAACCATGCTTGGCAGTGGACAGAAAGCAAAGGCTATGATATCAGACCTCGCAAAACTTGCTGCTACCACACCTTTCGACATGAAGGGCGTGGTAAATGGCGCAAAGCAGCTCCTCGCATACGGATTTGCAGCCAACGAGATTACAGAAACCATGAGAAGGCTCGGTGATGTGTCTGCTGGTTTGGGGTTGAACCTCCAAGACCTAACATGGCTGTATGGTACCACGATGGTTCAAGGTCGATTGTTCACTAGAGACTTGATGCAATTTACAGGTCGCGGTATTCCTTTGACAGAGGAGCTTGCCAAGCAGTTCGGAGTTACCAAGGATAAGGTTTCGGAATTGGTGACAGCAGGTAAGGTTGGTTTCCCCGAAGTCAAAAAGGCTATCGAAAGCCTTACCAATGAAGGCGGCAAGTTCGGTGGATTGATGGAAAAGCAATCTCACTCTATTACGGGTCAGATAAGCAATATTCAAGATACCATCGAAATGGCTATCAATGACCTCGGCACTCAGACGGAAGGCTTGATGAATGATGCTTTGGATATCACATCTACGGTTATTGACCATTGGAAGGAGATAGGCGAGGTTATCCTTGCAGCCGCATCTGCCATCGGTCTTTATAAGGCAATGGCGGTAAGTGTAGCAGCCTTTGATACAGCTACAGCAAATGTAGGCTATGCGGCTGAGTTGTCAGCCCTTGACGCATTACTTCCAAAGAAGGAAGAAGTAAAGAAGACAGACCTTGAAGAAGCAGTAGCCAAAGGTCAGTTATCAGCAGCCCAGGCGGAATTGGTAGCATCCAAGCGTGAAGAGGTTGCGGCTTACGTTGCCGAATTGCAAACCAAGGCAAAGGTTATGCAAGACGAGGTTCACGTATTGGAGAATAAGCTTGCGCTACAAGATAACGAAGTGCAATCACTCCAAGATGCTTATGATGCCCTTGACGATTATGTATCAGCAGAAGTCAGAGATACGGCAGCAACAAACCTCAATACGACAGCAAACGAAAGAAACAATATAGCAAACCAACTTAAAGCAGCAAGAGAGAAAGCTGCAACGGCTGCAACCAATGCCAATACCGCATCCCAAGGCTTGAATACCGCAGCGACAGCTCGCGATACCGCAACCAAAGGAATATGGGCACAGGTTACTCTCTTATGCGAGAAAGCACAGAGGGCATGGAATGCTTCTATGTTCTCAAGTCCTCTGTTTTTGATAGCTGCCACCATCGCAGCAGTAACTTATGCCGTATATAAGCTTGCCACAGCAGAATCGGCACACGAAACGGCTGTAAGGAAATCCAATGAAGTCATGGGACGAATTTGATAACAAGGTCAAAGAACGTCAGACAGAATATAGAAAAGCCTTATCAGTAACCATACAATCTGAAACGGCAACGGAATTTGAGAAAGCAGAAGCCTACCAAAAGCTCTCTAATCTCGCTCCTCAACTTACAGATCAGTATGACCAAGCTGCCATAGCTTCTCTTGACTTTTCTAAGGCCCAAAAGGAAGTGGCAGAAAGCATGGATGAGTCAAAGTACGACAAAGCCGTAGAAGATAGTAAAAAAATACAAAGAAGGAAGTAAAAAAACTTCAACAGCTGATTACAAGTGATGCAACGTACAACGGAGGAGGTCAAGGAATAATACTCAGCCGTCAGTTAGAACAAGCTCAAGCATCTTTAGACCAAGCGGAAGATAAACTTAGCAATATTATACAACTCCGTGATCAAGCAGCAGAGAATGCTAAACCTATCGAACTTCGCTTGCAAGAAGCACAAGAGAACGAAAGCGTACGTCAAGACATCTTTGATTTCTACGATGAAGCTATGGCCCTCGCTAATGATTGGCAAAAAGCCAACGAAATCATCAACTACGCCACAGGTGAGAGTAGATTGGACGCATTCATCAATAAGGCTCAGAAAGAGATAGCAGAACTCCGTGATGACATCAAGAAGAATCCTGCTGATCTGAATCTCCGCATGCAGGAATCAGAGAAACAAAGGCTCTGAACAACCTCTTAGCGATGAAACGAAATTGGGCGGTCACAGGCGCAACAACCATACCTTTGATATTTAGGGCACAATGGAATACCGCTAAACAAGCCCTCAACCAAGCAAAAACAAAGACACAAGCATTGGCTCATACTGGTTCAACGGAAACCTACCAGCAAGCTTACAACAAGGCGCAACGTGAATACAACGCAGCCAAGAAGAAGGTTGCTGCTATGGAGAGAAATAAGAGCAAGTACACAGCCTCTCAGTACGAAACAGCCACACAAGACTTGAAAGCAGCCAAAGATGCTTATTCAAAGTTAGGTGGTGATGTAAGTGGAAAGTCTGCAAAAGCGGCAGTAACCGCACGAAAGAATCGTATAAAGGAAGAAAACAGAGCTATCAAAGTTCAGGAGGAGTTAAACAGCCGCTTGAAGACTTTGCAGCAAAAGAATACAGACGAGACTATCTCCCTCATGCAGGAAGGCACGGAGAAGAAGCTTGCTCAAATCAAGAACGACTATGCCAAGCGCAACGCCGAGATTGACAAGCAGGAAGCCGAGTTCAAGAAGAAGAACAAGGAAGCTGGCAATAAAGTAACCCTTACCTCTGCTCAGTCCGATGCCCTCACGGAAGCAAGAAAACTCGCCAAGCAGAACTTTGACAAGCAGACTGCAGAAGTCAACAAGGAATCCCTCGATGCTATGCGTGACTACTTGAAGGAGTATGGTTCTCTCTATCAGCAGAAGCAAGCCATTGCCGAGGAATATGAAGAGAAGATTGCCAAGGCTCAGACGGAAGGCGAGAAGAAGACTCTCCAGCAGGAGAAGAAAAAAGCACTCGCCAACTTCGACTACGAAAGTATCTCTATGGGCATTGACTGGAAGGGTCTAATGAGTGGTGTGGGTAATATGAGCAAGGAAATGCTCAAGCCAATGCTTGAAAAGCTAGATGCTTATACCAACACGGACAAATTTCAGCAAGCCGATACTCAGACACAGCAGAAGGTTGTTGACCTCATGCAGGAGATTCGTACCTATCTCGGAACTGATCAGAATGCAACGTGGCAGAACCTTGCTGCATCCATCAGCAGTTTTAATCAGTCTGTTGCAGAATACCAAAAGGCTGTTGAGGAAGAGAAAAGACAGAGTGAGAACTTCAAGTCCACAAAGGCTCTCCATGACAAGGGAAGTATCTCCGACAAGGAACTTCAGCAGGCAAAGAAAGCTACTGATGATGCAAGTCAAGCGGTAGTTGATGCCAAAAACAAAATGAATACCTTCGGCATCAAGCTCAACTCAGCTACGGAAGCCGTTACGAACTATACTTCGGGGCTTACAGCTGCACTCAACAAGCTCGGAACATGGAAAGGCAATGAAGGGTTCTCTGAGGTACAATCATCAGTAGGCAACATAGATGCTTTGAAGGGTGTTCTTGATGAATCTCTCTCCACTATTGGTAATGGTGTAGCTAAGACGATGGGCGCAACCATATCGAAAGGTTTAGGAAGTGCTCTTGACTCTATCGGAGGTGGAATAACCAATATGATGGGTAGCGCCCTCGGTTCAATCGTGGGAGTGGTGGCGCAGATACCGAAACTCATCCTCAATCTCGCAAGTTCCATCAAGGGCTTTGTAACGGGTATTCTTGATTCGTTTACTCAGCTACTTCAATTCGAATGGCTATCAGATTTGGTTGACAGCATACTTGCTTCCGTGGGAAATCTCATTGATGCCATCTTCGACTTGCCCGAAAATCTCTTCAAGGCTCTCGAAAGCATCGTTGTTAATGGTGTTGGCGGTCTCTTAGATAACGTGTTAGGTCGTGTTGGAAACATTCTCTCTCTCGGAGCACTTTCATCGAAAGGTCCATCAGATTGGTTTACCAACTCAAATGCCGAAAAGGTTCAGAAGGCCATAAATAGACTGACATCTTCTAACGAGCGATTACAGAAGTCTATCGACAAGTTGAAAGATACCATGACAGGAACGTATGGTAAGGAGTCCACCAATGCTTACAAGGAAGCCAAGCAGCAGCAGGAGACTTACAATCACAACGTCATGGAGATTGCTAAACAGCAGATGAGTTATCATGGTTCGCATCACTCATGGAGTAGTTATTGGAGTGGCTTCAACGATGAGCAGTTGGCTAAAATCAGAAAGAACGTGAAGAGTGACTTCAATGGTGATATTACCACCCTCACACCAGAGGAAATGAAGAAGTTGCTTTCAGACCAAGATTTAGTTGATAAGATCAGAGGAACAGGTGAACACCATAAAGGACGTTCTGCTTACGGAGAGTGGGTTCTTGACAAACTCGAAGATTATGCAGACCTTGCAGGTAATATTGATGAGCTGACTGAGCAATGGCGCGAGTCTATTACTCAGATTTCCTTTGATAGCATGAAGGATAACTTCATCAGTAACCTCATGGATATGAGTAAGTCTGCGCAGGACTTCTCTGATGATTTCGCAGAAATGATGCAGAAAGCTCTTCTCTCCTACTCGATGGAAGACCTCATGAATGGGGATTTGAAAAAGCTCTATGAGGATTGGGCAGATGCAATAGATGCTGCAAATGGAGATTCATCGAAAATCGACATAGACGCATTCAACAAGCGTTACGATGATATAGTCCAGGAAGGTATGAAGAGACGTGATGATTGGGCGAAGGTGACAGGCTACACTGGTTCCTCATCCTCATCACAGACCGCAACAAGCGGAGGATGGGCATCTATGGGGCAAGATACCGCAGACGAGCTGAATGGTCGCTTCACCGCACTGCAGATTGCAGGAGAGTCCATCGCTCAGAACATGACTACCACCATATCACAGATGGAGAGCATCGTTACACTCGGAATCTCAACCAATGGCGCAGTATTGGAGATTAGAAACATGATGATAATGACAAACAGCTACCTTGAAGACATCGTTAAATATGCCAAGCTCACATACAACGAGTTTGGGACTAAAATGGATGATATGAATAAACGATTAAAAGAAATATGACCTACAACGGTTTTTCGCTGCTCAACCCTTATTACTATACTCACAAATAGGAAAAGAGGTTCACAGCGAAAACCAAGTGGGTCACAGCTAAAATAATAAGATATGCCTAAAGGACAACTCATAATAAACGGTAAGGATGCGTTCAGAGAGTATGGTATCTTCATGGATGACACCGCGCTCAGCACACTTATGACACCTGCTCCCAACAAGGAGTTTATTAGTAACAAGTATCGCTCCAAGAATGGTAAACGTGTTATCAAGCACAACCCATGCTTGGACGAACGAGAGATAACAGTAGGATTCCATTTGTCAGCCAAAGACGTTGATTCCTTCTTGTCGAAATATGAGAAGTTCTGCAACGAAGTTCTTGCTACAGGGGAAATGGTTATTCATTCCTCCTTCCAGCCGAATGTATGGTACAGGTGCATTTACATATCCTGCACGCAGTTTAGTCAGTTCATGAGGGAAATGGCATCATTCAGCCTAAAGCTCAACGAGCCAGACCCAAGTGACAGAGGTGAAAAAAGCAAATACGTAACAGATGATACAGATATACAGAAATAATCAGCCGTTCTTCGCTCTCGAAGATGTTTGTGATGGTTCTAAGATGTCTCGGCAGCTTATGGACCATCATTACATCGTCTTGAAGTTTTCTACAGAAGATCCAGTCTATTTTGAGATTGGTGACTCTGTGGAGATATCTGAATTCGGTCTTTTCGTCCTTACATCTGCATACTTCCCGAAGTATAACGAAGCCACTGACGGTTACGACTATGAGCTGCAGATGGATGCCTATTACATGAGCTGGAAGAACAAGATATGTAAGTATCGTCCTCAGTATGGTGCTAACGAGACATCATTCAAGCTTACAACATCTGTTTCTGTACACTTAAACGTCGTTCTAAGCAACTTAAAGGCTTTAAACTATAAATACCACAACAAGGATTTTTCAGTCGATTACATGACATATAACAAAGAAGTATTCGACACGGAAAAGAGATTCCTTGTAGAGTATAGTTCAATAAGCATAATTGAAGCTCTTAACACAATATGCGAGACTCTTAATTGTGAGTGGTGGGTGGATGGTTCTATCATATACCTTGGTTACTGTGAAATGAATGGACAGACAACCTTTGAACAAGGTGTAAATATGCTGTCTATGTCACAATCAGAATCAAAATCATCTTTCATCACTCGACTGTACGCTTTCGGATCAGACAAGAACATACCTTCGGGATATTTCTCAGGAGCTGACGCAGATGTGACTACAGACGGTATAGCAACAGATTATCTCATGCTTCCAAACAAGGACGTTGACGAAGAAGGCTATTACAGTAAAGATGGGTACATAGAGAATGTAAATGTGGTCAAGAGTGATTCACAAGCCATCGAAGGAGTAGTAAAGTTTGAAGATGAATACCCTAAAGTGAGTTGTGCCGTAAGTGCCATCAAAACGTATGAAAGTACTGTAGAAAATGAAGATGGAACAAAAGCCACAGCAACATTTTGGCAAATCACTTCAAAAGAGTCTTTTGTCACAAGCTTTGAAACGAGCTGGATAAAGAAGGGGCTCACTCTTATGATTAGGTTCGAGAGCGGTGCGCTAACAGGGATGGAATTTGAGGTAAACTTCAAGATAATAGACAAGGTCAAATATTTCGAGATTGTTGCAAATGATACATACGGACGCACACTTCCTGACTCTGCCATGTGCCCTAAGATAGGAGATAAATTCTACCTATATAATTGGGATGCTACCAAGATAACAGAAACTCCTCTAATCTCGGAAGCTCAAGAAGCGTTGTATGTTAGAGCTAAGAACTACTACAAGAAGTCAATGGTGGACAACTCAAATTTCACATGTGTTCTTGATAGCAGTAAGTTCTTCAACCATGGAACGTACAATTTTCACCCTTTGGGCGAGCAAGTGAAGCTCATCAACCCATTGTTCTCTGATATAGACAGTGACGGTAAACATTATCGTAACTCACGTATCATAGGCATGGAAATCAACTTGGATATACCATATGATAGCCCAACGTACATAGTCGGAGAAAAAGCAGCCTATAGTCGGCTTGGACAACTGGAAGACAAAGTTAATACCATTACAGTTAACGGCTTACAAATTGGGGACGCTTTAGGGGGAAGGGGAGTTTATGTTATCGGACTGAATGACGTCACTCCTGAGACAGATAGCAATGTTTATTCTGCTCGTCGTACACGGAGTGCTTTCTTAGCTAAAAACCGCGAAGACGTAGCACAAAAGGTGATAACCTTTATCGAGGGCTTGAAACTGGGCAAAGATGGGAAGAAGGGACTGACGGGCGAAGGTGCGGCTACGCTGAGTACTGTTGTTGTGGATGAGGTGCGTGACCCTAAGAGCACCGAGCAAGACCGCGTGATTGTCGGTGCGCAGGGTTTTGACCTCTATATGGGCAAGGACGGCAAGAGCCACCTTTATATTGACTACCTGACGACGAGGACGAAATTCTTTGCTGCGAGTGCGGAGGTGAGAAAGGTGAGCTATTCGGGCGGCACTACACTCTTCTCAAACGCTGGCAGCAAGATAATGAAGGTGGCGCACGTACTGGATGATGCAGGAGTGACTGTCGGCTACAAGTGCTACGCTGCTGCTGATGACGGCACAACACGGACGGCTAACTGGTGGCATGTGGGCATGATGGCGCTGTGTCAGACCTTTAACGTTAAGGCGGGCGTGACGGAGAACCTTCAGAACCGCTACTACTGGCGCCTTGTGGTAGGTGTCGGACAGGAGACATTAGAGGACGGCAAGCTGTATGACTACGTGATACTGTCAAACAAACGGACGTTCATGGGCAGCGAGGCTTGCGTGCCGGTGACATCGCAAAGGGTGATAGGCTCTGACGGCAAGGCGTTAGTGTTCGGCGACGTGATGATACAGGTGACCACAACGAGCGAGAAGCAGAGTCTGGCGGCGGTGTTCGAGGAGCAGGAAGGCAAGACTACTGACGACGGCAACAACGTCATAGCAAACCGCATGTTCTTCGGCTACGAGCCAGCCGCAGACGGAGGAGAGCCTGACATGCCACGGCCCTACGACGTGATAGTACAGTCGGGAGACCAGATACAGTGGAACCGCTTCGGCAACCTTATAAAGCTGACGACATCGACGGAGGACGGAAGCGACAACGGAAACGCTCCTGCCATTGCGATGTATCATGCGATGGGTGCGCCTTACAAGACGGGAGACACGGTGAATCCGTATCAATGGAAAACGCTGACTTCGTTAGATTCCCCTCTCCTTGTGCTCAAGAATGCCAAGAACTTCAAGTTCTTCACCGATGACAACCCTGACAATATCATCGACCCTGTGACGGTGACTTACGACCTTGTACCGTCTTCGGAATACATAATCCGCAAGCCGAACTCACAGACGGCGACTCCGAACGACATTACCTTCACGCTTCGCAAGCGCACGGGCAACGTGTCGGAAGCGATGAAGGACGGATATGTGCTGACGGCAGACTACACTACCACGGACGGCGCAAGCAAGAGTGGCGTGGCGATAAACCGCCTGTCTGACATTGGCGTAAGCTTCTACCTCCTCGCTTCGGTGACGGTACGGGCAACTGTCAAGGCGGACAACACCACCGTAACGCTGACACTTCCGATTCTTTCCGACGGCGCGAAAGGCGATACGGGCACAAGCTTTAAGGTGCTCGGCTACGCTCTTGCCCATGCCAAGACATACGCGGAGCTACAGCAGATAACGCCTACGGACGGCGGTCTGTACCTTGTGGACGACACAACGGGCATGGAAGGCGGCGGAAAGAAGCCCTGCGTGGTGCAATGGAAGAACGGCAAGTATGTCGTATGCGACTCAAACGACGGCGACTCGTATAAGATAGGCGAAATGCTCTGGACAAATACTGGAACCTACTGGCTTGACATCGGCAGCGTGAAGGGAGAGGGTGTGGTGATATCGGACATGAGCGTGACGTACGCCATCTCTGACAGCGCTACGGTGACACCTACGGAATGGCAGTCGGCCATCATCGCCGCCACCGACGCGAAGCCCTATCTTTGGACGAGGACAACGGTGACCTACAAGGATTCGGAGGGAGAGCATACGACGGTGTCATACGCCATAGCCTACAAGGGCAAGGACGGCGACAAGGGAGACCCCGGAGCAAACGGCAAGGACGCGGTGGAGTTTATCGTCAAGAACGCTCCTCTTGTGTTTGATACAGACGAGAACGGCGTGGTATCGGCAAGTGTCAGCAAGACTGCCACCATACAAGTGATGCGTTCCGGTAAGAACATCACATCGGAGGTGAGAAATCTTTTCCCAAGCAACAGCAACATAGGATGCGGAAAACCGACGCTGACAAAGCAGGAGGACGGCATAGGCGTGACGATATCGGGGGCTTCGATAAAAAAAGACAGCACGCTCGGTGTGAGTGTGACGAGCGGATACGTTATCGTGTATATGACTATCGGAGGTACGCTGTACTCTCAGCAGATACCCTTTATGGTGAACGTGGCGAAGTTTACGGGCGCTATATCGGCTGACAACAAGAAGCTGCGGACGGACTATACGGAGCTGACGAACCGTGTTGGCACTGTGGAGACGGACGTAAACGGCATCCCTATCAAGACACAGGGAGAGCTGACGAAATACACCTCGACCATTGAGCAGACGGCACGTGAAATATCGCTGAAGGTGAGCACTGCCGTCGTCGAGCGACGCAACCTTCTCCCCGGTTCTGCCTTCCGCAAGCAGGGTGAGGGATGTGACTTTATGAGGTCGAAGATTGTGTGCAGTATGCCTTTTGACGGCACGAACATACTATTGGCTGCGGAAGCGAAAGCGGCTGGTCCGCGATGGAACGGGGCTGGCAGCACGCGCAACATACATGTAACGAAAGGCAAAGAGTATACGCTGGCGTTCTGGGCGCGTGCAAAGTCGGTGGCAGTAAGAGTGCTGGGCGAAGTAAGGTGGAAAAAGTCTGCTACAGACACGAGTTATCCTGCGGGTTATGCAGGTCCTGCTGGCAGTGCAAACCTCGGTGTCGAAAGCGTATCGACAGCAGAAGGCTGGCATTTGTACCGCCGTACGTTCACCGTCGCCGCCGATGCCGTCTACGAGTGGATTGACGTGAGCTGCTTCAAGGCTGACAATACAACGGCTAATGAGCAGGTTTACTTCGCCCACCCGATGCTTATAGAAGGAAGCGCTGAAGATTACGTATGCTGGGGCCTGTCGCCTAATGACTATAACTATATAGGCGGCAACCTACTTGACAACACACGCACGTTTGCCAAAGGCGGCAATCTGACACGAATGGACGCGTCAGTGGTAACTAACGAGTCGTACAACAACGGATGTTCGGTAATATATGCCAACGCTGCGTCCAAGTTCATAGAGATGGCGCAGTGGAGTGTTGCTCCTTTTATCAAGAAAGGCGAGGACTATATGTTTTCGTTCGTAGCGAAGGGTAGCGGTACTCTCGGTGTGTTCATGTGGAATGGCTCTAATCTAAGCATATTCGCCGAGGACAGCGAAATCGCTACAACGGAGACCAGCGTCGATGGCGCACGTAGCTTCAATCTCACAAGCGACTGGAAGCGTTATTGGGTGCATTGGCGTTCAGAGGGCACGGGATTACCTAACTACGCTCTTATACGCTGCGTGCAAGGCAGCAAGGCGTGGGTGACAATTCCGAAGTTGGAGGTCGGTGCAACGCCTACAGACTGGATAGAGGGCAAGAGTGGCTATGTGGAGGACAGTGGCTTGGTGGCGAAGATACTGCGCACGGGCTTTGACATCGAGAACGGCAAGATAACAGCTACGGCTGGTACGTTTGAGGTGCAGGACAACAGAGGAAACACCACAGCAAGGATAACGGATGACGGCTTCTTTACGGGTTCGGTGTATGCTACGAACGGCTACTTCGATGGCCTTGTAAGAAAACTAAAGCGCGTGATTACGAAGGAGAACTTCTACGAGTACTTCGAGAAGGACACCTACTCCGGCATGAGTGACGCATATAATCCGATATGGGACAAGATAGGCTCGAACTTCGTCATACAATCGACTCCCGAGGATGCAGACGGAGTTGCGATGTATCTACAGCTTGCGCTTCCGACAGCTTACCCTATAACGCATCCGTACACTGACGGACGTTACGAGCGGGCGCGTGAAGTGATAGGCAACACTATCATAATCCGCTGCGAGAACGGCAACGGCATCACACTTTACGGTACGTCGAGGACAGCTCCGAACTGGGACAGCGGCGGTGTGGCAAGCTCTCCCTACACGCTCAAGAGCGGCTATGTGGCTTATCTGACGTGCAAGGTGAAGAATACTGGTAGCAGTTCGGAGGAGAGCGGGTATGAGACGATATACTGGGAGAGAGTGGTTAGGAAGGCGCTGCCGTAATGAGCCTCGCTGAGGCTGCTTGCTCGGCTGGCGAATAATAAATAACAATTACTAATTAATAAATAATAAAAGACGGATGAAGAAAATAGTACGAGGCAATGACTTTACGCTACGGGTATAGAAAGGACATTGTGTAAAAACATAAAATATTAAGATATGAAAAAGATACGTATAGGCAATGACATTAACTTCCGATGGACTGTCAAACGTGGCGGAGAGGCAGAAAGCTTTGAGGGGAAAACTGTCAAGGTTCTGCTGCGTAATACGTATGGTCATCGTTGTGATATTGACTGGCATACAGAACCAGGCGGTATCATCGCTGGCACGTGCTACGGCTCTACGCAGCATTACCTTGGAGCGTACACCCTCACATTAGTTGAGAACGATGGCGAACGAGGCATGAACACTGTAGATAAAATTGACGTATGGCAGCTTGTGGCACAGCAGGATAGTTCTGTTATGGAGATTAAAAATGATTGTGTCGGTTCGCAAGTAGAAACCGTCACGGCTCTCATAGAGTCGGAAATAGGCCTTGGCGGAGCAGCGCAAGTGACAATAGATGTGGAACTAAACGAGGAGTCATACAACGCCATCGCCAATGCGTCCGTAACAAAGGCTATCAAGGAAGTGCGTAAAGATGTTGACTCTTTGAACTTGGAAATGAAGGAACTGAAACCACGTGTTGAGACGTTGGAAGAAGCTAAATCAGAAGCAATAGACCTAAAGGGCATTGATGATGCCTTTAACGAGAGCATATAGCATTACAATGAGATTTTTACAATCTATATATCAATGTTTCATTAATTAATTTTTTTAATAATTATGGCAAAGTATTTAGACGAGAATGGTCTGTCAAGACTCGTTGTGAAGACCAAAGAGTATGCGGATAATTCTTCCGCAGCAGTGAAGACAGCTGTAGATGGCTATACTGTCAACGGCAAAAAGATCAGCACTAACCCAGTGATTACAAAGGCTGATGTGGGCTTGGCTAACGTGGACAACGTTAAGCAGATACCTGCATTGGAGAAGGGTGCGGCGAACGGCGTGGCAACTCTCGGCACTGACGGCAAACTTACAGCGGCACAGATGCCGGCAATGAAGACGGTTAACGGTGAGAGCGTCGTGGGTTCTGGTGACATCAAAATAGACCTGTCACTCTACAAGGTTGTCACTGACCTGCCTACGTCAGACATTGATGCCACGAAGATTTACTTGAAGCTTGCTTCAAGCACAGCTGAAAAGAATGTCTACGCGGAGTATATTTATACTGGTGACACAACGGCAGCATACGACGCATCAAAGTGGGAAAAATTAGGTGAGGCGCAGACATCAATTACCGTGGATGCAGCATTATCTACATCATCGACCAATCCGGTTCAGAACAAGGTTGTCAACTCGGCTATCGAGGGTTTGAAGACATCTGTAGGTAACGTACAGTCTGACCTCAATAGCAAAGTACAGGCCCTTCAGAGTAAGAATGCGACACAGGACACAGAGATTGCAAAGAAGCTAAACGCGTCAGCATACGTAATAGATGCTGCGCTCAATGCCACTTCAACCAATCCAGTTCAGAACAAAGCAGTAAATACTGCGCTCGCCAACAAGTTGGACAAGTCATCCTATGTGGTTGATGCCGCTCTTAGCGCATCATCCGCAAATCCAGTACAGAATAAGGTTGTGAATACTGCGCTTGGACAGAAGGTAAACACCACCACCTTCAACACCGAAATGGCGAAGAAGCTCGACAAAACCACTAAGGCTTCGGACACCGTTCTCGGTCTTGTACAGACTGGTCATGTCGCTTCAGACGGTGAGCTGCCGCTGAAGGTGGACTCTGACGGAAAGGGCTACGTGGTAATCGAGTCAATGTCCACAGAGGATATTGACGCATTGTTCAAGTAGTTAGTTTCAGGAGGGTATGTCAGAATACATCTTTTGGGCATACCCTCACTTACTCAAAACCTATAAAACGTGTAAGTATGAAATATGTAGATGAAAAAGGAATAAAGCGTGCAGTAAGCAAATTGTTAAGTTTAATAAGTAATTGCGCTACAAAGGACGTGGCGACATCTGAGAATGCAGGCTTGATGTCATCAATGGATAAAAGTAATCTTGACTTTATCTATGATGCTGACAACCGAAAAATTAAAGCTGCTGCAATCCCTGGTGAAATGAGAGAAGTTCTTGACTTTTCGGGATTTGTGACTGTAACAGTCTCAATGATGGGTGCAGATTATAATGAGGCAATATACTTCAATACGAAAACGAATACTTTTGTCGCAAAATCGGGATTATACTATTGCGGAACATGGGTAGGGGCAGAAAAATGGGGAGAAGAACTAATCAATGGTGTCAGCCCCGTTGCAGGAAAAATATATGTCAATGGAGGAGACATGTACAGATGGGACGGTAAAGCCCTGACTTTGCTCAATCCTTCTTTAACAGTTGATACATCGTTGAGCGACACGTCGGTCAACCCAGTACAGAACAAGGTAATATACAATGCTTTAGCAGATAAATCTGCAACGTCGCATACACACACCTTGTCAAGCTTGGGTATGTATGTAGAACTGCCCAGTACGACCACAGGCGGATGGGATATGATAGGCAAAGACTATGCGAAGGGTGTTTGGATAAAGGCAGTGCAAGGAGCCATGAATACTCCATCTTGGTATGTGCCATTCTCTGCGTCGGGGATAGCGTTTGGTGGTGAAGGAACAAAAGCGGTTATATCTTTATCAAGGTCGTCACCGAAGGTGCGTTTCGCGGCAGGTGCTTCATCTTCTCCACAATGGTGGCTTGGTTTGAGAGGAAAAAAAGATAAGGAGTATGATCTTAACAATATACCGACAGGGAAAATGGCAGCGCAGGCAGAATTGTCTTCCTCAGCATCATTGACAACCGTAATAAACGAAGTAAACGCTATTATAAAAGCATTGAAGGCGGCAGGAATAATGAACTCTTAAAAAGGGATTTGGCATGGAAAGCTGGCTGGGCTGACTGGGAGCTGGGCCTTACTGAGCATACCTAAGCCTCTTTGCGGGGCTGCTTAATGGGCGCAAATAATAAATAATAACTGATAATAATAAATAAGAAGATGACACCTAAGGAATTTTGTAAATGGATGGCTCCTGCGGCTTATAATGCGGACATTTCGCCCGTGTTTATCATTGCTCAGGCGGCACTGGAGAGCGGATGGGGCAAGAGCGCTATCGGCAAGTATAACGTGTTTGGGATAACGAGAGGCGGGTGGCCTGTGGAGAAATGTCTGCTTGTCACAACGCATGAGTATTTCAAGACTAAGACGGTGAGGTTTACGGCACCGGAGAAGGTGGTGAAGATTGAGTATGTGGCTGGCAAGGGTCTGTATAAGTATACTTGCAAGCGACTGTTCAGAAACTACGCTACTTTAGGCGAGGCGCTGAGAGACCATGCGGCTGTGCTAAAGAAATCATGGCCTGAGGCCTGGGCGTACAGGATGAGTCCTGAGAACTACGTGAAGAAGATACAGGAGGGACGGAAGAAGTATGCGACGGCTCCGAACTACGTGGAGACGATGGGGAAGATGTTCGGGACGGTGAGAAAGGCGATGAAGGAGGCTGGACTGAGCTGCTGAGGCATGCTGGGGGTTTGGAGGGCTTGGAGGCTGGGCTGCTAAGCCTCACTAAGCCTATCTGGGCCTCTTTGAGGGGCTGCTTGGTTTTTAGGAAGGATTATTCTTTTGTTTGGGATTTTTGTTAATGTAAAAAAGATTGATTGGATGGTTAATAACTTGACTACGGGGACGGGTAAGGCCGTCGTTTTGGGGACAATGGGAGGGGAGGCGCTGTCTGCGCTCTTCGACCTAAGATGGATGTTGGTGCTGATAGTGGTGCTGATAGTGGCTGACTTCTGGTTCGGCGTGAGCGAGAGTCTGCATAAACATGAGCATTTCCGCTTTTCGAGAGCGGGACGGCGAACGTGCAACAAGGCGGTGGACTATATCACCTACCTTATATTAGGTTCGGTGCTCGGTCTGGCTATCTTCGAGCCGTTGGGATGGGCGACACACACCACCACTGCTGCAATAGGCCTTGGCTTTGGCTGTGTGTGGGAGGTGGACTCGATTGTGGGGCATGTGTGTGAGCTGCATGGAGTTAAAAACAAATTCTCTGTCAAAAGACTTATCATTGCAATCATTAAAAAAAAGGATGCAGATGTAGGCGAAGCTGTTGAGGAAGTCTTGGAAGGAGACGATACAAACAATAAATTAGAATAATATGGAAACAAAGAAAGATGATTTGTGGAGCAAATCAATGCTCCTAATGTTGGCACTTTTGTCGCTGTTAATTATTGCTCTGTGTAGCTGCACTACGAGCAAGCCGATGGTATATGAGCGTACAATCGTGAGAACGGACACGGTTATCAAGGCTGATACGATGTGGCACAACAGATTTGTGGAAAACATTGTGGATAACGTTAGTAAGCAGTTTTCATCCGTTAAGGATTCTGTTGCGACCGTTGTAGACGAGCAGGGTAACGTCAAGAAGCATGAAGCTTGGCACTGGAGAGAGAACTCTACACAGACAAGCACAGAGAGAATCTTGCGTGACTCGCTTTGAAGACATTTAAGGGCAGATACTTTGCTCTGTTGTCTATGAAAGCCGACACATTAAGTAAGGCATACAAGCCACCGTCTGCATACATTACTAAGACTCCATCATTAAACCTTTGGGAGCGTTGGTGCATCGAAGTAGGACGTACTGTAACAATAGGATTAATAGTAGCTGTTATATCACTAATAATTTATTTAATACGACAAATGAAATAGTTAGGTTTATCTTTTTTATAAGGTAACAGATTGTTTTAGGATGCGCCTTGCTTGTCTGTGATAGATAGGCAAGGCTTTTACTTTCAAATTGCAACAATATGCTATTTTTTATGTGCGCACACGGCTATAACTTGTAAGTTTAAATTATTTATTTGTAAATAAATAACAAAACAAACACAATAATTAT
>CYGL01000420.1_pt1 | contig 17550 bp, 24 predicted proteins | sample 485531 | NCBI WGS metagenome assembly CYGL01 (sample SAMEA3497897, study PRJEB9818) | human gut metagenome | reverse complement strand
CTATTCAGTTCATCCCAAACACCTGTAAACTTGCCATCAATGCGAACCGGGATTTGTTTTTCAGCTTTCATACTGTGGTATTCACACCCGTATTTATCAGCAAGTGCTTTCACTGCATTAGACTTTTCTTCAGTATACCACGCATCCATGCACCACAGCATAATGCGGGCGGTAGGATTGACAGTGAAGATTTTTTGCAGAATTGCATTGAACCCTCCATAGAAGGTAGTGGTATCAGTACTATCAATAGTGCCCATGCCATCACTGTCTCTGTTAAGGCCAAATGCAATGAAGAACATGTCATAATCAGCAGTGATGTCAGCATTGCGGTTGTCATACCATGTTCCAGTCTGTAGAGCCACTCCATCCGTCATTCGTCACGTTAAATTGTGGGTATTCATTCAAATAGTCAGAGTAACTAACCACAGCAGGGTCATTGGTGAAGCTGTCACCAAGTGCTAAGTATTTTAATAGCATTGAGCTTATCGGATTCTTGTTTCCAAGGACTCCATTGTCTTCCGTTCGCTATCGTAGTTTCAGAATACCGATAGAATTTAACGACATCACCAGTATGGCCGTGCTGGTAGCCAGTAAGCACCTGACAATAATCAGCATTGAGGTCCGCAGGTTCGTTAGAAGAAGCAGGGGCTAGTGCAAGTCACAACCCAGTAGTAACGGTCGATACTGGCTTTGCTCATGCCAAGTTCAGAAGCAATTGCTTTTACTGCCGCAATAGCAATAGTGTACGTACCCAGCACAGTATCGAAGTCAGTTTTCATATTCTGAACAACATAGGGAGTATTGCTCAGCCAAGGACTCCATTGTCTTCCGTTCGCTATCGTAGTTTCAGAATACCGATAGAATTTAACAACATTACCAGTGTGACCGTGCTTGTAGCCAGTAAGCACCTGACAATAATCAGCATTGAGGTCCGCAGGTTCGTTAGAAGAAGCAGGGCTAGTGCAAGTCACAACCCAGTAGTAACGGTCGATACTGGCTTTGCTCATGCCAAGTTCAGAAGCAATTGCTTTTACTGCCGCAATAGCAACGTTATAGGTCCCGAAAACAGGCGTAAATTCACCATTTTGTTTAAGAGTTCTATAACATGTTTTACCTACGACCTTCGAATCCGCAGCTGCCCCCTCAATGCTGAGGCTCTTATCCACCACAACCGCGCTACCAGTCGGAGTAACATTCGCAACCAGCCACGTAGTAACTGACATTCGTAGTCTGCTGGTTAATTTGCGTATCGAACGTCTGATGCAGCAGTGTCCCAAAGCTACCATCCTGCACCATGCTGTCAATCTTCTTATTTAGCTCTTCCTGAATATCCAGATTATCAAACCAGCTGTTAATCCAGTCCTGCAACTGACTTACATGCAGTAACAGTCTCTGTACTCAGTCTTAGTAACCGTTCCATACGCTTCCAGACAAGCATTATACTTGCCCACCAGAAATGCCATAATTTCATAGTCACTAGCGCCCTGAATGTAAGTCGTCAAATTGAACTTACCATACACAGGCTGGAACGTGCCCATTTCAGGATACACAGGAACATCAGGGAAGAAATTCGCTTCGCCAGGTTTATTAGCCATAGTAATTCATCCTTTCGTTAGTTGTTATATCTCAATGCCAATAACAGCATTAAGTCTTTGTTAAATTCCTGCACCCACCCACCCTGTAACTTTATACTGTGTCACATGAACAGTTTTGCTTGTTTACGGCAGCTTAACCCAGCCCTCAACATTGTATTTCTGATTAGCCGCAGTCGCCGCACCCAGCTGAATGCTAATCACACTCAGCCCATCCACGCTGCTCGTAGTCTTTTTGACACTAGCAGCCGCAGTAGCCGCATGGTCAGAACCGGTGTTAAACCAGCCCCACTTCCGCGTGAGCACCGCAGTCAGGCAGATTAATGTACAGCACATCGGTGTTTGCAGCCACAACAGCGCTAGCGCTGAACACAGCATTGATATGCAGTGCGTCATTAACCATGTAGCTGGCGTCATCCACAACATTAATGACTTTCATTTGCCGAACTAATGAACTTACTCATATTGAAAACCTCATTTCCAAAATTTGCCTGAAGTTAGTTATAACTATTTGAGGTATTTTTTCCAACGGCTTTTCGTCATATTTTCACTTTACTTCGATAAAGTCTTTCAACATATACTTAAAGACTTTTAACTATTTTTGTTGAAAACATGTTGAAAACATGTTGAAAAGTACCTCAAATTCTTTAACTAATTTCAGAATACACTCATAAAGCACTCACCCAGAGCCTGAATCACTTCCATATCAATGTTCCTAAGCGAACTCTGATACTCTTTGAACAGCTCCGCGTAGCTCTTACCATTCAATCCGGTTACAGTTCTCTGTCTTTCGTAAGTGCCAGCATTGATTGCTTTAGTCTTTGTGTCATAAGTTGTCGTATCGGTGCTATTGTGAGTGGTCGTGTCGGTGCTATTGTAAGTGGTCGTGTCAGTGCTGGTGCTGTTGCCAGTGCTACTGCCAGTGCTCTTGTTTTTGTTGGCGTTACTAGCATAAGTATTATTTGCAATATCCGTTTCAATGTTGAGCATCTGACCCGGAGTATCGGACCCAACATTTAGGACATAGCCGTTGTTAGAAGAAGTAGTATTGCTGATGTTTCCAACAGTGTCAACACCGCTTCTTGCGAGTTTATCATCACCAGTTCTGGCAGTTGCGTCAGTGCCAGTGTGACTGCCATCGTGCGTATCACTTCTGCTATCATTGATAGCTTCTGTGAAAGAGCTGCCGGTATAGAATTTCCAGTTTTCTGCCAGAGCATCATACAGAAGATTCTTGACAGGCATAATCTCGCGCATGGTGTTGTTAAGAAGCTGCTTGAATCTATCAGGCGCAGAACAGCAGATTTCATCGAAGGTGTAGTGGTCGACAATTTTTTTATTTAGAGCTTTTCGAAATTTTTCTTGTCTCAAACTAGCTGAGATAATCGTAGTTGCACCATCTGGGTAGGTGATAGTTAAGTCTTCATTCAGATAAGTAGGAACAGGATAGTCATTCAGCCCAATGTCATACCCAGACTGAATCAGTTTTCCCAGCTCAATCGTATATACTGCCATTAGACTTCATCCTCACTTGTTTTAGTATTGTCAGTATAGTTCTTAGTGTAAGTAGCATTGTAGCTATTTTTACTATACTTCGCGCCTTCAGTAGTGTATGCTTCCGTTGCCAGATGCACGTCAACGTTCAGTCCAAACAGCTTATTGATTTTATTACAAGCGGCCTTTCGCTGAGACAGCCCGATGTTTGCTAGTGCATTTGACTGTCTATCGAACTGCCGAACTTCGTCTTGCACCCTTCGTTCTGCCTTGTAATCAGCCATGCCAATTCCAAGGAATCCAAGATACTCATTGTACTTGGTAATTTTGATGTCCTGTAACTGGCCAGCGACAAAGGGAGCATCAGTTCTCAGAACCTTAAAACTGTTCGGGTCGTAATTATCCTTGTTTCCGTAGATAACAGGTGTGTTACCGTTGTATTTCTGATATAGAGCCATTGCAGACTGCTTCTGTTTCTGGTCTGTCAGAATAAGAATGGGGGTTTTCTGTGCTTTAATATTGACATTAATGCTCTGGTCAATGTCATAAAGCATTTTTGCGTACCTGATAGTAGTCAAAAAAGTCGGGTACATATCAGGTGTGTTCCGAATTAGCACACAATCATCAAACGGAATGCTGTCGAACACTTTGATTGGTGTGATAGGTCTAATGCTGTTAGGCTCTTGATAGAAGTTGATTCCTTCCAGTGCACAGTTAAGTGCCATATACCCAAGACTAGGTGCATCGAAGAAAACAGCCCTGCCATAAGTGAACAAGCAATATTCGAGATATCGTTCATTCACGCTGTCTGGTAGATTTTCCCACTTGAACATAGTGGAAGCAAGGTTCTTTAGCCTAGAGTAGTAATCACAGTAGGCGGCTTGGTCAGCTTGCTTCTCTGCCAGTTCATTGTCATATTTGTACATTGTTTATCACCTCACTGTGTAAAGAATCCAACCAGTTTTTGCAGAAGGAAGTTAATTAAAGAGTTTATAGCTGCGCTAACAGCGGCTCCAACTATTGCGGCAATTGTTGCGCCAAGTGGACCGCCAACTGTTCCACCTGCCGCTGTAATGGCAGCGATGACTGCTTGCGTTAAAGCATTTGATATAACGTTAATGATGTATGGTGCGATGTATCTGTTTACAACAGTTGCTGCTATACTGATAACAGCCTGTGATAGAATGTTCTTTGCGGCCTGTGCAATGCTGATATCACCTTTTAATACACCGCCAACTGATTGCACTGTGGTGTTTAATATGCCGATTGACAAATCACTAACAATTTGTGCTTTATCTGTGTCATCTACAATGGATGGAATATAAGCTGTAATAGCAGTTGCTAATCCGTGTGCAGTCACATTGCACATGAAGTCAATGCTGTCTCGTTTTGTGTTATCTAAGAACACTTGGCATGCTGTTTGGACATCACCAGTGTTAATCGCTGTATGTACAGCAGCCCAACCATTTTGTATAATCCTGTCAACATACCCGTCTAGATATACACCTAAGTCACGGGCCGTGTCGCTTGTTGGGTCAAGATTTGTTGATTCAAATACCCACTTTTTAAGATTCGTTTTTGTTTCATTAACAAATTCAGTTCCAGCTGTAACTAGCGTTTCTCCGACTTTGTTTTCGATGTACCATATTGCGTTGTGAACAACGTTTTCGCAGAATGTGTCGAAAATATAGTAGAAGTTGCCACCATTGATTAGCTGATAGACAGCTTCTTCGCCTTGTTCTTTTAGGCCATCTAACTGTTTCTTTACAAAATCGTGAACAATTTGTTCTAGGTCTGAACCAGCAGTTATGCCTTGCCCTTGGCAGATTTTGCTTGCAATAGAATTAACTGTTTGGTCGAATTGCGATTGCGTTACAGAGCCGTCACCCTTCACAGAACCGATTATAACGGTCATGTCGTCATCACTGATGTATGGCGATTTAACATAATCGACTTTACCATATTTATTTTCAGTCAACGGAATTCCGGGAAAGTCAGAAATAGAGTTTGGGTTTACTGAAAAGGATGCAGTTGCATTGAAATTAGTGTAGTCTGTTCTGGTAGCAGATGTAAAATAAAGTTGAAAGTGTAGATGATAACCAGTGCTTTTTCCAGTATTACCTACTGCACCTAGTTTGTCACCCTGAGACACTTTAGACCCGACTTCTTGCGTAGACTTAGAAAGCATATGAGCGTATCTGCTATAATAACAGTTGCCACTAGAGTCTGTTGTGCCATCATGTCGAATTAGAATAGTGTTTCCCCAAGAATCCGAGGTGTAATTTTGTACAATCGTCCCAGCTTTTGTAGCATAAATTGGATAACCAGCAATTCTACCCGGTATACCAGTTGTGAAGTCTAATGCCCGGTGTTCATCGCTATACCCAGTTGAACAATACCATGTGCCAACACCGAGTGGGAACACCCAACTGTTTGTTGCGTAATAGCCAGACGGTATGTCATTAACGTCTGTAGATGATGTACCAGAATTGTCTTTATCTGGCTTACCAGATAGACGAATTACTGTATATCCATGATTGTTAGCTACAAAATTATTTGTGTTTAACCATGGATTCATCTCTAGCAACTTCTGCGGCGTGATACCAGTCATATTTGATAATTGTTTGATATCATCGTGCCAAGAGCCAGTATATTGCGGTTTGATAGTAGCATAAGTTCCAGAACCTTTTCCAGCAGTCTTTTTGAGTGCTGCTAGATTTTGTTCAGGCGTGCTTGTTCTAGCCATTTATCTCACCTCATACAATTGGATTAGCTTGGTCAAAGTTGCCGAATTGCGCAGTGTAAGACCAGAAGAAAACTCCCTTGTCGAATACCTGTTTAATTACTTTCATGTCGTCATCAGGGAAGTTGCCAGAAGCGTTAAGACCAAGAGTGCGAATGTAAGTCCAGTTAGAACGCGCGTGTAAGTTGATTGTTCTGTATTCTGATTGCTTATAGCCATACACACTGAGGAATTTGTCACAGCGTTTTACAAGGTCTAAAGGTGGAACTTTGTACCCATATGTGAATTTAGTTTTGCCAGTAGCGATGTAGCCATTTGAAGCGGCAGAACTACCAGTTGCAGGAGCATTGTAGCTTTCTGTGATTGCAGTTAGGTCTTCTGTAATATTATCTATTTTACCTAGTTGTGTATAGGCATTACTAATGCTTGATACTGTGTTAGATGCAGAAGATGCCAAGTTTGATATCTTATTGGCAGTTGGTGTAAAAATGTTAGTTGGAGAAACTAAACGCACAGCTGAATCTGTTAAATTTGCAATTGAGCCAGCTGCGTCAATAATGGAAGTCGCAGTGTTTACGCCACGCTGTAATTTAGAGCGTTCTTGATAAATAGCATTACTTCCACTGTGAAGGTTGTAGTCATTTTTATACTGATTATATGCCCAGCCACTTTCAGGAATTACAGCAAACATAGCAATAGTTGACAAGTCAGAATTGCTGTAATTTTCCACAAACGAACTAATGGTTCCGCTTGTAAGGTCAGCTGAAAGTTTAATAGATACATTAGAGCCAGTTATATAAGCTGGGCTGAATTTGCATTCTTGTCCATACATTGACACGAAACATGTAATAAATGCAGCAGACAGCAATTTTTTATTTGTTGGTATGTATCCACTAATGTTAGTAGGGGTTTTCGCAAAGGCAATAGAATGAGAATTGCTTTTAAGACTGTATGGGTATTGCTGTAATCTGATAACAGCAGTAGCTGTTCCGTTTTTGACGTAGCTATCAAGAATTGTTCCAACACCTGGATTATCAATGTGAAAATCAACTAGGTTTTGTGCACCAGAATAGATTCCAGAATTGACTGAACCTGTTTTAGATTCACCATAGTAAGTTGATGTCGCGAATACAGCGATGCCATTTGGTGTTACATCATAACTGCCAGCTACTTGATATCCACCAGCAGAACCAGTTGTAAAATTTTCTGGAACAATATTGTCACCTGCAATGTCTGTATCGGAATGACATCTATCAACATAACTCTGAAAATAAGTGATGTCAAAGAACCACGTCTGAATAACGTCAGTGCTGACATACAGTCTTGTACTACCGTTACTAGCCCACTCCATACGGTTGATGAAAGCATAGAACCAGCGAGTCGAAAAGTTAGTGTTTTTATACATGATATAATTGCAGTTGTAGAGCTTATCAATTTCCTCTGCAACTACAATGGTATTGTCTTTCTTAATATAGTTGAAGTCATCGAACGTTTTTACAATTTTACCTGTAAAATAAGTCGTTTGTGCTTCTATATTTGGGAACCAAAGAGTGCTGCTATAATCACTTTCAAGCGGCACACTCAACAGTCTAAGATTCGTACTAGGTGTAAACATATTTGCTCCTTTACTAACCCCATTCCCACCCTCGCTGTGGAGAGATGCCCAGCCACAGTTACCAAGTATTTAGGAGAAAACAGTCGAGAATCGCTTATTTAGCCCTCGATAAAAGCGTGCGCATTAGCAAACGGGCTGTATGCCATCGTTTCCCAATGATGCAGGAAGTAAGTGCGGCTGAGGGTTGCCGCATTGTACGGAGTTTCGGCCATCTTATAGGTGTTGTCGTGAGTCCGGATTGCGGTGCTGTCCATGATAATTGCCAACGTCTTAGCAGCATTGCCAGTATCGCCAAACGAATCAACAATCACCTGTCGGCCGAGGAACTCAGCCTTGCCCATGTTGAATGCCTTTGCCAGAACTTCCACGTCAGTATAAGCTGCGACATCTGCACGAATCATAATGCTAATACGCTCAGGAGACGTCCAAGTGGTCAGCGGGGTTGCGCCAGTCACACCAGCTGCATCAGCCATCTTCTTATAAGCGTTGTACGCAGAACTGGGGAACTGGAACTGCAAGAACTTTGCACGAGCATCCGTGATAATGCTCTTTGCAAACTCCTCGTGGGTAACGTCAGCAGTCTTGACAGTGGTAGAGCCAATGTTGCCATCGTTGATAGCCTGACCAACAAGTCCCTTCATCAGCTTGAACTCGTCAATGTTGTCACCGCTGGTCAGGGTGTTCAGAATCATGCTGACAAAGTTGTTGAAGGTCTCGGCGTTCAGGAAAGCACCAGTCAGCTGCTCGTCATAAACAGTGACCTTATACTTATCCTGACGGTTACGGCGGTAGTAGACGGTCTTGACATCAGGGTTTGCAGGAGCAAGAACATCACTCATAGCGGTAGAATCATAGGGAGTAGCAATGGCAGGGTTCGCAATGGAATCCTGAACATCAGTGCCATACGGCACGTCAACTCCTTTGAAAACCTTCAGCGGATTTTCGTAAACAACGTTGTGAGCTTCCTGAAACAGAATGCGATTTACCAGCCCGCTGATAAACTCATTCATGTAGGGAGTGTAGCTCATAATTGCACCGCCGGTAGTCTGAAGAGTTGCGGCAGTGGCGAGGGGGATATTTTCTTTCAGGGTAGTGCTTGTATTGATAACAGCATTAACCACGTCAACAGCAGTTGCCATAATAGTTCATCCTTTCAAATTCAATCTCCCACCAGTGAACAGCGCATTGATGGGGTCGGGGTCATTCTCAGGTCGAATTGGGTCAGAGTTGTTATTTATCTGGGGGACAGTGACCTGAAGGAACAACTTCATGTTATCTTCTTTCAGTTTGTTGTTTTTTACACCAAGGTCATTTGCAGTGTTCTGCGCGGCAACCTTTGCGGCAATCTCCTCACTAAAACCTGTGGTAAGTTCTGCCAGAATGTTAGTCGCTTCGCCTTGGTCTGCGCCTTCCGGAAACAATGCCAGAAGGGCTTGCGTTTTAGCATTGAAATCAGCAAGTTCCATATATTATTTCTCCTTTGTTCTGCAATCCCACCGGCTCTTAGTGGGCCGCACATCAATGTGTACGAAAGTATTGTAAATGCCTACACCATATTTGGCAGGATAAGTCTGATTGAAATAATTATAAACATCAATAGGCTTAACCTCACTGACAACAATATCAGCAGCATTTCCGTGAGTGTGCTGTGATTTAGGACTAGAATTTTTTAGCGTTGAGTTATATGCAACAGTTCTGTAACCGGAATTGATTTTGATAGCTTTACCAAAATGACGTCTAGCAGTTTCAAGCACTGCAATAAGTTCAGCATTAAGCACTACAACTCTGCTGTTATCATTGCATTTGAACTCTCTCAGCTTGAAATGCCCAGACACTTTAGCATCTAGGTTATCAGACGTTGTTACATCTTCAACCCAATAAACGCCTTGGTTCATTTCAATTCACCGTCTTTCTTACTATTTAATGCTGACAGGAATGGCGCAACAAGTGCCCACCAGTTCAGGGTTAATCTGGCCCAGATTTTCTAGCACAGAAATTGCCTCTGTGAGAATCACAAGCACACACACCGTTGTGCCAGCAGGAAAGTTAAAGCCAAGGTCAACATAGTTCATTGCGAACTCTGCAAGATAGCCAAACGCAATGAAGATAATAAAAGAAGTCTTTTTATAAATACCTTCCCTTGCTTTAGTACTACTCAGGTCTTTGTTCTTGACGGCTTTCAAAACCCCCGTGGCAACGTCAATCAGCATAAAAGCCAATGAGATGTAAATCTCAGATGGAACGGAGCGAAAAGAATCCATTCGGTTCACCTCCTCTCCGTGTTTCTTTATATAATTATACCATGTTTTTATTGAAATTTCAACGTCAATATGATATAATTTAAGTAGGAGAAATTTGAAATGTTCACATGACGTGCGAAACGCAAGTTGAGCAAAATTGATTGCTTGCGCTAGCAAACTTTCAACTTGTCATACGCAGTACATGGAACAATTTGGAGCGTGAAATAAGATGTCTGAATTTTACGATGGTTCTAAGCTGTTATCATTGATGGATATTAACGGCAACAAACCGGAAATCTATATGTGCACCACAAACCGAAGCGGCGGTAAGACAACTTGGTTTAACCGCTACTGACGTAAAACGGTTCATGAACTATGGCGAGAAGTTCATGCTTATCCAGCGGTTCAATTATGAACTAGAGGATTGCGCAGATAAGTTTTTCAAAGATATCGGTGAACTGTTCTTCAAAGGCCACGTTATGACTGGTAAGAGAAGAGCAAAGGGAATCTTCTATGAACTGTACTTAGACGGCAATCAATGCGGTTATGTTGTAGCACTTAATAATGCCGACCAGCTGAAGAAATACTCACACTTCTTTAGCGATACATGCAGAATGGTAATGGACGAGTTTCAGAGTGAAACTAACCACTACTGTCCCGACGAAGTAAAGAAGTTCCGCTCCATTCATACGTCCGTTGCTCGTGGCAACGGAGAACAGAGTAAGTATGTTCCAGTTTATATGCTGTCTAATCCTGTGACACTTCTCAATCCTTACTATGTCGCTATGGGTGTTAGTTCCAGACTGACTGACAACGTAAACTTTCTTCGTGGAACTGGCTGGGTTCTTGAACAGGGTTATGTCGATAGTGCGTCTAAAGCACAACAAGATTCCGCGTTTAATAGCGCATTCAGTGGCGATAACTACGATGTGTATTTGACACAAGCTGTGTACCTAAATGACAGCTCTGCGTTCATTGAAACTCCCACCGGCACTTCTAGATATTTGGGCACTATCCGTTATCTTGGTAAAGAATATGCACTTCGTGAATTTCCTAATCACGGCGTTATCTACTGTGACGATAAAGTGGATAGTACATTCAAAGTTAAAATGTCACTAACAACAGAAGACCATCGCGTTAACTACGTTATGCTGAATCAGTTCAGGCTGTTCGTAGAAAACATGCGGTACTATTTCGACCGTGGAGCATTCAGGTTTAAGAACCTTACTTGCAAGGAAGTTATCTTGCACATGCTTTCTTATTAAGCTATCCCATCGGGCAACTTTCATTGATACAGGCTGGTTAGCAACGGCGAAGAACCGTCAGCTATGTATGTTCGTGTATGCAACACGCCCTGTTAGTACCCGGTTAAGGATATAGAAAACCCCTCTAGGTAAGTACGTTGTACTCCTAGAGGGGTTTGTTTTACATAGTCATAATGGTTGCAATGAGAAGAAGAGAACAAGCTATTACTATTGTTACTCTGTCAATGCAATAATTTCTCCTGTTTTTCCATATATAAATACAATAGCCAATAGCACAAGACCATGAAAATAATGCAAGCATTAGTTTTTTACTCTCCCTTCCATCACTGCAACTTCGTGACCATAGGAGCGCCCATGAATCATTGCTTCGTGCACAACCTCTGCTATCGACCAGTTCCGCTTGCGTAATTTATTTAACCTGATAGTGCTATTACGTTCATCTTCATGAATTTCAATTAAGGCTTTTGCAGCTTTTGCGTAACCACCATAAGACTTTACATTGCTATAAATTTCATCTCGGCAATTTGCACAGTATTTGCAGTTCCCTTTGTATACTTCAAACTCTTTACCACAGCATTTGCAAGTTACTCTCATTGTTATTTCTCCATTTCTTTGCAGTTTACCCCACGAGGGTGCACAATAAACCAGTCCTGCAATGTATCATAATGCTTAATGTGATAAGGGCAATCAATGTTTTCGCAGTGAAGCACTTCCGAAGTGGAAGCATCACAAATTTTAGGAAGTTTATCTTTCATTGCAATATTACCTCTACTTTACGTAAGCCATCAATCCAGCCAATTTCACCGGTCTCAGCATTTACAGCGTTATACATTCCAGCAGAATTATTTGTATCAATATAATACACTACTGGAATTTTGTAGTACAGCTTGCTACCGTAACGTAATAAATCGTGCTCTTTGCAATCTTTGAACTGTATTTGCATTTACTTACCTCATAGTAAAATCAGTATCAACAAGCAACACTCCACCTTTAATTCTTCTAGGTAGTAATTTTCCGGGAACTGTAAGACCGCGTTTGAAATCTTTTATTCCTCTAGTCTTAGATAAAAATTGAATCTCTTCTGGCGTTAGTTTAGAATCTGAAAGCTTTTTGTGTTTCATCTCTTGGGTTTATGCCGTTCTCGATGTCCTTAGCAACTTTCTGGTTGAAACTCTCTGCAAATAAGTTCTTGCACTTAGCTGGCATACCAGCGCACTTGATATTGTAGTATGGGTTCTCGATTTTCTCTAAGTCCTCCGCTACAACATGCTCAATATATGTTTTTTGCCTAACAAACCATCCTAAATCCCAACTAGATTCAAGCTTCCAACAACAGAAATTAGTTGGGTGCACTTTAATTCCTTTCAGCTTTTCAGGCGGCAAGTCACAGTGTATACTATCGGTATCAGCATATATGAATCCGGATTTATCTTTTCCATAATAATTTTGTTGAGCTGCGCGAATTGTAAAGTTGCGGGCATAGCTAGTAATAGCGCTTCCGACTGGGATGTAACCTGGTTTCTTGTCATTTTCATCTACCTCATAGAATCCAATGGATTCATCGTCTTTCATGTAAGCAAGTTTGAATGAACTATTTTTGCTTGATGCCATTTTGCCATACAGGTTATTCAAGAACAGTTTAGCAAGAGTGCGTTTTGCACCTTTGCTTGTCTTCTTGATTGCGGCATACTTATCAATGTATTCATCGAAGATGCCAACTGTTGATGCAAAACGACAATAATCAAGCAATTCGTAATCTACTAGATTATAATGCTCTCGTAACAGAATGAAATCAGTTTGCGTTAGTGTAAGTTCAACTCTAGTATCATGTAGATTACCGTCTAAATCAGTGTAAAACTCATGATATTTACCGTCTTTTCCTAGCACGTCTGATGTCTCTAGTGCTTCTGTTCCCTTGTACAGCCACGCCCCCTTTATTTGGACGAAAGGCAGATATCCTTCTTTCAAATAGAACCGGGTCTTAATCCGGAAGAAGTAGAAATCGCCATACTGGAACATGCGCTGGGGCTTGGGCGACGGCTGGAACCAGAATGGGTCATACTTGGCCTGTGAGCACCCGGACTCAGCTTCTAGATGAACAAATACAGGCTTTCCAACTGGATAGTCTGAACCTGATTCAGAGTGCATTACAGACGGGTACAGAGAGTTGACATCTGCTGTGACACCATTGTGATACTCTTTGCACTCTTTACCCTTTACCAGATAGCACCATCCACCTTTGTATGACTTGTGTATCCAGTCACCTACTGTTGATGAGCCATATATTTCTGGGTCAAGCGGAACTTCGTACAGGTCTGGGAAGAATTGCTTGTAATCATCTGCCATGATGTCTTTGTATTCTGATAAGCAACAAGAACCGATTGTTAGTTTGCGATGACCTTCGGAAAACATTATTTCAAGCGCTTCTTTAATCACTAACACATCGTTAGCGATGTACTTTAGTTCTTCTGGTGAAATAGGACAGCCAGCATAGCGCTTTCCTTTGTATTCCATCTCTAGTTTCTGGTGTTTAGTTTGAAATGACTTTCCGATAGCTTTTAGGGAGAAAGGCAGTAGTTTGAGAGAGTCTCGCAACTCGATATAATGCCCGTCTGTTTTGATAGTCATTGTATACCATTGCCCCATATCGGAAATTGAATACTTGAATGACTTGTTATGCATCTTGCCATTGTTGCGAAACTTTCCGTGTGCTATGTCACCCTCATCGCAGTCATATGATTGCTTATAACCAGCGTCGTGCAAAAGGTAATACAACCAGAAGTTACCATCGAATTTCAGGTTGTGGAAGTAGACAACAATATTTTCGTTAAGTGACAGATAGTATTGGAACAGCTCACCAATGGAATGAAATACCATGACATCTTCTGTCCACAGTTCCACACTAGCGGCAGACCACACTTCTGTACTTGTTTGAGTGGAAGTATCTTCATCTACTGTTGTTTCAAAGTCTGCACTAAAGGTCCGCCACTTGTCGCTTTGCATTACTCTCGTTCCTCGTTATTAAAATCGTCTACTTCAGGAATACCACCCATTGACATTGCGCGACTTCTAACTGAATTAGGCAAAAGCACATTTAGAATCGTTTGAACCGCTCTTGAAGACGCTTCATTGTATCCAATTGCAGCTGTCACTAAATCATCTACTACTTCTTCGCCAGCATCTCGCAAACGTTCTACTACTGCTCTTTCACCTTCCAAATTGACAAGTCTAGCAAGCGCATTTGATATTTCTTGAATGTTCTCATGGTTGTTGTACAGCCAAAACTGCTTAGAAGATTGAATACCCTTTGCATTCTTTGTTCGACCTGATTCATAAGTATCAATTGTATCATGTTGCAACTTCCAAAAAGAATCGTCTGCGATAGTCGTATCTTGGTCGATTGCTCTGTCAAGATAATTGATGAACTGGTGATAGACTCTATCATCTGGAAATGCTTCTTCTACTGATTCAGTAAAGTTAGTTAATGTTAGTTCCGCTTCAGATGGAATGTCTTCAGGCTCTACACGATGATAAATAGCAGACTGTTCATATCTGCTATAACGTTCAAGTGCTTCACCACCCGAAATCAACTCCCCTGTACTAGGCTCAACGACTGCAATATATTCTGAAAGTCTGTCGCGGTCGTTTATTAACCTATCCATTGACTGAACTTCACGCTTGCGGTATGACTTAACACCTAACAAACGAAGCAACTGCGGGGCAATCTGCGTTTGATAGCCACGACCTTTAGCTGATTGAACTTGTTCGTTTACTTTAGAAATCAACTCACGTTTTGCGCTGTCTAACTCTCGCTTATGGCGAATCGCTTCTAACTGCCTGTTGTTCATAAACTGTTCCTCCTCTCTTTCTAAAGAATAACCGCCCCACCACCGAGAGGCAGTGGAGCGGTATTTTTTATACGTTTATGCGCTTAGCAGTAAGAGTGATATTCACTCTGCGCACAAACTTGTTAGTCAATCACCTTGCAAGTGATGAACTCACGGCCAGCCTTGGAACGGCCATTCATGACCTGAATGGTGCGGAACTCTGCGCCGAACTCTGCAAACATGGTAATTGCCGAAGTGAAGTCACGGATAAAAGTTCCGCTATTCGAAGTGTACGCCTTGCCATCCTTGGTGGTGAGAGAGACAAGCGTCACTTCCTCGCCCTTGGAATTAGGCTCAGAATAGACAAGCCACTTGTCCAGCTCCAAAACCTGACCAGAAACTTCGGACAACTTAGAGCGCTCAGGGGACTTGGTAAGGGCGTACATATCCATAGGGGTGGTGATATTGCTGGATTTTGCAATGATATTCATAGTTTTTTTCTCCTTATACTTTTATGTGTTACTGTGCGTCAGCGTCAGACTTCTTGGTGCGTTTGCCGAAAGCTGCCGCTTCCTCGGCATTGACTTCTTTTTCGTCCACGACCTCAGCATTGTCGAACCACTGCTGGGCGGTCATTGCAAAGGTCTTGATTGTGCAAGACAGGCCGGTGACAGCAATGGGCTTGACATCGACCATTGCCCAAACCTTATTGACGGCCTTCATGGCCTCAGTGGGGTCAGAGAAAGCGCCGTCCAGAACGATAGAATCGTCCAGCACTTCAAAAGTGGAGCTGTTGACGACCTTCAGAGAAACAGTGGTGACAGCAGACTTGCGAGTGATGAAATACTTGCGCATAATGTTTTTCCTTTCTATTTTAGAAAATGTTTGTGATGAGGGATGAATCCCCACATTTATTGTATCATAATTTTGGACAAGATGACATGGATGAATGTTGCAAATGGGATAGAGAAATGATGCGGGAAACGGCACAACCTCTGGTTAGGAAGAAAATAGCGGTAAATCGTCATTAAAACAATAGGTTGTATTTTCCGACTTTTGGAAAAGGCGGACTGCGGGAAGTGAGTTTTAACAGTTTCAACATAGTTTTCAACACCTCAGTCTAAAATGTTCGGGAACATCGTTTCCAACTTGTCAATCGTATAGTAGTTCTGAGGGAAGTTCGTGTGAGAACGAACAAGCCAAATCGGAAGACCCTCTTCGAACATATATGCGAGTGCTTCAAGCCCATTCCTGAATCGGTTGTCTATGTCAGGATAAAAAGCGATAGAAGGGTCTTCAAACTGCTGCAAGTCCATGCAGAAATAGTAGGTTCCGGGTCTGAACCGGATATCGTTTTCATTCTCATAGTCCTGAATCGCAGAAAGGAGACGCTTTAGAGTTGAGACGGGAATCATTTTTGCATTATCCCCCCTTTGCGTCCATGTAACCTGACAGATAAACAAGTAGCTCATCTAAATCCTTTGTAGGATTCGTGAGCACGTCTTCTGCAACAGTAGAGCGCGCCAAAGATAATGCGTTGTACAGCTGAACAAGCTCAACAGGGCGATAATTTTTGAGGTAAAGCCTAATCATAAAGTCCACCAGCCTTTCCAGACACCATAGATGTATACTGCTGCGCCAGCAAAGAACATCAAGGCAATGGGCAGTACACAGCCCAACTGATATGCAGTCATTTCACATGACCTCCCTTTCTCGTGGTAGTTCCCACGTTAGTGCCCTGTACAGCTGTACAGAACACCGGCCTAGGAATTACTATTAGTAGTGGAAACGCTTTCCATTATTTTCGTACCAATGCAACATCTCAAGTGTATTGCGCACACCCCAATTTGCGCTCATAGTATACCCCTTTTCCTTGTCTTTCAGCTTGAAATAACAGTTTTCTCCTAGCCATTCGGTAGTAAACCTATTGACGTGACGAGCTGTTGTCCGGCTAAAATCAACAGGATAATACAACTTTACCGATTCTAAAGCTGTATCAGGGTAAAAGCAAATTTCCATAATCAGTGTACGATAGCTAATCAGGTACACGCCCTTGACAAACAGCAAGAAATGTGATACAATATAGACGGGAAGAAACCACAAAAGAGAAAACATTGAGGAGATGTTATTATGAAAAAAACTGTCAAGATTGAGATGTACCTTGATTGCACCGATGAACGGGGCGTTCGCCGCTGGAATTATATTACCAGTGTGTGGGGCAGCCATCTGGGGTTTTGCGGTCCACGTTGGTATTTGCGTGATGCCAACAACAATCTGGTTTGTTGCGGCAACGTTTCTGAACTGCATGGCGATGGCTCAGACGAATTTTGACGTAAAGTTCAAGAACGTTGTTTGCTACTGATATCCACTAACACAAGTAATATTGAAGAGGTACACTATTATGATTTCTAGCTACAAAATGCGTTCCATGCCCGCGGCCAACTGTCACATTGAAATTGTTCGTGATAGCAAGACTAATGCATTCAAGGGCGTGTACCTGATTAGCTATCGTACACTGATTATGGAAATTTGCTTTTACCCTGATACAGCTTTAGAATCGGTAAAGTTGTATTATCCTGTTGATTTTAGCCGGACAACAGCTCGTCACGTCAATAGGTTTACTACCGAATGGCTAGGAGAAAACTGTTATTTCAAGCTGAAAGACAAGGAAAAGGGGTATACTATGAGCGCAAATTGGGGTGTGCGCAATACACTTGAGATGTTGCATTGGTACGAAAATAATGGAAAGCGTTTCCACTACTAATAGTAATTCC